>Ga0256406_1003383_pt1 | contig 19913 bp, 17 predicted proteins | sample RumenRJG_03DNA_FD_185986 | JGI IMG/M metagenome (GOLD analysis project Ga0256406, IMG submission 185986) | Bovine rumen microbial communities from Lethbridge, Alberta, Canada - RJG_03 | ecosystem: Host-associated > Mammals > Digestive system > Stomach > Rumen | place: Canada: Alberta | collected...
CAATCCGTCTGCCCCTTTTTGGGGATTTTGTCAGGTAGTGTTTCGCTGAAACACAACTGAATCGGCAATGCTGATTCACTAAGAGGCAATTCCGTCAGGAATGAGCCTCGTTGAATAATTCAGGTTTCCTTTCCTATATCAGAAGGATTCCAACTTCCTATAGAATCCAAGGTTGTCGGAGTAATAGCACAGCCTGTCAGGGAATGAGATTGTGAACATGCCGTTCTTTTCCTCCATAGCAAAGTAGTCATCGTCCGTCGGTTCGCTCGGCTGCAAATCATCAGGCCGCGTCTTTCGCTCTATCTGAGCCTGGATGGCTACTTGATAATCACGCACCAGCCAGAGACGGTCATGATCAAATGTTTCAACCTCCATCCGTGCTCCCTGAAAGCCTTTAGCCAGATATTCCTTCGGATTTTTCGGGACAAGATGGTATCTCCCTGATTCGTTCGGGATATGCCGGAGCCAGACATCCAACTGCCGTTCGCTCTTGCGGAATGCGTACAGCCGCTGCACCAGTCCCGTCATAAACAGGCACGAGTCCGAACTCGTCCATCCAGAAATCTGACCGATGAGATATTTCCCTCCGTCGGCAAATTCGTCCGCGACCGCATGTTCCAGATCTATCAAATACTTCTCTTCGTGAAGAACTTGCGGGTGCTGGATTCGCGGGATGCTATCGATTCTTTCAAGGCTCTCCTTAGGAAGAAGATCCAGTATATTGTGCGTTTCCAGCAGATGTTCGGATTCCCAGGCATCTTCCTCGCTTTCAAACCCAGGACGCAGAAATACAGGCTCCTGCCGCCCCTCTTTTTGGGGCTGGAAGAATGCCTTAAACGCTTTCAGGTTGTACTGCATAACATATACGTTCTGGTGGGTCAGGCAAAAGACTTCACGATGGCGCAGAATACGTCCCGCCAGCTGAATAATGGAGCGTTCGGAAGAAGGCTCGATGACTGCCCAATCGAAATCATGATCTCGCCCAACCTCCTCGACGGGCGTTGCAACGACGATAAACAGGATATTCGATGCACTCGAACGTTCCAGAATCTTGCGCATGTGCGGATCCTTGACCGTATCCGTCACCTTGTTGCTTTCAAATTTTCGTTTCAAAACGCGGTCAAGGTAACTTTCTTCCTGCTGACGGAGAAGTACCGTCTGATTGCTGTGGTAGGGCAGGATGCGGAGCTCTACGTCATCCGGGCATGGCTCTTTCAACAGGAACAGCGAGAGTGCGACACAGAAATCGATATGCGCTACGCGGATAACGCCGATAGAATATCGCTTTCCCGTCTTCTCGTCCACGTTGCAGTTGTATTCGTGAAGCTGGAGTGCGGCATCAAGATAGCATTGCTCATATCTTTCCAGACGACCGCTGCGCCCTGGCATCTGGAGAATTTCATCTGGAATCTCGTACACTTTGCCCCAGCGTCTGACAGGCTCTTTCAGGAGAGCTTTGACGCGCTGCTCAACAAACTTCTCATGCTGTTTTTGCACGTCATCCAGATAATCCGTGGCCGCATCTGGCGACAAGAGCAGTTTGTCCTGATGAAATTCATCACACCATCCAATCTGGACGCGTCGCTTTGTCTGAAAGAAGCTCTGATAGACCTCATATCCTTGCAGATATGCCTTCGCCATCCCTCGGACAATTCCAGGCGGCATGGTTGCGGAACTCAGAATGACATTCCGGCCATACATCCCTGCAAGATGGACGAGGCGGGAGATGGCAAGAAGGTCGCTTCCCGTGAAATCGTCAATCTCATCGATGATGAGGTCGGATGACATCATGCGTATCAAGGGAAGCAAGTATCTCGAACCAGAAATGCATTCCGTTGCCGGCATCATGTAGTCGATAGTTGCAACAAGTATCGGCGTCTCGATGAAGGCACGGCTCTTTCGGATGCGTTCGGGGGAGCCACGAAAGAGAACGGCGATCGGTGAATCTAGATTCGGCGATGGTTCGTCCTTTGGTTTCCCCTCTGTTTCTTTCTGCTCCAGCTCTTCTTCCAGCGTTTCTTCAATAACGGCCGGATCCATCCAGCTTGGATATTTCATCGCCGATGCAATCAGAAAATCTTCCTCCCGATCCATATCCTCCATATCTGCTTCCTGTTCCAGCAACTCCTGATCGTGAAGGTCTTGGATTGCACGGCTGCCAATCATGACGGCATAATCCTCATCTTCCAAGTGGAGCATGTCGCGGTAGGCATCTCCCGTCTGGAGCGTCAGGGTACGAAGACCGAACAGGATGGAATACCGCAGCGAGTGATCTTCTGATAGCTCCCGCTCGATCTTTGCGTTTCCAATGGTTTTTCCGTATCCCGTACTTGCCATATTAACGATGAAACTTGCCGGACGGAGGCCGTTTTCTTCGGCTTCCTTGTCGCAGGCAGCTCCAAATAGCGAAGACGCACGATCCTGCCAATGAAACTTCGCCTTGCTCGGCTTTCGGAGCGCGATATTATCTTCCACCCGCGCTCCCTTGTTGACAAAATAGCACATCATGAGGCTTTTAAGAGCCTCCTCCCGCACTCCCAGCAGGTGCTCGGCAACTGTCTGATGGAAGACATCACATTTTTCGGCATTTGGTAATGCACGATATGGCCGCAGGTTCGCATAGAGTTCTTCATCAATAAAAGGCTGCTGCGGCGGGGCATCTTCTGGCGGCTTCTTTGCCGAATAATTGTAATCGCCGAGCATGAGTGCCATGCGAGCAATCTGGAGAAAGATGTGGAAGGATTCTTTCGGCATGTTCTGGAGCAGGGGAAGATGTTTTTCCAGCCGCCGCGCGTCCAGCTGAACCTGATTCCAGTACAACGGGGATGCCTCCAGTCGGGAGAGTGAAAAACTCAGTTTATCATACCCTTTTGCGTCCGCATCTTTCTGATACCCCCAGCTTGTCTTGACGAGGCTCATGATGCTTTGGATGTCGAGTTTGCTTTCATCGTAAAGATCGAACTTCACGACATCCAATGCTTCTGGATTGAACGGGGAGAGGGAAGGGAGCCTGTGATGAGACAGAATCAGCCAGACAAGGAACAGTGCTACACGCGGCAAGTTTTGGAACGGGCGTTCTCCGAGCGCAAGAATGTCGGCTGGAAGATTTAGAAGAAATCCATTTTCCCGTTCCAGCATCGAGAGCCATTGCGCGTCATCGCTGCCACATTTTTTCACGAAAGCAGTGAAAATCAGTGCCGAGAACCATTCATGACGAAAGGAATCCGACTGCCGCTTTCCTTTCACGACGGAGCGGAGCATCCGCTGGAATTCATTGTTCGTTTTTCCAATGTCATGCAGCAGCGCGGCAAGCCCCACGAGAGGACGCATCGCTGGCAAGGATTCAAAAGAATCCATCTGCCGAAAGCTGAACTTCGAACTTTGCGTTGTCCCAACAGGGATGACGCCGCCAGGGCCGTATCTTTTGCGACTGCCTGCAATCCACAGAAGCTCCATCCTGCTTCTGTAAGTGCGGAAGCAAGCGACAGACATCTGGCGCGTCGCGTTCCGGAGGAGTGCCTTGCGGATGGTCTTGACAGCATCCCTGGACATCCGAGCTACCCAGGTATCCTCGCCGCATCGGTTGGCAAACTTGTCAAGAATCATCCTCGTCCGTTCCTTCCCCTTCTTCCAGCTCCTTGACGTAAAGATTATCAGCATGATCATCCGCTCCTTCCTCGCCGTCGCACCCCCATTTCAGAGCCACCATCTTCACTACATCGAACATGTGATTGAGTGCCTTGTAGGTAGTGAATCTCTCGATACAGGCACTGCGAAAGGCACGTTGGCTGAGTCCGGCTTCTGCATGGATGAAGGCGAATGGCAGCACCAGAATGTCTTTGATGAGGTCTGCAATATCAAAGACAAGTCCGCCACGCCGCGTCTTCCCATGCATGACGGGGAAGGAGTGTGACAGGCCGAGCACCCAGCAACTTGTGGCACCAAGCCCGTAGGCAAGATAGTTTCCGTGTGTCAGAAGTGCATTCACAGGATCTTTACCGTGTTGATCACGGACAAACCATTCCTGTTCTGTCCTCTGCGCGGCGGCTTTGTAGAGTTCCTTCGTGAAGCGCGCCTCATGCAGTAGAAGTTCTTCCGTGCTTTTCGCAGAATCCAGGCTCTGTTCGAATTTCCAACAAGCATCGGCAATATCGGCATCGCTTGGATTGAAACCATGTTCTTGCAGCTCTTTGTCCTTTGTCCAGACAGTCTTGAGATATGCGATTCGCTCCCGTTGGAAGATTCGCGCAGCTTCGAGCCGCTTCTCTGGATCTGCCCAGAAGTACACCCAGCCCTGCATGTATTTCGTCGATCGATACTCGCACTGCGGGAACATCCACACGTCAGCGTCTCCGGCAATCAACGGAGTACCATCCGTACCACAGAATCCGACACCGACACCTGCGGAGGCAAGAAGCCGAACAGCCGCCTGCGTGATGCTCGTTCCCATGCCAAGGAGAAGAACGACGGTATTTGCGATTGGTATGTTGTAGTATGCCATCTGGTGGTCAGCTGTCGTGAGATAGACAACACGTCCATCCCTGCGCTCGACGCGGCACTTTTCGAGATAGTAGACTTCGCAACGCTTCGAGTGCAGAAGCACCTTGAGTTCCTGCGGGGAGACATCTTTTCCGAATTGCATAGCGGTATCCTTTATATAACAGAATAACTTTCACGGTTTGGTTTCATTATAGCCAATACACTATATCTTGTAAAGAAAAAAATTAAAATGAAAAATACAACTACATATAATGTTAGATAAAAATAGAGCCCCCACAATCCATTAGGATCATAGAGGCTCTTTCTGATGCCTGTTTTCAGAAGCATCTACCATCCGCTTTTTAGCGGGAACCTAAGCAGTATAACTTTCACTTGATAAGCCGCCTTCACGGCGGGAAAGAGAAATACTTGGTGACATCGCTTGATAAGCCACATATTCAGTGGGAATAGAAGCTACATTCATGGTACCAAATTTTTGAGATAAAATCAACTGCCTCGAACTTGCCCAATTTGGACAACATTTCTTAAAAAATAATAAGCCGCGCATATGGCGGGATGCATACGTCTGATACCACCTGAGGGAGCTTTGGATAAGCCGCCTGTGCGGCGGGATGCAGATAGACGCGGTGGAAAACGTGCTGTTCCGTTTTGATAAGCCGCCTGTGCGGCGGGATGCGCTGCCGCCTCCGCAATGGGGGTGGGATTGTCTTGATAAGCCGCCTGTGCGGCGGGATGCGCACGGTCTTGTTGTTCTGTGAGTTGGCTCACTTGATAAGCCGCCTGTGCGGCGGGATGCAAGATGCCGTTGTGCTCTTCAACTCGATTCTCTTGATAAGCCGCCTGTGCGGCGGGATGCGCAAAGCGCGAGATATGGGTAGTAGATGAAGCTTTGATAAGCCGCCTGTGCGGCGGGATGCGTTGGTGGCTGGAGACTTGGCGGCGATAAAGATTGATAAGCCGCCTGTGCGGCGGGATGCGCCGCAAGGCTTATAGGTGACTACCGCCGAAATTGATAAGCCGCCTGTGCGGCGGGATGCACTCGGCGAAGAAATCCGCGCAGCGCTCGGCTTTGATAAGCCGCCTGTGCGGCGGGATGCATGCGGTCTGCGTTCCGCGCTGTCAGGACGAGTTGATAAGCCGCCTGTGCGGCGGGATGCGTTCCGACGTGCGAACGGTGCGGCGCAACGATTTGATAAGCCGCCTGTGCGGCGGGATGCCGCTGGAAGCACTCATCAACCGCATCGACAGGTTGATAAGCCGCCTGTGCGGCGGAATGCTTCGCTCGGCGAGGGTCTTCCTCGGCTTCTTCTTGATAAGCCGCCTGTGCGGCGGGATGCGCGAAGAAAAGAGGAAATGGAGAACCGTGATGTTGATAAGCCGCCTGTGCGGCGGGATGCGGAGATCCGGCGTCGGCGTCGGAACGAGGCACTTGATAAGCCGCCTGTGCGGCGGGATGCTAGAGCTTCAGCCCTCGTAAACCCAGGAGTCGTCGGTGTTGAAGGCGATTTTGCTTCAAAATACCTTCGTTTTTCAATCACTCCATAAAATCCTGATTTTATGCGGTTTCCGATGAGCTACCGAAAAACGAAGGTCAGAACAATGCCACCTACCATCTCCTTCATATCTAGATACCATCGCGAAGCAGCATTGCGATCTTGCTTTTCCCGATGCCAGAGATGTCCGACTTCTGATCTGGATAGGTGATGCAGTGATTGGCGAAAAGTCTTGAAACAAGCTCCCATGCTGCAACGTCCGGCACGGCATTGCAGATGGCGTATGCATCTGGATACTTATCGTGCAACTCAGCCGCACAATCTTGTATTTTTGAGATGATGTGATGACAGTTTGAAGGCTGGAAACGTTCAAGGTGAGCAAAAATCGGCGAGAATTCATAGCAATCTACGCCGATATAAGCGGCATGGTACTGAAAGAAATACGCCTGTGGTGCCATGTAGCAGCCAAAGTCGATGATGGGGAAGGAACGAGGAACGGTTTCCGCTATCGCTTCGTAAGGAAGCGCGAAGCAGAGGAAGTCAGATTCAATCTCGCAGTAGTTTTGCGAGAGCTTCGCTTGCAGAACATCTGGCGGGATCAGGTGCCGAAGGTGCTCGTTTGCGCGAGTTTCCGCGTCTTGAGGACACGTTGTTGAGCTAACGTCAATTTTATTCTTCTTCATCGTGTGCCTCCGGCTGTGCGCTAGGATGATAGGAATACTTTTTCGGATAGTACAGGAAATCCGTATTGAGAGCACAACGCCATGCAGCGAACTCCTTTTCGAGCATGAACGCGAGATTGAGAGCCGCGTCTTCAGACAGAGCGTAACTGACGGTTTCAATAGGAGATCCGCCTGCGGGCTTCACGACGCCTGGCACCGATTGCCCTGACTTGTTGCGCGTCTGCTTCTGCTCACCTTTAGAAATCTCAATCTTCAAGATGATGCGACCATTCTCGGCGTACATCGTGAAGATACGAGAGATGACATCGACGCCGTAGCGATGTCTGTAGTCCTTGCCACCTTTGTAAAACTTGCAAAGTTCCAGATGTTCCTGGCTCGAACGGTTGTGAGACACGCCCTGCTTGAGCTTGCGAATCAGAGGGATGCCATCTTTCACCGCATCAAGATACATTTTCGCGTATCGGCTCTTGTTTCCGTTTTCGGAATCGTGAGAGGACTGGTTCGTGATGGAGAAAATGAACTTTGGCGAGTTCATGAAATAGAAATCCTGCATCACGTTCAAGGCAAAGATGTTTCCATCACGAGTGCGAAGGACATCCTTGAGGATTGTGAGTTCCGGCATAGGAGGCTCCTTTCTAATTTTTGGTTGACATTTATTTACATTTGTTTTGTTTTCTATAGTATAACACATGTAACAAATATTGCAATAGAAACTTCGAAAATATTTTATGATTTTCGCTTAAAGCGACCACCTACAATCTCATGAATGCTGTTGATGGAAACAAAGGCATTTTCGTCGATGTCGAGGACGAGCTCTTTCAGGTTTTCAATGTCAAGGCGTGTCACGACCGTGTAGAGAACTTCTTTCGACTCTCCCGTGTAGCCGCCGGCACCATGGAGCAGGGTGACGCCTGTATGCAGTTCCTTGCTGATGGCCTCGCGAATCTCTGCGTCGTGATCGGTGACGATGAGGACGGAGTAGGACTCGCCCAGTCCTTTGAGAACGACATCAATCATCTTGGCGATGACGAAATACGCGACGAGAGAATACATCGCACGATCCCAGCCGAAGAGAAAGCCGGCAGAGGAGAGGATGAAGAGGTTGATGAACATCACGACTTCACCAACAGAGAAAACGGATTTTTTGTCGAGGATAATAGCGACGATTTCCGTTCCGTCGAGGGAACCACCTGCGCGGATGATGAGTCCGCAGCCAAGGCCGTCGATGATGCCGCCGAAGATGGCGGCGAGAAATGGATCTTCCGTGACGCGCTGCATTGGTGCGAAGATGGAAGAGAAGAACGACAGCAGGCACACGGCGACAATGACGGCAACGGCAAACTTTTTCCCGATCTGCCGATAGCCAAGGTAGAGGAACGGCAGGTTCAGCAAAATCAGAAAGGTGCCGAAGCCCATGTGTGTGATGGCGTTCAACATGATCGAGATGCCGACAACGCCACCGTCAATGACGTTGTTCGGAATCAGAAAGAGTTCCAGGCCGATGGATGCAATCAGAGCACCGAGCGTGATGGTTGTGTATTTCAGGGCAAGGGCGCGAAGCGTCCGTGGCTTACAAGAAAGAATCATTTTGTCAGCCTCCTTGCTGTATAGTCAGGCAGCTCATCATCAAGACTATCCTTTTTCGTAACGACATATGCAATCCCCTTGATGTTGTCAGAGAAAGTATTCTTTTTCTGGATGAAGACGATTTTCGCTTCTGCATTATCTGCTGAAGCCGGACTGACTTCAATTTTCCAGAATTTGTCCTCGTAATCTTTCACATCATCATATCGGCTGAAAAACTTTTCTGGTGTATCTTTCTGAATCTGGCCTTGATAGGATTGAAACATGTAATGAAGCGAAGCAGAAAAAACAGAATTCCACTGCCGAGTATTAACATGCCCCAGAGCTTGTACTTTGAGAAATGAAGTCCGAAAAACATACACACTCTCCTGTCACACATCCAAGCCTTACAAGCGATCCAGATTCGCGAGGTCGTTCTTGCGATCCTCTTTTTCGGTTTCAGAAAGCAGGTTCCAGTCATCCGGCGCGTCGGGCTTGCTCGTCACGACGAGGTTGACCATGCCCGTATCATCTTCTGGCGAGAGGGCGCGCGCGATTTGACGGATGTTGTTGTCAGGGGTGGGGTAGGTCATACCACCACCGCCACCGTGGCCGTGTCCGCCGCCTTGCTGGCCTCCTGTTCCTTGCGGAGGGATGGCGTGGTAACGAGTTCCATCCTGCGCACCATTGATTTCAACAGCCGCTTCCTGTCGCCTTTCCCGTTCAATCTCTACTTTGAGAGCTGACACTTCTTTATCCAGTTTCTGATAGGCAGCACGGTTTGGAGCATTCTTTCGCAGGACACCGACGGCGATATTTCGGATCTTCTCTTGTGCTTCCGGTGTCGAGCATCGTCGTTCCAATTCAGCTCGCCGTGCATCCAGACGCTTCCGCATTTCATCCGCCAGCTTGGGATTCTTTTTCTCAATCTTTTTCACCTTCTCGTATTCTTTACTCAATCTCTTCCACTCGCCATTCAAAAAGTTATTTTTAGCAATCACAAGGGCACGCGCTGGCGAATACACTTTGTGGCCGAGAGCTTTCAGCTTTACCTGCATCTTTCTGAGACGAGCTTCCTTTTCCTCAATGGACTCGTGAAGAGCTTCTGCGATTTCAGGAGCAGTGTAGGAAGCGTGTTCGTTCTGCTGGAGAAGGGAACGACGAACAGCAGCATCGAGTTTTCGAAGAGCCGTTTCCTCGTCATGCAGCTCTCGTTGAAAGTTCTCCTTGGAGGGGAACCCCTCAGAGAGCTTCATGGCAATCTGCTCGAAGATCGCTTTTTTCGTCGATGGCTGGCAAAGGCGTTCGAAAACCGGGCGAAGCACCTCGGCATCTTTTTTGAGTTTCTGCTCAAGGTCGCGGATTTGCTTTTGCGTTTCCTTGAGGATGGCTTGCTGTTCCTCTTTCTCTTGCGGAGTCATCGCCTTTGACGGATTCCAACGAATCAGAAAGTCTTTCCAGTTCTGCAACTCGCGTCCGTTCGCCTTGAGCTGTTGCCAGAGCTCGCGTTCTTCCTGTGTCATCGCTGAGAGCTTGGCATCCTCCATCACTTTCTTCGACCAGTCTATCGTTTCATTTTTCGTGTTGGTGCGCGTGACGCGATTCGTGATTTCCTCCAGTTGCTTTTCCAGACGTGCTTGATTTTCCACATCTTCTATAGAAGGAATTGCTTCTTTCAGGTCATAGAGCCAGCCGGACAAATCGCGCAGCTGGCCGCTTGCCTTATCTTCATCCACCTCATCTTGCAGGATGCCTTGCAGGATGAGGTTCTTTTCGTGGAGATGGTTCAGCTTGCGAAGTGCTCTCTGCTGACGAACCTCGGGATTATCTTTTTCCAGCAGAGCGACAGGCCCGACACTAGACTCTGGCACACGATTGAGCAGCTGGGCGAGAAAGGTGTTGCCGCTGGCAAGTGCCGCTTCGCGACGGGCTTTCAAACTTCGATGATCGACACGGAGGGCGATGCCGTTTTCCTGCAAGACTTCGTTCTGGATGTTGGCATAATCCTCGCGCATCCGCATCAGATTGGCCGCTTGAAGTTTCTTGTCGTTCCATTTCTTCGCCTTCTTGCATCCACCTTTTTCTGGATGCGCTTTGTTGGCTCGGCTGAAAAAGCGTTCGGGAGAACGTTCGTGTTTTCGCTCCGCGTCATCTATCTCCCGTGTCGAAAACATGATATGGACATGCGGATGGCGTTCGCCGTCGGACATCGCTCCAATCTTGTCGTGGATGGCAAAAGCATAGTAGTGATTTTTGAGATGGTGCTCCAGAAAGCGTTCGACGATTTTCTTTTGTTCTTCCAGTGGCAGTTCGCTCGGAAGGGCAAACTCGATTTCCTTGTATCGCTCTCCGTTCGAACGTTCGAATCTGTCCGCAGCATCGAAAAATATTTTCGGATCGTCGTGCGCCCATTTAGGGAGATGATGATCTTTATAAAGGCAGCCCCCTCGTTGCCTGAACGCGGATTCGCGGTTGATGTACTGAACATGAGATGATGCAAAAACCGTATCACTTTCTTTTTGGACGTTCACCATGATGTCTTGCGCCGCGCGCTCAACCATCAGCTTTCTTTCTCTACCAGCATCCCATCGCACGAGAGCGGTGCGCTCTCTGCGTCGGTCGAGCACGTCTCGCACCTCATCAGGCCGCAAAAGCAATGGAGTCCTTCGTCCAGAAGGAACCAGATGGCGTTCGGACAATGAAGGCAGGCGTAGTCCTGCTTGGGTAACATCTTCGAGGGTGCGGCGTTCACCGTCGCGCTCGGGAATCCACCCTGCGGCATCACGTCCGCCTGCACTTCCTCCACTTGCTTGTTCTCTTCCGCTGGCTCGGAATCGGAGATGACGCTCTCGTACAGTTCCTCCATTTCGCTCGAAGTCTCTTCGCTCATGTTCGGATTTCTCCTTTCGTTCTTGGAGGGCAGCCTCCAAATTCTCTTCCTTGAAATGTATCGGCAGTTCCATTTCGTGCGCTGCCGTCACGGCGGCTCCTTCGAATTTTCGAGAACCGCTGACAGAGATACCATCGTTTCCGTAGATGTATCTCGCGACGGTGAGGGCGATGGCTACGGTTTCCACGGAAGCACCTTTCGAGACACGGATGCCAAGCTCGTCCTGCTTGATGACACCAAACGGGCTAGTGTAGAGAATGAGTTCGCGATTGGGAAGCGTCTCGATGGGGTTGTCACCCGTGATGACGTTCTCGTATTTCAGACGCTCCAGATCCTTTTCGTCGTAATCTCGATACTTGCCCTCGCGCACGATATAGCGGGAATGTTCCGCAGCCGAAACGCGGCCACCGCCTTTCTTCTTGTCGGATTTGATGCGGAAGTGGTAGCACGGCATCTTTTTCATCACCTCGATTGCTTCAGCCAACGGCAGGTTCAGTGAGCGGAGTCGAACGGCAAGAGTCTCATCGGATTCAAAGAAATGTTGCCCAGACTGGGCAAGTTGAATCTCGCAATCGCTCTCCGAGTTTATCGCCAGATAAACTCCTAAGTACACATCTTTTTGAAAATCGCTCCCCCGCACGCACTCATTATAGCATATCGCAGTGGCTAAGTATCGTGTAATTTACGGATTTTGAAAAATTTTCTACTACATATAGTGCGGATGTGGTATAATGACGGTAGCAATCGAGGTGATGTTGTGATGAATGAGCAAGAGAGAAAAGTTGCCCGCATCGCTCGCATCGAGAAACGGATTGCAAATCTGGAACAAGAACGAGGAAAGATTACGGCTGATATTCGCAAGAGCATGAAAGAGTTCAATAGGAGAAAGCGTCTAACCGCGTTGGTACGTGCTGGTCTGGTGATAGAACGTGCTGGATTGCTGAGTGAATGTCAGTCTGAGAGCTTCCGAGAATATCTTGAAAACTATGGAAAGGCCAGAGGTGATGCTCATGGAGATTGACAAAGACCAGCTGTACCACAAAGTCTTCTCCCAATCCGAGAAGATGGAGAAGCGGCTCACAAAGAAGACGGCACGCTTGAAAGAAATCGACGTGCAGATGAAAAAGCTGACGGAGGAAAAAGCATCTCTTGAAAAAGAGGTGGCTCTCATTTCCAACAAGAACGCAGCGAGTGCCTATACGAATTTCGACCAGAGCCTCAAGACGCTCGGCATCGATTTTACGAACAAGGAAACGTTCGGAAAGATGATGGAAATCCTCGCTGATGGATTCGAGAAGTTCCAAAAAGATGCGGCGGCTGATGCAAAAGCAGAGGCAGCAGCGAAGAAGATGGAGGAGGACTCCATCGATCTTTTCAACTCGTCCAAGGATGAGGCATCTGGTGAAAATGATGCTACCAAAGAAAAGAAGGTGGCTGATTTATGAAGCTCTTCATTGCAGAGAAGCCGAGTCTTGCACGAGCGATTGCAAAAGGACTTGGGCATAACAGCAACAAGGAAGGCTACATCGAGTGTGGAAATTCCATCGTGACGTGGTGCTATGGACACATTCTGGAGCAGTACGACCCTGAAGACTACGACGAGAAATACAAGCCGTGGCGAATGGAAACCCTGCCGATTATTCCGACTCAGTGGAAACTGAAGGTCACGGAAAGTTGCAAGAAGCAGTTCAAGGTCATCAAGGGACTTGTCGAAAAGGCGGACACGATTGTGAATGCTGGCGACCCTGACCGTGAAGGACAACTTCTTGTTGATGAGGTTCTGAACTACGTCGGCGTGCTCGGAAAGAAACCTATCCAGCGCATCCTGCTCAATGCCCTCGATGACAAGTCTGTCAAAGAAGCACTTGCGAATTTGCAGGACAACAAGAAATTCATCGGCCTTCGAAATTCGGCACTCGCCCGCAGCAGGGCAGACTGGATTATCGGCATGAACCTTTCGAGGGCAGCAACGCTTCGAGCAGAGGATGCAGGATACGATGGCAGCGTCAGCGTCGGTCGTGTCCAGACACCTACCATGGCTCTGGTGTGCCGACGTGAAATGGAAATCCAGAATTTCAAACCTGTCGATTTTTACCAGCTCCGTGTCGAGTGGCAGCATCCAAACGGAACCATCCCTACTTATTGGAAGGCTCCTGTGGATACCGAGGGGCTGGATGAAGAAGGGCGCGTCCTGAAACGTGAAAGCGTGGAGAAAGTTGCGGAACTGATTCATGATTTTTCTGGCACCATCTCGAAGGTGGAGCAGAAAAAAGGACAGTCCCTTCAGAGACTGCCTTACTCGCTTTCGACGCTCCAAGTCGAAGCAGGGCGAAAATATGGATTCACTCCGCAAGAAGTTCTGGAGACGCAGCAGAAACTTTACGAAAAGAAGCTCACGTCATATCCACGTTCGGATTGCGAGTACCTGCCAACGAACCAGCTGGCCGATGTCCCGACGATCCTGAAAAACCTCGCAGGGATTTCAGATGAGTTCACTGGATTCACACAGGGCGCGGACACGAAAATCCAGAGCAAGGCGTGGAACGACAAAAAGATTTCCGCACATCATGCCATCATCCCGACAACGGAAAAAGCAGATTTGTCCAAGCTGTCGGACAAGGAGCAGAAGCTCTACCAGATGGTCGCGAAAGCATACATCGCGCAGTTTTATCCTCCGCAAGAATTCCTTTCGACAAAAATCACCATCGAAGCCGCTGGCGAAACCTTCCAAGGGAGCGGCAAGGTGATTCTCTCGAATGGATGGAAAAGCCTCTACCATGCGGAGGCATCTGCCGAAGACGGGGACGAGGAAAACTCGAAGCTCCCGAATGTGGAGCAAGGCGATTCGGTTTCCTATCTGAAAGATGACGTCCTCGCGAAGCAGACAAAGCCGCCGAAGCGTTTCACGCCAGCCAGCCTCATCGAGGCGATGAAGAAAATCTTCAAGTACGTGAAGGACAAGGAACTGGCCGCACAGCTCAAGGAGTGCAGCGGCATCGGCACGGAAGCGACGAGAGCGAACATCATCGAGACAATCCAGAATCGTGGGTTCGTCAAGGTGGAAAAGAAAAACCTCGTGCCGACAGAGAAGGGCTACATGGTTTTGAAGCTCCTGCCGGACAGCCTCACGTATCCAGACATTACGGCACGCTGGGAGAAGAACCTCGAAGCCATCAGCAACCAGACCATGCGTCTGGAAGAATTCGAGACGCAGCAGTCTTTGTTCATCGAGCAGATTCTCCATGAAGCCATGACGAAGACAATCGAACCAGCGAAAGACGTTCCTGTCTGCCCGAAGTGCGGCAAGGCGTTGAAGAAAATCAAGAGCAAGAAGAACGGCAAGTTCTACTGGGTTTGCTCCGACAAGGAATGCAAATCCATCTTTGATGACAAGAAGGGAAAGCCCGATTTCAATTCCAAACGGCAGCCGCCTGCGGCACCCGATCCGAATGGCCCGAAGTGTCCGAAATGCGGGAAGCCGTTGCTACGGTTCAAGAGCAAAAAGAACGACGGATATTTCTGGGCTTGCTCCGACCGTGAGTGCAAGACGTTTTTCAATGATGTCAATGGAAAGCCGGACATTCCCGATCCGAATGGCCCGAAGTGTCCGACCTGCGGCAAGGCGTTGAAGAAAATCAAGAGCAAGAAAAACGGGAAGCTCTACTGGGTATGCTCGGACAGAGAGTGCAAGACCATCTTTGATGACAATGACGGAAAACCAGATTTTTGATTCCAAGAAGAAGTGATAGGGAGTTGTTGATTTTATGAACCTTGTGATTTTGTCCGGCCGTCTCGCGACGGATGTACAGTGCCGTCTGACACAGAAAGGCAAGACGGTTTCGAATTTCCTTCTGGCCGTGCCGTATTCTTTCACGAAAGATGCGGACGGGAAGTATCCGACGAATTTCTTTTCCGTGACTGCGTTCGACCAGGTAGCGGACCGCTGCCGTGACAACCTCATCAAAGGGAGGCAGGTCACGCTTCGCGGACATCTCACCGTAGACTCGTACAAGAACAAAAATTTTACGAACGTCAACGGCGATCCTGTTACGATCCGCACGTCGAACGTCGTGGCCGACCTCGTGGAATTTCTCGGCTACCGCAAGCAGTACAGCGATGGCAAGCCGAAGGAGGATAACGAGATGGTGAGCTCGGAAGTCGGGACACCACCGCTGGAAGAAATGGAACTGCCAGAAGATGTCTACGATGGCATCCCTGACGAAGAGATTCCATTTTAATAGAAGGGATTTCAACATTGTCTACTGAACATGGAAGACTTCCAGAAGAAGGAACAGCATCCCATGATGAAGGGCATCATCTGCACCTACATATCAGCAAGGAGCAAAGAAAGGGGATCATCATCGTGTTTGCGGTTTTCCTGATTTCCATTTTAGTCCTCATGCTGTACCTGATGGATCGCAGCGAGGATCTTCTTCGGCATAGTCCCGAGCACTACTTCGCATCTTTCCGCGAGGTGGCCGCGATGGACGATATGGATGTCAATATCAGTGCTTATTACAAAGAGGACGGAAAGAAGCATGTCTGCGTTTTCGACAAGACGGAAAAGCTGACGTACTGCTACGAACTTTCCGATGACCACGGCAAGATTGTCGTAGATCGTTCCTATCGCAGGAGCGACCTGCCATATACATCGACCCTGCCCTGATGGAGCAGCAGGGATATTTTGTGGAGGACGAGAAAGATGAACATCTGCAAACTCAGAAAGAGGTATCGCAAATCAGACAAGGAAATCACCCGCATTTTGACCAATAACCTCGAACGGATGGGGAGCTATGCAAAATTCCAGTATGGCACCTGGGAGATTGACGAGAAAGGTCTTTCCATCCTGGATGACATCATGGGATACAAAGAGCCATCTCACACACAGAATGCTCCAGCCACACAGAAGCAGAAGGCTCTGGCGAAAGCGCAGGAACCTCCTGCAAAGGTACAGGAGCCAGCCGCCGAGCAAAAGAAGGATGTTCCTTCAAAGAAAGAAACGACGGCTGATGTAAAGCCAGAGGCACAGCAGCCACAGAAAGAACCTGCGGCACCTGTCGTGCCTGATGTGTCTGCCGAGCAGAAAGCCAAGAAGGCCATCGAGGACGAGAAAGACGCCCGCATCAAAGAACTCATGCAGCAGGTGGAAGAAGCGCGGAACTTTGCGCGGAAGTATGCTGCCGAGCTGGACAACCTGCAAGAGAAATTCATCTCCGTCCAGAATGGCTCCGATGCCTTGAATTCCTCGCTCATCCGCAAGCACCAGCTTCGCGCAGAGGCAGCCGAGCAACAGCTTTCAAAGCTCCAGAAAGATTTTACGGAAAAGAACCGCCTCAAGCTGGAGCGCATCAAAGAGCTGGAAGGGCGCATCGAAGAAATGCAGTCAAAGCTCGTCGAGAACCATGACGAGCTGGAGAAGCGGCAGCAGGAACTGTTCGAGGCTAATGAAAAGCTGGAAACCCTCAAGAAGGAGTCCACGGAACGTTGCTCCCAGGCAGAGCTGAAGGTACTCAACAGCAAGAAAAACGAGGACAAGCTCTATCGGGATCTCCACAAGAGCGAGGAACGCATTTCCGAACTCAACCAGAAGGTCATCGTTGCCGGCAACGAGCGCACGGATGCCCTGCGGCAGATGAGTGCCATGCGTGGGCAGATTACCGATCTCAAGTCGCAGCTCATCGCCATCGTCGCGCATCTCAACGAGTATCTGACGGACAAGGAGACGATTCCAGACGCGGCAGGAAAGACGGTGGAGCCGCCGAAGGAACAGCAGGTGACGGCAACGACGGCAGAAGCCGCGCTTCCACCACATCCCGCTCCTGCGGTACAGCCAGAGCCTCAGCCGACGGTTGTGAAGGCAGAGGAGCCTCCGATTGCATCTCTGCTTGAGGAACCAGCTCCAGCCGCAACAGAAAAGCCGACATCCCCAGAGATTACGCTTTCGCTCCAGCAGAACGAGCTGATGGAACGTCTGCGCAAGGAGCAACAGAAAGAGAAAGCCGAGCAGGAAGAGCCGAAAGGCTTTTTCAGCAAGATTTTCGGGAAGGCCGCAGGGTTCTTCTGATACAAGAAAGGATTTTGAAATCACATGGCAATGAAGAAAAACGAAATCACCACAAAAAAGCCGAAAAAGGCAGCAAAGAAGGAGCCTGTCATCATCGGGAAGAAGGACTTCCTGAAAAAGGTCGGCAACGAGGCATACGAGCTGTCCGGCACGGCAGTATCGCAAGAGGTGCTGTCGCATATCCTTGATGCAATGCTGGAAGTCATCGAAGGAGAAGTCCGCGTCGGCAACTCTATCCGCTTCATCGGCTTCGGCACGTTCAAGCAGCAGATTTTGTCGGCGCGGAAGGGACGCAACCCACAGACGGGCAAGGAAATCCAGATTCCTGAGACAAAGCATCTCGCGTTCCATTCCAAGGTGAAATTCTGATTCGATAAGGAAAGAAGGACAGCATTTATGGATTTTGAAAACAACTATGAAGCGCAACCGACAGAAGATCCGTGCGGGACAGAAGCTCCGCAGGAGGCCGAGGTGCAGCCTTCCGACGCAGGGGCAGATGCTCCGACGGATGTGAAGGCAGAGAACTTCCGTCGCCTTGCACAGACGCGGACGAATGAAATCATCCGCAAGCTCAAGACCCTCAGCAATCTCAGCAACCGCAATTCCTATCATTTCACAGAGGAGCAGGTTACAACCATCTTCTCTGCCATCGAGCAGCAGGTAGCTCTCGCCAAGGAGCGGTTTCAGAAAGAGGAAAAGCCGGAGAGCGGCTTCATCCAGCTCTGATTGGTGATTTCCAGAAGGGCATCATGACAAAAGAGAAGTTCCAGCAAAGCACGGAATCTCGTATTTTTCTAGTCTAACCACCATCCACCGTCCTTCTGGTTTTCATAGAAAATTACCCCTTAAAACACGCAAAACTCCCGGCATACTCTGATTGTCGGGAGTTTTGCGTATCTAGCATGATATGCTATAATATGAATCACTAACACGAAAGGAATTTTTGATGGAGAAGCAAGAAAAATCAACGGCTCAACATTTCTGTAAAATTATCACATATGGTTGTCAGATGAATGTCTCCGACGCCGAGCGCATGGCGGGGGAGCTTGCGTCCATCGGTTACGTGCGCACGGATGAGATGCAGGCAGCCGACCTCATCCTCATCAATACGTGCTGCGTCCGCGAGAGCGCGGAGGATCGCGTGTATGGCAAAATCGGCGAGATCAAGCATCTCAAGGAACAGAACCCACGCCTGATTTTCGGCATCACGGGCTGCATGGCGCAGAAGGAGGGCGACGCGCTGATCGCCCGCGCACCGCATATCGACTTCGTGCTCGGCACGAGCAAGGTGCACGAGCTCAAAAATATCGTGCAGGAAATCGAGGCGGAACGCGGTCTGGGCGCTGGCACGGCCGGCGGCGCGGCAATCGCGACGGCAACGCGCGACAAGCATGGCCGTTTCGTCGATGTGAACCTCACGGAGACGGAGCTCCCCGATGGCGGCCCCGTCGCGCGCGAGGGAAAGCTCTCGGCATGGATTCCGATCATGTACGGCTGCAACAATTTCTGCACGTATTGCATCGTGCCGTACGTGCGCGGCCGCGAGCGCAGCCGTCGTCCCGAGGATGTTGTGGCTGAAGTGCGCGAGGCTGTCGCGCAGGGCTACAAGGAAGTCACGCTGCTCGGGCAGAACGTCAATTCGTATGGCAAAGACCACAAGCTTGCCGATTTTGCCGACCTTCTCAAAATGGTCGATGACGTGCCGGGCATCGAGCGCGTGCGCTTCATGACGTCGCATCCGAAAGACCTTTCGGACAAGTTGATTGAGACCATTGCAAATGGCAAGCACATCTGCGAGCACATCCACCTGCCCGTGCAGTACGGCAGCGACAAGATTCTGAGTGCCATGCACCGCATCTACACGGTGGACAGCTATCGCGCGCTCGTCGAGCGCATCCGCAAGGCGATTCCGAATGTCGCGTTGACGACCGACCTCATCGTCGGCTTCCCCGGCGAGACGGACGAGGATTTTGCGCAGATGCTCGATTTCCTGCGCGAAATCCGCTATGACTCGGCCTATACCTTCATTTATTCCAAGCGCAGCGGCACGCCCGCGGCGAAGATGGAGAACCAGGTGCCGGACGCGCAGAAGCATGAGCGCCTCGAGATGCTCATGGCTGTGCAGAACGAAATCAGCCGTGAAATCAACGACCAGTTCCTCGATACGGTGCAGGAAATCATGGTTGAAGGCCCGAGCAAGAACGATGATGCGATGTGGAGTGGCCGCACGCGCACGAACAAGCTCGTGATTTTCCCGCATGGCACGGAACAGCCGGGCGATTTCGTGAACGTGAAAATCACGCATCCGCAGACGTGGGTATTAAAAGGACAACGAGTGTTTTGAGAGAAACGGAGCCGCACTTATACGGAGCCCCCTTCTAGAGGGGGGGACGGGCCCGAAGGGCGGGGGGAGTCCCCTGCACGACGGCTCAAGATGTACAACGTATCTTCCGCGGGTGCGACGTCGAATAGAAAGGTGTACCAATATGGAACTCACGCCGATGATGCAGCAGTATCAGGCGACGAAGGCGCAGCATCCGGGAGAAATCCTGTTCTTCCGGCTCGGCGACTTTTACGAGATGTTCTTTGACGATGCAAGGCTCGTGTCGGAGGAGCTCGGCCTGACGCTGACGAGCCGCAGCGGCAACAAGGACAAGGCGCCGATGTGCGGCATCCCGTACCATGCGGCGGAATCGTACATCAACCGCCTGATTGCGAAA
>Ga0256406_1003385_pt1 | contig 19910 bp, 13 predicted proteins | sample RumenRJG_03DNA_FD_185986 | JGI IMG/M metagenome (GOLD analysis project Ga0256406, IMG submission 185986) | Bovine rumen microbial communities from Lethbridge, Alberta, Canada - RJG_03 | ecosystem: Host-associated > Mammals > Digestive system > Stomach > Rumen | place: Canada: Alberta | collected...
ACGAGGTGACGCCGCTTCTGAAAACGGTGATTGCTGGCATTGTCGGGATGCCTGCCGCTTCCAAGTTCTTTGCGGTAATCAATCAGAAACATTTGCCTAGCGCGAAGGAGATTTTGCTCGGCGATTTTGCGAAACAGAGGCCGGCGCTCAAGAAGTGTATAACGCCGGAGCTTGCCGCCGTGAACGAGTCGATTTTCCGCTTTATCGAGACGAATGGCTACGACGAGAAGGATGCCGCGAAGGTAGCGAAAAACTTTGCCGCTTATTTTGAATTCCTTTCGGGTGAAAAGTTCCGCGAGGCGCAGGCTCATTTTGTGAACTTGTATTCCTCTTCGCTGTACCCATCGACAATGTCGTTTGTGATTATGCATTGTCCTGAATTGTACCAGAAAATTACAGCGTTTGTCAAGTCAATTTAAGGTCGGTGAGCATGCCGAACCGACTCTAGAGCGTAGCGACGCGGCAATCTCTACTTGAATTATGTAAAAATGGAATGATCGGTTACAATATGAGTGTTATAGAGCGGATTAAAAAAATTGGTGAACGGTGGTTCCTGACGGAGCCGCTGTTGTTTGCGGTGTTTTGCAGTCACGAATTCCGCGAGAATGAGTCGCTGACCGTGCCAATGCGAACAGGAAACAGGAAGGTTGAATTCGCTCCCGTAATTTTGGCGAATGTAACGGATACGGCGCTGACGGAATTTCTGAAAGTGGAGATGTTGCGCATTTTGCTCAAGCACCCGTATCAGCGGCAGCCTCCTTTTGCTGTGAAATCGTTACTGACGCGAGCGAGCAATGTCACGATTGCTGATGTATATGAGGTGTCGCGAGATGTAAAGGCTCAAATGAACGGCGCGGAGCTAGATTTGCCTAGCGGGTTATGTTTTGAGGAATACTACACCTTGCTCAAGGAAACATCGGTGCCGATGGGCGGGGCGATAAGCGGTCCTATGGGTGAATCGGTCGACGAATCGCAACAAATTGATGGAGAGGCTGGACCGGGGATTGACGGCGTTTCTCGCGATGCTCAAACAAAGTCGAATGCGCAGGATGTACGAGATTCGCAGATTTCAGAACTTTGGGACGAAGATGAAGAGTCCTGTTGTGACATAAATGGATTTATCGAAGTTGCCGAAGCGGGTGACAAATGGGGCTCCATTTCGGGTAAATTGCAGAGTATTATCAAGGCGAGCCTGAAAGTCGACATGGATTACCGCAAAATGTTGAGCCTGTTCAAGACTTCGGTCATTTCAAGTAAGCGTCGCCTTACGCGTATGCGCCCGAATCGTCGTTTCGGTTTTGATGCCATGGGAAACCGCTACGAACTTTCAACAAACCTGCTGATTGCGGTTGACGTGAGCGGTTCCGTGACCGACAAAAGTCTATCCTTCTTTTTCTCGGTGATTAATCGGCTCTTCAAATATGGTGTCGAAAAACTGGATGTACTGCAGTTCGATGCCGAAATACAGGGAGGGCCTGAACCGTTAAAGAAGGCGCACAAGACTGTAAAAGTCATGGGGCGCGGAGGTACCGATTTTCAGCCTGTTGCCGACTATTACTGCGCGCATCCCGAATATGACGGCCTCATCTACTTTAGCGACGGTTTCGCCCCAGTGCCAAAGTTCAACACCAAATGCCCCATTGATGTGCTGTGGGTTTTATGTGGAAAATCCGCCTACGATCAAAACGCAGAGCGGATTAAAAAAATAAAGAGGAACCGAGTCACTTATATTCCTAAGAGTGAATGATCTCCTACGCTGAATGCGTCTTTAATTGTCGCGTATGCGTGTTATATTTATTGTCAAACAAAGGAGTTCTTTATGCTTGAAAATAAGATGACAGGCAGTTATGAGGCGTTGGCCAAAGAGGAAATGAATAAAGCCTTTCGCTACTATAATTACGTGCGAGAATTCTCTATGGCGTGAATTTGATGAGTCTGCGCAAAAGCAACTCAATAAGTACGCTGGCGATGCTCAAAGTGCTATGTTGCTGATGTCGCTGCTTTCACTTGAACCTGCAATTCACAAGATTTTCGTGGAGCAGAAGGAATGCCTTGAAAAATTTTTGCCGCAGAAAATCGAGAGGCTAAAAAGGCTGCAGACCGAAATGGAATCCTTTTACAAGTGAAAGTTTGACAAAATGCCCGTTTTGCGCGATAATAGATATTAGAACAATAAACGAGTAACTATATTCTTGCTATGCTACACTTGAAATTTGCTCTGAATCTGGAACATCTCGCTGACGAGATGATTAAGGAAATCTCTAAAGTTTGGACAGACCCGTTCAATGCTCCGGTCGTGATATTCCCGGATCCGAAACTCGAACAGTGGTTCCGTCTGCGCTGGATGAAAGAGAAGGGTGTCCTCGCTAACTTGAACAAGAGTACCATTGACAGGTTCTTGTTTGATATTCTGGTGGGAAAGGATGATTCCAGGAAAAAGCTGACGGCGGAAATGCTCACGAACGTTATCCTTGCGTATTTGGAAAAGGATGACAACTATAAGACTCTCTGTAACGAAGGTGACGACGAGGTGACCCGTTACCTGGAAGTAGACGGCAAGCTTGATTATAATCACCTGTTTGACTTTGCCTCGAAAATGGCCTCGTTGTTCCTAGATTACGAAACGAGCCGACCAGCGGGATTTATCGTTGGTAAAGAAGGCTTTTTGGATAAGTGGAAACAGGGCGTAGACGAAAAAGAAGGTCTTTTCTTTACCGAAACTAAGGAAAAGTTGGAACTCCGCGAAAAATGGCAGCGCAAGCTTTATTCTGCTGTATTCCATGAGCAAGGAAAAGACAAGTCCCTGCTCACTCAGGTCTTCGAAGAAGAATCCAAGCGTACAGGTGAAAACAAGGAATACGATACAATCCCGTTCTTGTTCAAGGCGTGCGAAAACGGTAATTTTAATATTGACAAGCTACCGAAGGAAGCTAACGGCGTACCTCTCCCGGTCTTTATTTTCGGGATTTCGGGCATGGGTCAGTTCTACCGCGTTATCTTGCAGAAGTACGCTGCCCAGTACGAGGTGTATGCCTATATCCAGAATCCGTGTATGGAATTCTGGGAAGATGCAAAGTTGGAGAAAGACTCCGTTTGCCGCCAATGGAATGTATCTAAAGGCGCTTGGAAAGCTGAAAAAGGAAATATCGGCAAAATTCAGGAACGCATGCAGGTGCGTGAACCCGCCCAGTTGACCGCAGGAAAGTTTGAAACGGATATTGACGATATCCCCGAATACGCTGATTCGTTGAACCAAGAAAATGACTTGCTTGCCAGTTGGGGACGCTCGGGTCGTGACAATATCAAGTTGTGGTGCATTGCGTCGGATTACGATTTTGATTTTAAGGGAAATGTTGATGAGTCCGGTAAAGAGGCCGAAATAAAGCAAGATTCTCTCTTGCACAAGGTTCAGTATTCCGTTGCCCATCGCAAAAAATTGAGTGGTGTGACTAAAGACGATGTGTCGGACAGCTCGTTAGATGTGACTGCCGCGCCGACCAAAATTCGCGAAATTGAAAATTTGCATACTCAGATATGTAAGCTGTTACGAGATGGCGCCCGCGTTGAAGACATCCTTGTGGTGTCGCCCAGTCTGGATGAATACCGCACCGCAATAAACATGGTCTTCGATCAGACTCCTGTGAAAGATCCCCAAAATGAAGAGGGCTTCTTGCACGTGCGTTTTGCGATTGTCGATTCACCCGCCAAGGCTTCGCTTACCGAAAATGCACTCAGTAACCTTTTCTCGATTCTTGCGCAGAAGAGCATTACGCGCCCGGACTTTTTCGCTTTGGTTCGCAATCCCGTAGTGCAGAATGTCCGCGGTATCAAGAATGAAGAAATCGATGCATGGCAGGAATGGGTCGCCGAAACGAATACGTACCGCATGCGCGATATGAAGGATGACTGGGACAAGGTGGTAAAACGCCTGCTCCTTGCGCAGATGACGGCGGACGATGTCTCGTTTGGTGGCAAAGACTACAGACCTTACGCCGACATGGCCTGCTCAGACAAGGCTTCGCTTTGCCGGTTTGTGGAATGCATTGAATCCCTTGAACGCTGGATAGAATTTGGCCGCGATAAGATCGACAGCTCGCAATTAAGCGAACTTTCTGCGCGTTTGGATGAATGGATTGGAATGCAGAGTACGCCGGATACATTGAAGAGCGAAGGTATTGTTTATAAGCGTGTTGCCGAGGCGCTTGAACAGCTTTACTGTCAGTTCTCTGCGAATGCGTCTGAAATTTCGATGGATCTTGTCAGGCAGAGTCTGTTGCTTGCAGCACAAGGAACGGAGTACAGCTGCGGAAACCTGTTTGTCAACGGCGTTACTTTCATGAAGTTCGTGCCGAACAGGACCATTCCCGTTAAGCACTTGTTCTTCATCGGTGCCGATGCCTCTAGTTTCCCCGGCGCAAAGCAGCGCAATACGCTCGACTTGCGAAAGTCTTGCTACCCGTGGCCCGGTGACGATTCCCCGATTGGTAAGAACCGCTATGCCTTCCTTTGCCAGTTTATGAGCACAAGCGATAGTTTCCACCTGAGCTACGTGAACAAGGACATCAAGAAAGATGCTGAACTCTACCCGTCGTCGGTGGTGAACGATTTGCGCAAGTTTATCGAAGCGGGCGCAGAGAAGGACGCTAAGGGAAATTCGATTAAATGGAAAGAAATTCCTATTTCCCTTGATGAAGACCGAGGCTATGACGAGCTTTGGACGCAGAAGAGCCTGCGGAATTATGTGGCGTATAAAAAGATGCTTGAAGACGACAGCAAACCCTCAGAAAAAGTTACTGTGCCTAGCGAAGTCAATGAAGCTGAATCGACAAAAAAACCGATTGTAAAGTTGCCGGACCGTGTAACTTTCCACTCTCTCATATCATTCTTGAAAGACCCTTTCCAGTTCCATGTCAATCGAATGCTGATGGAAGAAGAGGATGAAGACGTAGAAAAGGAAGTCTTTGAACCGGTTTACTTTAATAATTTAGATACAAGTGTTATCCTGAAAAAGAGGGTTGCGGCAGCCTTGTCGGCTGATGGCTCAGATGAAAGGAAAGAAATTGAAAAGCTACAAAAGGATCTTGCTATCAGTGGTAAAATGCCGGATGGTGTTTTTGGTCAAAAGCAAGAAGAAATTCTGAAAACCAAGGAAAATCTTATTTTGGAGCAGATGGTTGGAACCTATAATGATGTGGTTGGACCTGCCCAAAAAAGTGAAGATGAATCTAAATATATATTTAAGAAAGATTGGTCCTTTGGCGCGAAAATTCAAGATATGATGATGACTCGTTCTGATGATTCGCATTGGTTGCTGTCTGGAAAACTGGACTGGTGCGATGCGAAATCAGATGAAATAGAAAAAGCGACTCAAATTATCGAAGTTGCGAGTACGGACAAAAAGAATACGGAATTATCTCTTGACAGATATATCTCGTCTTACATCAAAGCGCTGTGCCTTATTGCCTACAAGGGTGTAAAGGATCCGAAGATTAAGGATCCTCAGACAATAAATGTGTCAATATATTCATGTGATCCCTTTATGAGTGGCCCTGCGACAACGACGGTCTCGTTCACTCCAGATGATGCCAAGAAAAAGCTAGAAGAAATTTACGCAAATGCCTTTGGTGAAAATGCGTCGCCTTACAGTAAGTCTGTTCCGGCAGAAATGTTGGATTGGCCTAAGGCTAATGCTGATAAAGAAGACAGAGACATATTCGCCTTTAGAAGTAAACTTTTGGGCGAATATGGTGCTTGGGGATATTTTGACAAGAAGAATCTGTTCAACCCTGTGACGGATATCGGATATACAGAGAGTGGTTTTGAAACGGAATGGAACTCTGCTAAAGAATTTATGAAAGCTCTTATAAAGATTGAAAAGTATAAGGCTCCGTCCAAAAAGAAGGCGGCATCAGGTACTGAAGCAAAAACAGAAAAATCGACCGCTAAGAAAACGAAGGCTAAGAAGTAGAGGTTTGTATGGCAGAAGTTGCAAAGAATCAATTTAAAGTAGATGCATTTGATACGAAAAAAAGCCTTTTTATAGAGGCTTCTGCAGGAACGGGAAAAACTTACACCATCCAGTTGATGGTGGCAAAGATGATTGCTGAAGGAACCCCGCTCAAAAAGATTTTGATTGTTACCTACACCGAAAAGGCTGCGGGTGAACTCAAGGATCGAATTCGAAAAAAAATCAGTGAAGTTCTTGAAAAAGGTGAAATTGACAAGGGTTATCCTAAAGAGGAACTAGATATGTCTTTGTTCCAAAAGGCTTATCAGGATGTTGATAATGCGGCCATCTTTACGATACATTCTTTCTGTCAAAAGGCCTTGAAAGAGTATGCCTACGATGCTGGGCGTTCTTTTGATATGACAATGATAGATGATGCTGCTGTTGAAGACCTTGTTGAACAGCTAATTCGTGACAAGTGGGGTGCTGAAGAAGCATTTGAAAAATTGCTCCGCTCGGCTGATAAAACTTCATCGTTGATCGAAAAAATCAAGAAATTGTTCGTAAGCGCCGTAAATTTGTACAAGGGTAAAAACGACAGTGGTGAAGAAATTGTAATTCTAGCTCCTGTTAAAGTGGAATGGGCAGGAGATTACATTAGTAAAGAAGATGCTGCAGAATTCTTGAAAAAATGCAACTTCGACGCCTTAAAGATATTCCCAAAATTCAAATCAAATTTTGAGTGCTTAGAAAAGTATAAAGATAAGCCATATGAAGCTATTCGATACGCAAAGAAAAAAATTGACGGTGTCCAAAAATACGTTATAGAACCCGTAGAAAATCTCGTTGTATCTGAATTGATTGAAAGACTAAAAAAATGGACAAGCGAAAGTGAAAACTACTTCACGCCGGGTGATGTCGGTGAAAAAATAGTCTACGCCCCAAATGAAGAATTAAAAAACGCCCTATGCTACATATATGACAGGTTGGGCACATTAGCTAATTCGAAGGGGAAAGACCTAAAAGACCTTATAACAAAAGAGCTTAATGAAAAAGTTCCTCTAAGAGAATTTATTTATTCACATCTACCCGATTTATTTGATGAATGGCAAAAGTACAAGGCCGAGAATAAGCTGCAGTCGTTTAACGATATGATTTTGTCTGTTCATCAGGCTGTATTGTCTTCGGATAATTCTCTAAAAACGAGACTCCGTGCGCAATACCAATACGCTATTATCGACGAATTCCAAGATACGAACCAGCTACAGTGGGATATTTTCCGCAGTGTATTCTTGAAGGAATGTGATAAGCCAGTTGACAAACATTCGCTTTTTGTGGTGGGTGACCCGAAGCAATCAATTTATAGTTTCCAGGGCGCCGATGTTAATGTTTATACGGCTGCAACTAAGGAAATTGACAATAGAAACGACCTTTTCTGTAATTTCCGTTCCACAGATAATGTCATTAAGGGATGCAATATTCTTTTTGAAGAACCGTATTTTGATCCCAAACTTGTAGAGTTTGTACCTTCAAAATGGCCTGATGGTCCTCTGGTTGACAAGAAAAAGGCTTCGCCTTTATACAAGAACGAGGAAATTAAGCAACCCATTTGGCTTAGTGGAGAAATCTCGCCGGAAGATTTTGCTAAAACGGCTATTGCAAAAATTGTTGACTGGTGTAGTGTTGAAAAAGACGGTAGGACCAGATTACAGGTCTTTGACAAGGATTTTGACAAAAAGAATCCTACCAAAGATCATCCTACAGAATTGAAAAATGTCACTTTTAAGGATTTCGCCGTTCTTGCTAAATCCCGTAGTGAAATGGAAATCATTGAAGGCGAAATGCGCAAAGTGGGTATTCCTTATCTACGCTATAAAGAAGGAAACCTGTTTAAAAGCAAGGAATGTGCCGAATGGATTGCCGTATTCCGAGCCATTGATGCTCCCGATTTTTCTTCGTGGAATAGAAAACTCTTAAGCGAAGCTCTTATTACCGATTTCTTTAAGGAACTGGTTTCTGAACGTTTATTACATAGTGGAAAAGACTCTAGTGCAGGCCTAGATGAATTGCACTATGTTGAAAGCGAAGAATTTGATAAGCCGAATAATCCAGAAAGACTTTACATTGCAACATGGCGTTCTCTCGCCCTTAAGCATCGCTATGCAGAGATGCAGGAACGAATTTATAGGGATACAAAGATAGAAGAACGCCTGATGAAAGTTGACCGGCTTCAGGAAATTTCTCGTTTGCGCCAGATTGGCAACTATGCTGTTGATTATTTGTATAATCACAAATGTTCTCTTGAAGATCTTGTGCGGCATTTGCAGGGACTTGCTCATTATGCTGAGTCTGTAGATGACGAAAATGGAGATCTCGTAGAAAAGGGAAGCGACTTTAACGCCGTTCAGGTAATGACGATTCATGCTTCCAAGGGACTTGAATTCCCTGTGGTGATATCGGTTGCCGGTTTTAAGAGCTATAACAAGAATGCTTTGGCGCCGTATCTATACCACGACGAACAGAAAAAACTGCACATAGGTTTTGGTGATATTGCAAAACAGAATCGTAAAAATGAAGAACTCGAAGAATGGCGTCGTTTGTTCTATGTTGATTTTACTCGAGCATCGTCGATTCTTGTCCTTCCTCAATATAAGAAGTGGTCAGAAACGGATTCAAAAGGAAACATTAAGTATCCTGAATTTTCGTTCTTGAAAGATGCAATGGAAAAAGTTGCCTCCGTTGCTAACGAATTGGATTCTGATACCGAATGGGATCCAAAAGACAAGTATAAAGAAATCAAAAAAATTCTGAAGAAGTCTTATTCAGATGTTAAAACTGACGAAGAATTGCAGAATGAAGTTGGCGTGCAGAAGTCTGCAATGTCCTCCCTCCAGTCGGCGCTTCCTGGCAAGGCGATTCTGCAGTATTCGTACTCGTCGCTTGCTTCGCGCGTTGCCAAGCCTGGTGATGGCGTCAAGGTTGGAGAGAATGAAATAGAAACGATTGATCAAAATCGTTCTGATAAAGAGGGCGCGTCGCCAACATCTTCTGATGATTCCAAGTCGAAGCAGAAAGAAATCGATCCGGAAGTGATTTCGAATGTCGTTGAGGGCTCCGCCAATAGCGAACCTGAGCAGCTCTCGCCAGCCGAAGAGAAATATCCTCGCGGAGCAAAAATCGGTAATGTGCTGCATAACACCTTGGAAAAGTCTGAATTTGAAAACTTTGTTAGTGCTGACGATACGCTAGAGACATTGCAAAAAAATGTTCCGGCAAAACTGAAGAACATTATCAAGGAAGAATTCAATGCGGAATCGCTGCCGCTTGCGGCTCACGAAGACGAATGGATGGAAATAACGCTCCGTTATCTCTATAACACGTTGCATGCAACTCTTCCCGTTATTGCTGGCGGTCAATTTGTCGAATCGGCGAAGCCTTTCCGGTTGGTGGATTTGCCAGAAAATGCGCACAAGCCCGAAGTACAATTCGGCTTGAATGCCGATGGTAAGGGCGTGGACTCCGAGGCCTTGGCAACGCTGCATCGTGTGTGCAAGGGCTTTATCGACCTCTTGTTTGTGCGCAAGGACGAAAACGGCAATATGCGTTATTCGATTCTGGACTGGAAATCGGATTTCCTTGAAGAATATAGTCCAGAAAGCGTTAAGGAGAAGGTGGACGAGGAATACTCCGTTCAGCGTGTGCTTTACAGTTACTGTTTGATCCAGTGGCTAAAAAACTTCGGATTCTGTAAAGGTATGTCGGAACAGGATATTTTCGCCAACCATTTCGGCGGTATCTACTACGCCTTCTTGCGCGGGACCGACGGAAAAACCAGTAAGGGGATCTATGCCCAGACTTGGAAGGATTACGCGACTCTTGAAAAAGCGTATATGGAAGTGAAAAAGTTGATGACGCAGGGCGCAAATTAAGAAGGAGAATCAAAAAATGATGGATTTTAGCACGATTGATTCTTTTATTAACGATTTGAAGGAAATGCGTGGCATTGCCGAATTGGATAGGCATTTGTTGCACCTGTTGCTTGAAATGAAACCGAGCGTGTCCGAAACAACGCAAAAGTTCCTGTGCCTCTGTTTTTCGTTGTGGGATGACGGCAACACTCGTGTTCCGCTTGATGCCAAATTATTCAAGGAAAGGTGGCTCAAAAAGTGGGATGCTCTCAAGATATTAAAGAAGAGTCAAGAAGAATCTTTTGACTTTGCCGGATTGGAAAAATCGTTTAACGAAATTATCGAAAGCGGCATCGCGGATTTGAGTAGCAGCGATTTCTCGGAAATCATTGGTGAAAATGCGCCTCTTCTCAAGGAAAGGCAATTCCTGTATATGGCGAAGCACTTTAAGGCAAAAGGCGATATTCAGGATGCGATGGCTCGTATTTTCGGAAAGAAAAATAAAGCCGAGGCCGCTATTAATGAAATCAGCGATATAATTCTGAATGATGAACAAAAAGAAGCTGTTCTTCGCGGACAAAACGAAAACCTGATTATTACAGGCGGCCCCGGCACTGGCAAGACTACGGTCGTGCTTTACATCTTGTGGCATGTGCTGGAGAATATCGTTGCTAGCGACAAAACCCGCTCTCCCGAGGAAATCCTTAGCGAGTATTCCATTTACCTTGCTGCCCCGAGCGGAAAGGCTGCGGATCGTATGTCCGAAAGTCTGAAAAATGGATTGAATCGAGTAAAAGAGAAAATGAGTCCGATTTATGCAAAGCTGAAAGACCTAGAAGGCATGACTATCCACCGTCTGCTCAAGTATTCTCGGTCCGATAACGGCTTTTCGTACAATGCCGAAAATAAGTTTCCCGAAAAGTCAATCTTTGTGATTGACGAAGCGAGCATGATCGATGTAAACCTATTCGCATCTTTGCTGCAAGCCATCCCGAGTCAAGCCGAAGGTGACCTAGTTACCCGTCTCTTTATCTTGGGCGATCCGTACCAGTTGCCTTCTGTCGATGCGGGTGCGGTTCTGGGCAACATTTTGGATTCCGCCGCAAAGGCGAAATACACGGCTGAACTCGTCAAGTCGATGCGCTTCTCGCCTGAATCCGAAATCGGTAAACTTGCAATAGCGATTAAGGCTTGTGCAGATGATCAGAAAGCTCCTGCTCCCGACAAGACTTTTGAATTGCATCCTGTTTTCTCGAAAAAAGAAACTGCGGCTGCCTCGGATGATGCTGTTTTCTATTACAAGCTGCCCGAAGCCGCAAAGAAAAAAGAAGAACAGGAGAATGTCTCGAGGTTCTTAAAAAATTGGATAGGTGATTTCTATGAATTGCCCGAGATGGCGGCAAAGATTGATCCCGAAGCGCTCGAGAATCCATCCGAAGAATTGATTCAACAATGCGAAACGGTCTGGAGCAAGACCTTGGAAAAGCGCATCTTGGCGGCGGAACGCCGAGGCGTCATCGGTGTTGAACAAATCAACGAGACTATTGGTAACCTGATCAAGGGACACACGAAAAATCAAGCAATTGAATCTAATTTCCGGTATTTCGAAGGCCAGCTTCTGATTCTGACGCAGAACCAGGCGATGTACCGCCTGTACAATGGCGATACGGGAATAGTCCTGTTCAAGGATTCGGTCCCTTACATTATGCTCAAAAAGCCGAACGGCAAGACTGGCGAAGAAAAACGCGACTTTGTGGCGTACCCCCTTTCTCTTTTGCCTGCCGATGCTGTGGAGCCTGCCTTTGCGATTACGATACACAAGTCGCAGGGCTCTGAGTACGACCATGTAACCATGTTCCTGCCCAAGCAGAAGGGGCATCCGCTTTTGAATAACCAGATTCTCTACACCGGCATTACCCGCGCAAAGAAGACGGTGACCATCATCGCCACCCCCGAAACGTTCAAATCGGCCTGCGAGACGGTAATCGAGCGCGACACGGGAATACAACTTTAGTTTGCAAAAGTTTTAAAAAGGTTAGTTGATAAATGAAGATTATCCGCGTTACGAAGGAAAGCGAACGGGCTGGCGCCTACTACGTGCGTATGGCTGCGATGATGCGCAAGTACCAGATTCCGCTGGATGCCGAAATCGATGCGCATGATGGCGAGAACTGTCATTACATTTTGGCGCTGGATGATATTTACCCGGTGGCCACTTGCCGCTGGTTCGAAGTTCGCAATGGCGTTGCCGAAATCGGGCGCGTCGTCGTGTTGCCGGAATACCGGGGCAAACATTTAGGCCAGGCCGTCGTTGCCGAGGCCGAAAAGTGGATGTGCGAAGTTGGCGTCAAGAAAGTCGAAATCTCGAGCCGCGTGAATGTTGCGGACTTCTATGAAAAAATGGGCTACCACTTCAACGAAAGCGGTAAAGCCCATCATGACACGTTCGAGTGCGTGTTTATGGAAAAGGTTCTCTGAACCTAGTGGATATCCATCTTCGAAAATAGATTCAGTACGGCGACGCCGGAGATAATTAAGACAAGTCCGATGATGGCTCCGAGATCTGGCATCTGCTTGAAAAAGAAGATGCCGCTGATTGTGATGAGAGCGATACCCAGTGCCGACCAGGTAGCATAAGCGATGCCGATGGGGATGGTGCGTAGGCAAAGGCTCAACAGATAGAGCGATGCCACGTAGCAGACCAGCGAGGCGATGGAAGGAACGAGTTTGGTGAACTGCTCCGACATCTTGAGGAGCGTGGTGCCAGCCGCTTCTGCAACAATGGCGAGAATAAGGAATAAGTAGTTGAGCATGGGAGTAATATACAAAATAATTTGTATATTATGAAAATCGTCAAGGGATATATATGCCGAGTTCTGAAAAGTTTCGTGACTATGTTTTGCAGCAGTTCAAGGGAGAATTGCGCGTGACTACCCGCAAGATGATGGGCGAGTACATCTTGTACGCTGACGGGAAAATCTTTGGCGGGATTTACGATGACCGCCTGCTGGTAAAACCTGTGCCCGCGGCCTTGGCGATGCTCCCCGGCGCAAAGAAACAACTGCCATACGATGGCGCTAAGCCCATGCTCCGCGTGACCAGCGAGCAGATTGAAGACGGCGATTTGCTTGTTCGCCTGCTCGATGCGATGCTGCCGGAGTTGCCTGCTCCCGCGAAGAAGAAAAAGTAAGGGGATTTGCCTTTTTTCGTGGAATTTTGTATCTTAATTCGCGAAAACAGAAGAGGTTAACTAAATGGATATTCAGGAACTTTCGGAAAAGGTGCGCCAGCAGAGCGCTTTTTGCATGAACTTGCTACGTGAAGTGGAAGGTACGGTGATTGGCCAGAAGGCTCTGGTAGAAAGCATTCTGACGGGTATTTTGGCCGACGGTCACGTGCTGCTGGAAGGTCTGCCGGGCCTTGCCAAGACGACTGCGGTGAAGGCTTTTGCCGATGCCGTGTCGCTGGATTTCAAGCGCATCCAGTTTACGCCTGACCTGTTGCCGGCCGACTTGCTGGGTACCACGATTTACAACTCGAAGGAAGCAAAGTTCGAGACCCGCAAGGGCCCGCTCTTTACGAACCTGGTGCTCGCCGACGAAATTAACCGTGCGCCGTCGAAGGTGCAGAGCGCCCTCCTCGAAGCGATGCAGGAACGCCATATCACGATTGGCGACGAGACGTTCAAGCTCGACGAACCGTTCTTGGTGCTTGCCACGCAGAACCCGATTGAGCAGGAAGGTACGTATCCGCTGCCGGAAGCTCAGGTGGACCGTTTCCTGTTGAAGGTGAAGGTCAGCTACCCGAACAAGGCCGACGAAATGAAGATTCTCGATGCCGTTGCCGGTGCGGGACTCCGTCAGCCGCAGGCTGTCGCCACGAAGGAAGATATCCTCGCCGCCCGCCAGCTGGTGAAGCAGGTGTACGTGGACGAACGTGTGCGCGAATACATCGTGAACTTGGTGCTTGCGACCCGCGATCCGGGTAGCATCAAGCGCAGCGACCTGGTGGGCTTTGTGGAAGTGGGCGCCTCTCCGCGTGCATCCATCGGCCTTGCCCAGGCTTCGAAGGCTCATGCGTTCATCCAGGGCCGCGCCTACGTGACGCCCGAAGACGTGAAGGCCGTCGCCATGGAAGTGCTCCGCCACCGCATTATCCTGAGCTACGAGGCCGAAGCGGAAGAAGTCTCCGCCGAAACTGTGGTGCAGAAGATTCTCGACAGCGTCGAGGTCCCGTAAACCGTATTGTCATCCCCGCGAAGGCGGGGATCCCCTCAAAAAAAGAACGCCCCGAAAAGGCGTTCTTTTGCTATTTTAGAAATCGTGAAGACTTGGCTGACTCTATTGATCCTGAATTGCGCCGTGCTAGCCATGGTGTTTTTGTGCTCGTGCGGCTATTCGCATTCTGACCCGTGTCAGAGTTCCATATATGAGGAATGTATGCGGAGGACGGAGAATTCATTGCTTGCCGATATCGTCTGCTCCGAAAAAGCGGTATCCGAATGCGAGGATTAGGGTGGACGGCCCCTTGGCAAAAAATGGCCGGAAAACAATGTTAATTTGTTTGTATTTTGCCGAAAGGGGCGTATAAACGGTGCTGTTTTGCAAAATTTATGCCTCGGCTCCCTTTTTTCGGCTTGTTGGGGCGGTCTTCCTTTGATTTCGCTGTTCGCGACTTGCCGCTCTTTACTATCTTTATGGCGAAAAAGGGCTCAGGGAAATTCCCTGGGTAGCTTATTTTCGTGTTTAACTAGAAATAAAAACGAAGGATATATGGCAAATCGTGTTGTAATCGGTTCCCAATGGGGTGACGAAGGCAAGGCCAAGGTTGTTGATTTTCTGACTCTGGACGCAGACTACATCGTGCGTTTCCAGGGCGGCGCTAATGCTGGCCATACCGTAGAAGTGGGCGACAAGAAGTTCGTGTTCCACTTGATTCCCTCGGGCATCATGCACGAAGACAAAATTTGCGTAATCGGTAACGGCGTGGTGCTGGATCCGATTCAGACGCTGGATGAAATTGCTGACCTCCACACCAAGGGTATCAACCCGGAAGGCCGCCTGTTCATTGCCGACAACGCACACGTGGTGCTCCCGTACCACTCTACTCTGGACAAGGCAAAAGAAAAGAAGGCTGGTAAGGCTGCTATCGGTACCACGGGTCGTGGCATTGGCCCTTGCTATAGCGACAAGGTGAACCGTATCGGCGTTCGCGTGGGCGACCTGATGGACGAACGCGAACTGCGCCCCCGTGTCGAAGCCATGGCCAAGGTTCACAACGAAGAATTCAAGGTGATGTACGACGTGCCCGAAATCGACCCGGAAAAGGTCATCAAGGACTACCTGGAACTCGGCCAGAAGATCAAGCCATTCGTGCGCGACGTGAGCGCTATGCTCTATGCCGCCGTGAAGGCCGGCAAGCGCCTGGTGTTCGAAGGCGCCCAGGGCACCATCCTCGACGTGGACCAGGGTACTTACCCGTTCGTGACCTCCAGCAACACGGTCGCAGGCTATGCAAGCTGCGGCGCTGGCATTGGCCCCACGGCTATCGACCAGGTGGTCGGTGTCGTCAAGGCTTACACGACCCGCGTGGGTAACGGTCCGTTCCCGACCGAACTTTTGGACGAAACGGGCGACACGCTCCGTAAGATTGGTAACGAATATGGTGCAACCACGGGCCGTAACCGCCGCTGCGGTTGGTTCGATGCCCCGGTGGTCCGCAAGGCTGCCGTGGTGAATGGCCTTACCCACCTCGCCATTACCAAGCTCGACGTGCTCGATACGTTCGACACCATCAAGATTTGCACTCACTACGAATGCGATGGTGAAAAGATCGAAAACTTCCCGAACCAGCTTTCCAAGGTCGGCCGCTGCGTGCCGGTCTACGAAGAAATGCCGGGCTGGAAGTGCGATACCACCAAGTGCCGCAAGCTCGAAGAATTGCCGGAAAATGCTCGCAAGTACCTGAACCGCATGGCGGAACTGGTAGGCGTGAAGATCGGCATGATCTCGATTGGTGCTAAGCGCGACCAGAGCATTATCGTGGATTTGGACTAGGAATCTAACCGAAGGAGAAAGAAGAAATGGACAGCAATGTATGTGGACTCTTGAAAGGGGTTGACCTTTTCTCTGAATTGACGGAAGAACAACTTGGCTTGCTTGCCAATTTGGTTGTTGTCCAGGACTTCAACCGCGACGAAACCGTAGTGCTCGAAGGCGACTGCTCGATGAAGGCGCTGTACCTGATTGCTTCGGGGACGGTGCAGGTCTACATGACCGGCGTCGATGGTCGCGAGACGATTCTCAGTTTCTTGGAACGCGGTGACTTCTTTGGTGAAATGTCGCTCATCGACGGCGAACCGAGGTCTGCCTCGGTGCGCACCGTCACCGATGCACAGTTGATGATTATCCACCGGGAACCCTTCTTGACCCTTATTCGCCAGACTCCGGAAATCGCCATGTCGCTCCTTTCTGAAATGAGCAAGCGACTCCGCAAGGCCAATAAGCAGATCGGTTCCCTTTCCACCATGTCGGTGAGCGGCCGCGTTGCGGGCACTCTCCTGAACCTGATGGAAGAACGCGGCATGCGTATCCATACGGACAACGGCCAGATGGTGACGGTGATTCACAACCGCCCCACTCAGCAGCAGTTGGCGGACATGTCGGGTACGACCCGCGAAACGGTGAGCCGCATCTGTTCCTTGTTGGTAAAGGCGAATGCGATTGCCATGACTGGCAAGGACATTGTGATCTTTGATGAGGAAGCCTTGCAGGAAAAGGCCACAAAGGGTTAGTTGCTTTTTGTATTATGGATAAAGTAAAGTCGATTTTGAATAAAGTGTTAGCGTGGCTCAAGGCAGCTCCGGTCGTGAAGGCTGTTGGCATTTGGGTCGTACTCCTGATTATACTCGCTTTTGCGGTCGATAAGCTTGTAATGCCCATTTTCTCGGGACATTTTGCTTCTACGGGTGAAGTCCCGAATTTGGAAGGCATGACCCAGGAAGCTGCCGAAAAGGCTTTGGACGAAGCGGACTTTAAGTACGAATGGCTTGCTGAAGGCCGTTATAATGCCCAGATTCCGGAAGGACTGGTACTTGTGCAGATGCCTGCTGCCGGACGCACTGCGAAGCTTGGCCGTACAGTAAAGCTTACGAAGAGCCTGGGACTTCGCGAAGTGGAAATTCCCGATCTTCGCGGCAAGAGCCAGAAACAGGCTGCAATTTCTTTGAGCCGAGCCGGTCTTGTACAGGGCGCCATCGTGAAGGGCGCTCACCAGAGCATTCCCCGCGGCGTCGTGATTCGTACCATTCCCTTTGCTGGCCAGAAAGTTCGCGTTGGCGATACGGTGAAGGTGGTGATTTCTGCCGGCGTGACCATGGGTAATACGTTGCTCCCTGATTTTGCTGGCGAACAGATCGATAATGTGTACGCAAAGATCGAAAAGCTCGGCTTCAAGGTCGGAAAGATCAAGCGTAAAAAAGACGGCGAAGGTCGTGCACCCGGAACCGTGATTGAAACCTCTCCTAGACATGGTGATTACTTGCCGCCCGATACCAAGATTGATTTCGTGATTGCGGACTAGGATGTACATGAAGTTTTTGTTTGTTTCACTTGCAATGGCGGCGACTCTTGTAACGATGTCGCTTTCGCTCTCGGCGTGTGCCTCGTCCTCTAAGAAGGGCGAAGCCCTGACAGCGGCGGATTCTGCCGCGATTGCCATGGCGGTGAATGCAAAATTGGATTCTATCAAGAAGGCGACTGAAGATCAGGCGCTTCCTCAGAATATTGACGCAGCCCACGAATCCTTTATCCGCGCCCAAGAGATGGAATTGCGTGGTGAAAGGTCTTTGGCCAATGTGTTCTGGCAACACGCAGCGGAATCGGATCCCAATAGCCGATACCTGGCTTTTAAGCTGGCCGAAATCATGATGGCTCAGGGGGCAGATTCCCTGGCCCTGATTCAGGCTCGACGCGCCCAGACCCTGAAAGGGAAACCGACTGCCTCCCAGTTGGGCATGCTTGCCCACTTGTACGTGAAGGATGGCCGAGCCGATTCGGCCCGCAAGTATTTCAATGCCGCGCTGGATACTTCCCGTTACCAGGACATGACGTTGCTGTATGATTACAGCCTGTTCTTGGAAGCCATTCAGGACGGCAAGGAACTGACCCGGATCTATGACTTGCTCTTGCCCCAGGTGAACTACATGCCCACGCTTTTCCAGCGCCAGCTCAAGCTGCTTTTGGATCAGGGGAAGGATTCTGCCGTCGTGGAACTCTTTGCGAAGGGCCACGAGGCAACCGGTGACAAGAAGATGCTTTTGCAGATGGTGCAGGGGCTTGTGTTCCAGCAGCGCTTGAAAGAAGTGGGCGCGGTGGTGGATACCCTTACGGAATCGACTCCGGAAGATGAATCCATGGTGGTGCTCCTGATGAGCGCCCTTGCCGAAAAGAGCCGCGATTCCGCTTACGCCATGCTCAAGAAAAAGTATTATACCGATCAGGTGCGCACTCCCATGCTCGCCAATTTCTTGGGCCATTATGAACATATGTTCGGCGATTTGGACAGCGCAAAGGTTCACTTGAAAATTGCGGCAGAACAGCTGGTGGATCAGCGGGTCTATGCGACTAATGCCTACCATGCCCTTTCGGCTATCGCTTTTAAAGAAAAGAAGAATAAAGATGCCGTGCGCTATGCCGAAAAGGCCGATTCCGTGGCTCTGGGCAGCGACAAGGCCGCCCTCGCCTTGACTTACGGAACGGCGGGGCAGTACGGCAAAGCCTACAAGATGCTTGATTCGGTAATCGTGGTGTGGGACAAGTGGACTCCCATGGAAGGCATTGCCGATTCTGCCTCTATACAGCGGATGAAGGGAGACGTTGAACGCAATAGGCGTCAGTTCCGCAGCGTGTACGCTCGAATCTTGTGTGTGGAAGCTCAGGAAATTTGGCAGAAGGACATTGCCGATTCCGCCAGGATTAAGAAGGCGGTGGCGTTGCGTGAACGTGCCGACGGCTTCTATAAGGATTTGGCCGCAAGGGATACGACCGATATGGGTGTTCGCGTTTTGATGGCCATGAACCTGGAGCGTATGGAACGTTACGAAGAAGCGTTCGCCTTGTTTGAAAAAATCCTGAGTGACAAGAAGGCTCCCATTGATCGCGCCGAAGTGTTAAATTATTACGGCTATACGCTGATTGACTTGAATCGCACCCCGGCAGAATTGGATAAGGGAATTGCTCTGGTGGATCAGGCCCTCCTGATGGAAAAGAATGGCCAGCCTTCGGAGGCTTATTTGGATTCGAGAGCCTGGGGCTTTTACCGCAAGGGGCTTTATAACGAAGCACTCACGGTGATGAAGCTTATCAAGAGCCCCCACTTTGACGATGATTACGTTTACTGGGAACATATGGCTGCAATCCAGGATGCGCTGGGTATGAAGGCCGAGGCGAAGGCCGCATACAAGAAACTCAAAAAGCTGCAGCCGCATCACCCTGCCGTGAAAAAGTTCTATAAGAAGTAGACGGTAGTAAGTGACTCGAATGTGTCATCCTGAGCGAGAGTATCGAGGTCGATATATGAAACTTCGCTCTTTAGAGCGTTAGTTGAATTAGGTTCGAAGGAGCAGGATCTTTTGTTGAAGTTTATCTATTCCATATTGCTGCTACTTTCTCTTTGCATTCTTGCCGGATGTGCGGGCAAAAAGCCCGTAGTAGAACCTGCAACTGCCACGGTCGACAGCGTTCAAGAAGCTCCACGCGACAGTCTCCGTGCCAAATTCCTGCTTACGATTATCCAGCAGGACAGCGTTACTGGAAATGCCTCTACGCAGGAACTGGATGCCGTCATCTTCTCGGTGCCGGGCAAGCGCTACCGTATGGAACTCACGGGGCCGCTGGGCATCGGCGTGGCCTCTCTCTTGTGGCAAGAAGATGGCTGGCAGATGACCTTCCCGACGGAAAAGCTCTATATGAAGGGCGTGGGCTACATGGTAGGCCTTTTGAATAACGATGCGCTCCCGATGGTGCATATCCACCAGGTGGCCGATATTTTCGATG
>Ga0256406_1003387_pt1 | contig 19907 bp, 18 predicted proteins | sample RumenRJG_03DNA_FD_185986 | JGI IMG/M metagenome (GOLD analysis project Ga0256406, IMG submission 185986) | Bovine rumen microbial communities from Lethbridge, Alberta, Canada - RJG_03 | ecosystem: Host-associated > Mammals > Digestive system > Stomach > Rumen | place: Canada: Alberta | collected...
GATCGGAAGGATCTACCCGCTGACTCTGGGGAACCGTTTCACCATGCTCGTAAAGAAGATGATGAGAGGCACGAAGGAGAGCCGGAAGAGCTGATCCTGTCGATGTTCCTGAGAACGGCACCTGCAAGAACCTGCGCATCCGAAAAAGCGCAGGTTTTTCGTTGTGCGGAGGACGGATCTATGGGGAAATCACGGATTTATGAGTAATGACTGGAGGGCGAGGAAGGAGAGGACAAGAAAAGCCCGACCTCTCGGCCGGGCTCTTGTGTTCTGGTGCGGACGGAGGGAATCGAACCCTCATGCCGAAGCATACGCCCCTCAAACGTACGCGTCTACCAATTCCGCCACGTCCGCAGCTCGTGGACAGCTTTTCTATTATACGCTCGGAGAAGGAGATTGCAAGGACTTTTTTCGGGCGGTGCAAGAGAGCCCGTCCTCTCTTATAGATAGACTCTGTTATAATTGATTCCGTTGAACCGAGGAGGTTTTTTATGGACGGCAAATCCCAAGAGAAAACGCTGAAAGATACCCTGACGATGCCGAAAGGCACCTTCCCGATGCGGGCGAACCTCGCTCAGAAGGAGCCTCTCTACGTCGAGAAGTTCCATCGGATTGGGCTTTACCAGATGCTGTTAAAGAAGAACGAAGGAAAACCGGCGTTCTATCTCCATGACGGCCCGCCTTACGCCAACGGGGAGATCCATGCCGGCCATGCCCTCAACAAGATCGTCAAGGACATCATCATTCGGAGCAAGAACCTCGAGGGATTCGAGGTTCCCTATACCCCGGGCTGGGACACCCACGGCCTTCCCATCGAGATCTGCGTCACGAAGTCCGGCGTCGACCGGAGAACGACGCCTCCGGTCGAGTTCCGGAAGAAGTGCCACGACTACGCCTTAAGCCAGGTCGCCCGGCAGAAGGAGCAGATGGTCCGGCTCGGCCTGATCGGCGACTACGACCATCCCTACCTCACGCTGAACAAGGAGTATGAGGCCCATCAGGTCGAGGTCTTCGCCAAGATGGCGATGGACGGCCTGATCTACAAGGGACTCAAGCCGGTCATCTGGTCCTGGTCGAGCGAGTCGGCCTTAGCCGAGGCCGAGGTCGAGTACAAGGACGTCGAGGCGACGACCCTCTACTTCCGCTTCCCCGTCGAGGAAGGAAACGCCTTCGTCGCCCAGGGAGACTATTTCCTCGTCTGGACGACGACCGCCTGGACGATTCCGTCCAACCAGGGCCTCTGCCTCAACCCGAGGCTTGAGTACGGGCTCTATCAGACCGAGAAGGGGAACTACGTCCTCCTTAAGGCCCAGGCCGAAGCCCTCAAGAAGGACTGCGGCTTTGAGACGATGACGCTACTGAAGTCCTTCACCGGACGGGACGTCGAAGGCGTCAAGGCAAGGCATCCCTACCAGGACCGTCTCGTCCCGGTCGTGGTCGACGACTACGTCACCAGCGACTCCGGAACCGGCATCGTCCACCTCGGCCCTGGACACGGCGCCGACGACTACCGGGTCGCTCGGAAGTACGGCCTGCCGATTGTCTGCACGGTCGACAGCAAGGGCCACATGAACGCGGACGCCGGCAAGGAAGTCGAAGGCCTCTTCTACGAAGACTGCAGCAAGAAGGTGCTCGAGATCCTCAAGGAGAACGGAAACCTCGTCGCGACCAAGACCATCGTCCATGCCTATCCGCATGACTGGCGGACGAAGAAGCCGATCATCTTCCGGGCAACGACCCAGTGGTTCTGCTCTCTGGGCAAGATCAAGGCCAAGCTTCTGGAAGAAGCCGGCAAGGTGAAGTACCTCCCCGAGTGGGGCAAGGTCCGCTTCGAGAACATGCTCTCCGACCGGGAGGACTGGTGCATCTCGCGTCAGCGTCTCTGGGGCGTTCCGATTCCGGTCTTCTACGGGGAGGACGGCGAGCCGCTGCTCGACCCGGCCCTCTTTGAGCACGTCGAGGCGCTCTTCCGCCAGTACGGAAGCGACATCTGGTACGAGAAGGAGGCCAAGGACCTCCTTCCGGAAGGATATGTCAGCCCGCATTCCCCGCACGGCCTCTTCACGAAGGAGAAGGACATCATGGACGTCTGGTTCGACTCCGGAAGCTCCTTCCTCGGGTCGGACATCGCCTACGGGCATCCTTTCCCGGCCGACGTCTACCTCGAAGGCAACGACCAGTACCGGGGCTGGTACAACTCCAGCATGATCCTCTCGGTCGCCACGACGGGACGCTCGCCCTACAAGCAGATCGTCACCCACGGCTTCCTCATCGACCAGAACGGCGAGAAGTTCAGCAAGTCCAAGAAGAACGGCATCGACCCGCTGACCATCTGCAACTCCTTCGGCGCGGACATCCTGCGTCTCTGGGTGACCAGCGTCGACTACACGGCGGCCGAGATTCCGCTAAGCCAAGGCCTTCTCAAGGTCTGCTCCGAGTCCTACCGCAAGATCCGCAACACCTTCAAGTTCATGCTGGCGAACCTGAGGGACGACGACGAGGGGAGCGTCTATGACGAGGACTACCGCCCGGCGTCGCTCTCCCTTACGGACGCGCTGATGCTCAACCGTCTGAAGGAAGTCCTGGCTGCGATGAAGAAGGCTTACGACGCCTTCGACTTCAAGAAGGTCAGCGACATCGTCATCTCCTTCCTGGTCAACGACCTCTCCTCCTTCTACCTCGACTTCAAGAAGGACACCCTTTACTGTGAGAAGAAGGACGGGACAAAGCGGAAGGATACCCAGTACGTGCTCTTCCAGATCGTCCGCGCCCTTTCCGTCGCCTACTCTCCGGTCCTCTGCTTCACCATGGAGGAGGTCTACGAGAACCTTCCCCTGAAGAAGCACCGGGAAAGCGTCGCCCTCGAGGACTATCCGGACCTCGGCCCGGTCGATCCGGCGCTGAGCCGCCAGTACCAGACCCTCCTCGACGTCCGGCACGCCGTGACGGGCCTCTTAGAGCCGCTGAGGGCTAAGGGCACCATCGGTAGCTCGAACGAGGCCGAGGTGGACTACGCGCCGAAGAACGAGGAAGAGAAGAACCTTCTTCTTGCCCTCGGCGAGGAGGAACTGAGCAAGATCTTCATCGTCAGCCGGTTCGTCGTCTCGGCCGAGAGCAAGGCCCAAAAGCATGCCGGCATGAAGTGCGACCGCTGCTGGAACTACTTCGACGAGGTCGAGGAAGTCGACGGAAAGCATCTCTGTTCCCGTTGTGCCAAGGTGGTAAAGGACCTCTGACCCCGTGAAGTTCGTTCAATCCCTGAAGCAGAAACTGCTCGGCCGGAAGAAGTGGACCCTTTTCCTCGCCCTCTCCCTTCTCAGCGTCCTTCTCGTCGTCCTCGACCAGGTGAGCAAGCACGTCGTGTTTAACACCTACTTCGCCAAGGACTTCGCCAACCTTCCCGACTCATCGATCACCGGCCACTCGAGCGGCATCGTCCATTCCTTCATCCCGGGCCTCTTCGACATCGAGCTCGCCTTCAACACCGGGGCAGCCTGGAGCTCCATGGCAAACGCCGCCGGGAGGATCCTCCTTCCCCTTCTTTCGCTGGTCATGTTCCTCGTCTTCCTGTGCCTAGGACTCTTCTACAGCTATAAGTGGCCGGTCTTCACCCGGGTCGCCTTAGCCTTCGCCATCGCCGGCGACTTCGGTAACCTCATCGACCGGGCGGGCTACCTTTTCCATGCCGGCATCTACCGCTACGGGGTCGTCGACTTCCTGAATTTCGCCTTCTGGCCCCAGTTCGGAGCGACGTTCAACGTCGCCGACTCCTGTCTCGTGATCGCCGGGATCCTCTTGATCCTCGGCTACCTCGTCCTCGGGCTTCTCGCCCTCGCCGACAAGGAGAAGAAAAAGAAGGAAGGCGTCAAGGAGTCGGACGACCTTAGTGCCATCGAGAAGGAGGCGGCCCAAAAAGAGGAGAAGAAGGACGTCCCTTCCGATACGGAGAATCAACATGGAACTCACGCTTAAAGGGCCGGGACGGCTGGACGTCCTCCTTTCCGCGGCCTTAGGAAAGAGCCGTAGCCAGGCCACCCGACTGATTAAGGAGGGGCTTGTTTCGACCCTCGACGGGACGCGGCTTCTTAAGCCCTCCCTCGAGGTCGCTTCTACCCTCTCCCTGAAGGTCGAGGAGAAGAAGCCGGAGGAAAAGGGGATTGCGCTCCCCGAGGAGGAAGTGAAGCTCGACTTCGTCTATAAGGACAAGGACCTTGCCGTCATCAACAAGCCGCGGGGGATGGTCGTCCATCCCGCTCCGGGACACGTGAACGACACCCTCGTCAACTACCTCTTCAAGGAGGAGGCCTCCTTCGACTTCTCGCCGGAGGAAGGCGACGAGCGTCCGGGCATCGTGCACCGGATCGACAAGGACACGCAGGGCCTGATTGCCGTCGCATTGAACCCGGAGAGTGAGGCGGCACTGGAGGAAGAGGTGAAGGAACACGACTTCCATCGTCTTTATCTTGCCTTGGTCTACGGGGACGTGAAGGATAAGAAGTTTGCCGTCGACGCCCCGCTGACCCGGCCGAACCACACCGTCCGGAAGGCACTCGTCGACCCGGTCAAGGGAAGGCCCGCCGTCACCCACTTCGAGAAGATCTCCGGCGACGGGAAGGTCAGCCTCCTCAAGTGCCGGCTGGAGACGGGAAGGACTCACCAGATTCGGGCTCACCTCGCCTACCTCGGCTATCCGATCGTCGGCGACCCGCTCTACGGGAGCCGGAAGGATCCCATGGCGAACGAAGGTCAGTGCTTAACGGCCTACCAGCTCTCCCTGATCCATCCCCGCACCCTGAAGCCGATGACCTTCTACGCTCCTTTGGACGAGTACTTCAAGAAGCTGCTGCGCTACTTCTTCGGCCCGAAGAAAAAGTAAAAAGGTCTTTCCGTGAGAGAAGTGTAGTGAGCCCCTCTATTTGGACCAAGTCGGTAGGCGCTCAAGACGTTAACCGCTTCTTTCCGGGAAGGAGGTGCATTCCCGGCTCGAAAAAGGAGGAGTCGGCTCTATAATAAGAGCGGCATCGTTTTTGCCCGGACAAAGGAGGAGCACCATGGCGAATTTTCTTTTTGCCGCCCTATCGCTCGTCTCTTCCTTTTCGAAGGGGTCCAAGGACGACGGAGACCTGAAGTCCCTGGAAGTGGCGAAGAACAACGAGGTCGTCATCTACGGGACTTACTCGAACGTGAACTCCATGATGGGGCTCGAGGTGACCGGGACCGGGACGGAGGACTACTTCTACTCCCTGGAGCTCGATCCGGATGGCCATGTCTACCGCTCCGGAAGCGAGATTCCCTTCTCCGGCCTCGAGGAAGGAGACCGGCTCAAGGTCACCTACGACGGAAGCGTCTCCCTCGTCTATCCGCCGAAGCTGAACCATGTGACCCGGATCGACGTCGTCGACGACGGGAAGACGGGCAAGAAAGCTTCCTAGAAAAGGAAAAAAACGTAACGCGAGGAGCTCCGGACGGGGTTCCTTTTCTCTCGGGCTCCTATCCTCTCGGATGGTTCCGGCGGATGTTTCTTACGTGCTGTTCGATGGAGACGGTCGAGGAGCAGTCCTGCTCTCGGATGACTGCACAGAGGTCCTGAAACTCCTCCTCCGACAGCTCCGGATCGAAGGAAGAGTGGGACTGAAGGAATTTCTCTAAATCCCGCCGGTTGATTGCCTGCGGGTAAACGCCGGAAGGGCAGTTATTTTCCTTCATGACCACGACGGGGATGACGTAATTCTCCTCTTGGTCATCCAGGATTCCCTCTAAGACGGCCCGATGCGTCTCGTTCTGCCGGATCGGGCTCGGATGGAGATGCCGGATGTCGCCCCGTCCGAGGACTTGTAGCCACTGGTCCTCGGAATAGGCATAAATGTCTCCTCTCCAATCCTTGTCCTCGATGACGAAGAGTCCGTTCCTCTGGACGATGATCCGGTCGATCTCGTGGGTGAGCCCCGGGTTTCCGAACGGGTCCCGGAAGATGACGTTATGGAAGCAGATTCTCTCCGGAGAAGGAGGAACCTCCCTTTCCGGATAGGATTCCTGCCGGTAGACGGGTTCTTTCTTCCGAGAAAAGAGGGAACGGAAGAAGTCCTTTAGCCGAGAGAGAAGACCCATCTTGTGTCCTTTCTTTTTGCTTTCATTCTATCTTTGAGGCCTTTAGGAAACAAGAAGGGGAAAACGCCTCTTCTTCTCACGGCTTCAGGGTTTCTCTCTCCTTCCTCTTCTTCCTCCGAGAATCGGAGGGGTAGCCGAAGTCAAAGAAGAAGGGAGTGAAGACCCCGCATTTCTTAGAGAGAGGAATGGGGCGAAAGCCGTCTTCAATCTGCCCCGTGGATCCTCGCCGTCTCCTCCGGCCTCAGGCTCCCCTTCGAGAGGGAGACGACGTTCCTCCTCACCACGGCGTCCATCGGGCGCCCGAAGATGTCCCAGTGCTTCGACAGGGGCTCCAGCTTTGTCAGGACGTCCTGGCCCTTGTAGACAAGTAATATTTCTCCCATCCAGGTGGAATTCTTGTAGAACCCGTACTGCCTCACGTCGGTGACTAGGACGATGCCCTCGGTGCTTGCCCAGCTCTGGAAGTGGGCTCCGGACTTGAGGATCTCGAGGTCGTCCTGGACAAGCCAGACATCTAGGATTCTCCCCTTCAGGGGAACCTGGTGGAAGAACCGATTTCCCTGAAAAAAAGGAAATTCGTCGATGCTGTTCGCCCTTTTAAAGTAAAGGACGGGCAGATAGTCCGGAGCAGCGAAGCATTCCTCCCTCCATTCGACGTCGTTGTCTAGGTAGAAGAGTCCTTTGTCCGTCACAAAGCCGATACGTCCGATGGGCTCGGCAGGAGAACTTCCAAAAAGAGAATAGCCCATGGCGACGAGATTGTTCCCAATTAGGTTCCGCAGCAAATCCACGTCCTTTTCGCTGAGCCTCGTGTTCATGTCCTTCATGTTTTTATTCTCCTTCCCGGAAAAGGTCGCCGGCACGGCCAATTCTTCCGGTTCCAGGACCGGTTCTCTCCCCCTTGGAAGAGTAGATCCGAAGTCAAAGACTCCGGTAGTTCCGGAACCACTTCTTGACGTAGGGAGTGACGGCCTCTAGCCCGTATTGGTTCTTCAGCCGGCGGAAGGTAAGATCCACGGCGGAACCGGCCCCTTTGGGAATCGGAACGTGGAAATGCGCCTCCATCTTCTTCCATTCCTCGAGGAAGGTATAGCGGGCAATAACGCTTGCACAGGCGACGCTCGGATAGTAGCTTTCCCCGTGGGGACGGAAGTAAAGCGGATTCGGGATGATCTCCTCCCCGACGAGCTTCCGGTAGCTGCTCTCCGGTTCGAACTGGTCGATGTAGACGATGGTCTCCGGAGGGAGGCCGTACTTCTCCACTAGCCCCTTCTGGGCGAGGTTATGGCACTTCGCCATCACTTTGTGGAGCGAGAACTTCCGCTCCTCGAGCTCGGAGAGCTTCTTCGGACTGACGAGGATGACGAAGTTCCGGATGCGGCGCTTGACCAGTGCTCCGATCCGCTCGATGTAGGCGTCGTCCATCTTCTTGGAGTCGTTGACCTTCTCCTTCTCGAGGAAAGGAATGTCGGCGGAGGAGACGAAGGTCGCCACGACGATCAGGGGGCCGAAGAAGTCCCCGACGCCGACCTCGTCGCTGCCGATCTGGTTCGACTTGTCGTCCCAGCCCAGGTAGTAGGCCTCTTCCTTCCTTGCCGTGTTCTCATAGGAGCTTAGGGTCAGGGCAGAGGAAAACTGCCGGGCTTCCTCCATGACCTCTTCTTCGCTCGGTCCCTGGAAGGTGACGGTGTAGATCTCCTTCCGGTTCCGGTAGCCGGTCACTTGGATGCCGTCGGACGTCTTCCCCTGGAAGATCTGGTAAAGGTTCTTCGGATCCTCCCGCTTGGGAAAACCGTAGAATTCCCGGATCTCCTGCGCCTTCGCTTCGTCGACCTTGATTTTGACGGTGTAAGTCATCGCTTCCATTCTACACGAGAAGGAAGTCCCCTTCTAGGGAAGGCGGAAGGAGAACGCCTCGGTAGGCTACGTTTTTCTGCTCCGTCTCTCTACTTCGCGTCCTCCCGCTTCGCACCCCAGACGACCTTGTGGCTGTCCCTCGGGTCGTCGAAGTGCGCGTCCCATCCTTCCGGCCTCGTCTCGACCTCGCAGTAGATGACGAGGTCCTCTGGGCATCCTTCGAAGCACCCCGCCCCGACGGAGGCGAGGCTCTTGGGGAGGAAGACCTTCCTCAGGGCCGTCTCCTTGAAGGCGCCGGCCCCCAGCGCCGCGACCCCGTCCTCCAGGGTCAGGCCGGAGAGGGAAGAGCACCCCCGGTAGGCCGAGTCCCCGACGAGGTCGACGCTCTTCGGGACGCGGACCTCCCGAAGGGAGACGCATCCCTCGAAGGCGCTTGCTCCGACGGTCTTCAGCCCGTACGGAAGAGGAGCCTCCTCTAGGGACACACAATCCCTCAGGGCCCCTTCCTGAATGCCTGTCGCATGGAAAGGCAGATAGACCGACTTCAGGTTCTTCAGAAGGTCGATGCCGAGTTCCGGAACCTGGTCGAGGTTTGCCGGAAGGGTAAGCTCCTCAAGCGAATCCAGACCGCTGAAAGCTCTTGGCTGGATTTCCGTCACGCCGTCCGGGACCCGAAGGAACTGGAGGGCAATCCCGAAGTTCAGGGCGGCCGAGTCGATCTTCTTCAAGGAAGATGGCAGCTGTATCTCCGTCAATTGGGCACAGCGGGTAGGGTGACTGTGGGTCTCGCAGTCGGCCATCTCGACAACCGTCCTTCCTTCCGGTGAAAAGGAAGGAACGATCAGCGACCGCCGAAGAGGAGTGTGGACGAGCTCAATCGAGCAGGTGGATTCATCGATCGGATGGAACTGGAACACCGAGTAGTCGTTATACTCCAGAGGGAAATCCACCGCATCGAAGCCGTAACCTTCTCCCTCCTCGAGTGTCGACGACGCCGGCAGGACCGTAGGCTCGGTAGACGATGGGCTCTCGGAATGACAGGAGGAGAGAAGAAGGGGGAGGAGCAGAAGAACGCATTGCTTTTTTCTCATGGGATTCACCTCTTGTTCTCGACGGCGTTAATGGTAAGAAGGAACATCGCTTCGCTTTGCTCCCCAGACGATCTTCACGGGGCTATCGCCACAGAAGTCCTCTGCCCATCCTTCCGGCCGTTCCTTGGTTTCGCAGTAAAGGGTAAGATCCTTGCTACAGTCCATGAAGCACTCCGAAGAGATCTCTTGGACGGACGAGGGAAGGAAAACCTGGGACAGGCGGGTACAGCCGAAGAAGGCCTGCGTGCCAAGCTTCTGGATTCCTTCAGAAAGCTGGACGTCGACTAAGGAAGTGCAACGGGCAAAGGTGGCGGTGTAAACCTCCGTCAGACTCTTGGGAAGCTCGACGGAGGTCAGGGAAGCGCATCCCCGGAAGGCCAGGCTCCCGACGCTCTGAAGCGTATCCGGTAAGTCAATCCGGAGCAGCTTGGCGCAGTCCTCGAAGGCAGACGAACCGATACTCTCGGTCTTTGAGGAGAGATGAACGGTTCGGACGTTTCCGCAGCGACGGAGGAATTCGTCGCAAACGTTGGTATAGGACTCCGGTAAGTAGACTTCCGTCAGATTGGGGCATCCAATCAGCGGGCCGCTGAATTCCACGCTCTCGGGGAACCGGATCCGGAGGAGGTTCTGGTAGCCATAGAAAGCCGAGTAGTCGTAGCCCCGGAATCCCTCCGGGAAGACGAGTTCCGTAATCTGCGAGACGTTAATGCCCCCGTGAGGGCGGGACATCCTCGTCACCCGTCGTCCGTCGGGCGAGAAGGACGGAACGTTGACCTGTCCGTATCCTCTCTTTACGAAGAAGGAACATTCGTCTTCGTCCTCCGAAAGCGGGGTGAAAGAGAAGGAAGGTTCCGACCCCGGCAAGAGCCATCGGGAATCCTCCGTCCAGACGGCATCCTCCTCATTCCCTTCCGCGGAAGAAGAGGAAGGGGAGGACTGCGGAGCCTGGGGAGTGGAGTCGCCCGGATGGCAGGACGAGAGGAGAAGAAGGGAAAGACTGATCCTCGTGTAATGGTTCATTTTCAATCCTCCGACGGAATGGAATGGATGAACGGCTCGATTGTGAGCTGGTCCGTGTCCCCGACGAGGACCCTGCCGTCATCCGGAAAGCTATCCTCCTTCCGGGACCGTAAGTCTCCGGAAGAAAGGGCGTGGCCGGAAGCCCCGGAAAGGCCTGGCGGGTCCTTCGGCTCGAGGCGGAGGCTAGCGAGCGAGAGGACGTGTGCGAAGAGGACGTACGCGGAGAGGTTTTTCATGTATTCTTTCTTCCTTAATTTTCTCGGCCGGATTCGGACGGGGGCGTAGGGTGCGTCCCGTCCCCCTAATTTGCATCCTCCCGTTTCGCACCCCAGACGACCTTGTGGCTGTCCCTCGGGTCGTCGAAGTGCGCATCCCAACCTTCCGGCCTCGTCTCGGCCTCGCAGTAGATCACGAGGTCCTCCGGGCATCCTCCGAAGCACCCCGCCCCGACGGAGGCGAGGCTCTTGGGGAGGAAGACTTTCCTCAGGGCCGTCTTTCGGAAGGCGCCGGCCCCCAGCGCCGCGACCCCGTCCTCCAGGGTCAGGACGGAGAGGGAAGAGCATCCCCGGTAGGCCGAGTCCCCGACGAGGTCGACGCTCTTCGGGATGCGGACCTCCCGAAGGGAGACGCATCCCTCGAAGGCGCTTGCCCCGACGGTCTTCAGCCCGTAAGGAAGAGGCACCGTCTGAAGGCGGCTACAGTCCTTGAAGGCCTCCTCGCCGAGGACCTTCGCCTGCTTCGGAAGGAAGACCGTGCTCAGTTTCGGCAGATAGGTATAGGAGGAGCAAATATTGCCGATGCTGGTCATTGCGGCGGGAAGGTAAAGAATATCCAGGGAGTAAAGTCCGCCGAAGGCTCCGGCCTCGATCTCCTTCACGCCGTCGGGAATCCGAAGAGTCCGTACCGAAGAAGCAAAACCGAGGCAGCTAGAATCCATCTGCTCCAAGGTCTCGGGGAGGACGACGGCCTTGACGGGACTTTGCCGCTCGTAGTCCGGCGCCCCGTCGATGTTGAGGTTCAGATATGGCTCGAGTTCGACGACCCTAAGCCCACTCGGGGAATAGGAAGGAATCTCCATTTTTCCCCCAGCATAGCTCGGATTGATGCAGACGGAACAGGTTGTTTCGCTCTTGGCAGAGAAAAGAAAGTTGTTCCAGTAGTAATCGTTTTTGTCAACAGGGACTTCATAGTTTTCAAACTCAACGGGCGAAATGGAGGAGCCCGAGGCGGAAGAGGAGGAAGCGTTGACCTCGCTCTTCCCGCCTTGGCAGGAATTCATGAGAAGAGACAGGAGAAGTAAACATAAGGCCTTTTTCATCGTTGGATTCCTCCTTTCTATCGAAGAAAGGGAACGTCACTTCGCTTCGCTCCCCAGACGTACCGGACGTTCGACCGCTGTCCGCAGAAATTCTCGTCCCATCCTTCGGGCCTTTCGGAAGGCTCGCAGTAGACGGTGAGATCCGTTGTGGAAGAGAAGCAGTTCTTCCCGATCTTCTTTAGCGAGGAGGGAAGGAAGACCTGAGCAATCGGGCAGTCCATGAAGGCTCGGACTTCAAGCTCCTCGGCCCCGTCCGCAATCTCGACGTCCTTCAGGGAAAGGCATCCGGCGAAGGAACCAGCGCCTGCGGCCTTCGGGATTCGGACACGGGTCAAGGATTCGCACTCAAGGAATGCCCATTGCCCGATCCACTCCACCGTGTCCGGTATTTCGATGAACTGTAGGTTCTTGCAGTACTGGAAAGAGGACGCCTCAATCTGACGTGTCTCGGGAGAGAGACGGACGAGCCGAAGGCTCGGACAGTCACCGAAGGCCCGGTAAGGCACTTTCACGATGCTCTCGGGGAAGTCGACTTCCCAAAGCGAGGGGCACCCTTGGAATAAGCACTCGACCGACTCTACGGAATTCGGAAGGATGACCCGGGAGAGAAGAGGATAGTAGTGGAAGGTATACGGTTGGATTCTCCGGATGCTCTCGGGCAGGACGAGCTCGGTGATGAGATCCCGTTTTCCTTCGCTGCGGGGCTGAAGGAGCGCAGTGACCTTTTTTCCGTCGGGGGTAGAGGCCGGCACTTCCACTGCGCCGATTCCTTCCTTCACGTAGACCCCGTATTCATCCTCCGCGTCCGCTAGGGGCAGAAATACGAAGGAGTCCTCTACGTCCCAGGGGAAAGTCCCCGTGTACGAAGAGATGGATTCCGTCAGGGCCGTGGAGGAAGAGACGGGGGAAGCAAGGGAGTCTGTCGTCCCCTGACAGGAAAAGAGGGAGAGAGCGATGAGGAGTGAAACCAGTCGATAGCGTTTCATCCATTTGCCTCCTAATCGTATTTCAAGCCATCTGTTGCGAAGAAGGAAAAGCGAAGTTTGTCCGGAGAACCGGAATAGAGAAAACGATAGTATCCCCCGGTGGGGAGAGTGTCGTCCGGAAGGCTATCCTCCTCCCGGGACCATAAGTCTCCGGAAGAAAGGGCATGGCCGGAAGCCCCGGAAAGGCCTGGCGGGTTCTTCGACTCGAGGCGAGGGCTAGCGAGCGAGAGGACGAGTGCGAAGAGGACGTACGAACAAAGATTCCTCATAATTCCTTCCTCCTTGCTAGGCTGATTCTTGCACCCACACGGAGAAGGAAGCAAGGAGACGGGAAAAGGATACGATTCCGGCTCGATTCCTATTTTGGCTTGCTAAAGGGATTTTTAACCTTTCGCGAGTTTAAACGTATTGTAAAGAAACCGCTTACCGGCAGGCTGGACTTCCTTTCCTTCTCTCCGGACTTGCCACTCCCTATGGCCTCGGACATAACTCTTTCCGGAGTATCCTTTGTCTTTCTTCCTTCCTCTTTCCGAGGAAGTTTTCCGCTCTGTGCTAAGATATCCAAGCTATGGAAGAAAACTATATCGATCAAGAAGTGAAGGAAGTCCTGGAGCATCTCAAGGACTTCCTTGCGACCGAAGGAATGAAGAACGGCATCAACGCCGAAGACTACCGGGCCAAGGACAAGTTCGACCTTGACCGGGACCACGAGTACCTTGACGAAGTCTCCCGCTACTTCCACGACGGCTACGAGATGGCTTTGCCTTCCCTTCCGGATCTGGCCCTTCCGTTCGAGGAACTCGACAAAGGAGCCGTCCTTTCGGCCGTCGAACTCTCCTCCGTACGGGACCTTCTCTCCGTGAGCGAGGAAATCTATGACCTCCTCTACGACAAGCCTCAGTACGAGCACCTGAACGACGACGCTCTGGACCTCAATCCTCTGACTCCCCTGAAACGGGACCTAGAGACCGACATCGAGCCCGACAACAGCATCAGCGACCTCGCCAGCCCGAAACTGAAGGAAATCCGCGTCGGCGAGCGGGCGCTTAAGAAGCAGCTGGAGGATGCCATCGAGACCTACCGGAGCAAGTATTCCGCCTATCTTTCCAGCGACTCCGTCGTCTTTAAGGGAGGGCAGGAAGCCCTCGCCGTCAAGGTCTCCTACCGGGGCCTAGTGAAGGGAACGGTGTTATCTTATTCCTCCACCGGAGAAACCGCTTTCATGGTGCCCTATGCCGTCTTAGACCTGAAAGGCAAGCTCGAGAGCCTGAGGACGCAGGAGTCGGGCGAAATCCTGAAGGTCCTGGCGGACCTCTCCCAGAAGGCAAGGAAGGGGCTTAGCGTGCTAAGAAGGGACTACGAGATCCTCCTCAACTTCGACCGGTTCTTCGCCGCCGTCCGCTACGGCAACAGCTACCAGGGGTCAATCTCGGTCCGGAACGAGGAGGACGTCCTCTCCCTCCAGGGGCTCTTCCATCCGCTGCTTAAAGGAGACAAGGTCGTCACCAACTCCCTCACCCTCGGCGGGAAGAACCCGAAGGCCCTCGTCATCTCGGGACCGAACGCCGGCGGTAAGTCTGTCTTAATCAAAGCCGTCTCCCTGTCCATCCGGATGGACCAGCTTGGCCTTCTGGTGCCCTGCAAGACCTCGGCCACGATTCCTTTCCTCGACGATGTCTACTTCCTCGGCGGGGACAACCAGTCCGTGCTGGACAACCTCTCGACCTTCTCCTCCCACCTCCTCGGCATTAAGCATCTTACGGAGAAAGCGACAAAAAACAGCCTCGTCGTCATCGACGAGGTCGGCGAAGGGACTTCCCCACGGGACGGGGAAGCGCTCGGCGTCGCCGTCCTGAAGTACTTCGAGCGTCTGGGGTCCTTCACGATCCTGACGTCCCACTTCGACGGCCTGAAGGTCTATGCGGCCGGGGATCCTTCCTGCCTGACCGGGGCGATGGAGTTCAATACCGCCGGCTTAGAGCCGACCTACCACCTCCTTTTGAGGACGACCGGGAAGTCCTACGGCCTCCTTTTAGCGAAGCAGCTCGGCCTGAAGCCGGAAATCCTGAAGGATGCTCAGGACTTCGAGTCGGCTCGGGCGGACGTGGACACGGACGCCCTGATGGAACGGCTGACCGAGCAGGTGAGCGAGAACGAGAAGATCCGCCAGCAGCTGCTTAACGAGAAGCACGACCTCGACGTGCTGAGCCAGAAGCGGCTGGAAGCCATCCGTGCCCTCAACGAGGAACGGGGAAACATCCACGCCAAGGCCCAGGAGAAGATCGACCGGATCGTCGACGAGCGGGTCGCCGAGATCAACCAGGTCTGGGCGAGCAAGGGAACGAAGGCGACCTACCAGGAGGTCAGCAAGGCCAAGGGCGAGCTGAGGAAGCTCAAGGATCCGGGCGAGGTCCCGATGGCCGGGAAGAAGCCGGCCGTCCTTCTAGACCTGAAGCCCGGAGACTACGTCGAGGACGAGGACGGAAGGAAGGCAAAGGTCCTGGAGGTGAAGAGGAAGGAAGTGCTTCTCGACCTGGACGGCCTCAGCTTCCGCCGGCCGATCGAAGGGCTCAAGCGCTCCTTACCGCCCAAAGAGACGAAGACCCCTTCCTCGAAGGTCGACGCCGTCCTTCTTGACGTCTCCAGCGGGAAGCTGGAGCTGAACATCATCGGTCTCCACGTCGACGAGGCGATGCGGGAGGTGGTCTCCTTCCTCGACCATGCCCGGGTCAAGCGTCTTTCCGTGGTCCGGATCATCCACGGGATGGGAAGCTTCGCCCTGAAGAACGCCCTCTGGCAATACCTTTCGAACCATCCCCAGTTCGTGAAGAGCTACCGCCTCGGCGGGGAAGGGGAAGGCGGCATGGGGGCGACCGTGATCACCCTGAAGGTATGAGCTACCTCGACTATCCGATCCTGAGGCAGAAGATCAGCCTCCTTCCGGACCGCCCCGGGAGCTACCAGATGAAGGATGCGGACGGAAGGATCATCTACGTCGGTAAGGCGAAGAACCTGAAGAAGCGGGTGACCCAATATTTCACCCGTCCCCAGGTCGGGAAGGTGATGCGGATGGTGCTGGAGATCCGGGACTTCGACATCATCGAGACCCAGACGGAGAAGGAAGCCCTGCTTTTGGAAATCTCCCTCATCCACAAGTACTATCCGAAGTACAACATCATGCTGATGGACGACCGGATGTACCCCTATATCGCCCTCCACAAGGGCGGCGACCCCTACCTGAAGATCACCCGGAACGACAAGGAGAAGAACTACGCCTACTTCGGCCCCTTCCCCAACTCTAGCCAGGCCTACGAGATGATCGACCTGCTGAACAAGATTTACCCGCTGAGAAAATGCCGGACGATTCCGACCCGTCCCTGCCTCTATTACCACATGGGACAGTGCCTGGCGCCCTGCATCCGGAAGATCGACGAGTGGGAGTACGCCGGCATCGAGGAGGACGTCACCCGGTTCCTCAACGGCGACAGCTCCGCCATCGTCTCCTACCTCAAGGCAAGGATGAAGGAGTACAGCGACCGGCTAGAGTTCGAGCGGGCCAACGACTACAAGAAGCTGATCGAGGCCGTGGAGGGAGTGACCTCCCGGCAGAAGATCATCTTCGAGGACCACGTCGACCGGGACATCGTCGGCTACTCCACGAGGGAAGGCTACCTCTGCGTTGTCTTCCTCCTCTACCGCAAGGGAGTGCTCCTCGGGAAGAACGCCTTCGTCGAGGAAGAGGAGGACTCCGTCGAGGACCAGATCGAGTCGATGGCCCTGCAGTTCTACGAGAAGCACGAGAAGCCGAAGGAGCTTCTGGTTCCGAGCGTCAACCTCGCTTCCTCCCTTTCCGAGGCGCTGGAGCTAAAGGCCTATTCCCCCGTCCGGGGCAAGAAGAAGGACCTGCTCTCCCTGGCCTTAGAGAACGCCAAGCAGATGCTCGACCAGCACTTCCAGACGGCAAGGCTCGAAGACGACGTCCTGAAGCTTCTCGACGAGCTGAAGGAGAAGCTCGGGCTAAGGAAGGCGCCGCTCGACATCGAGCTTTACGACAACTCCCATACCACCGGCTACGACTGCATCGGGGCGATGGTGAAGTATATCAACGGGGAGAAGGCCCCGCAGCTCTACCGGAAATATAACATCCAGCAGGCGAACAAGCAGGATGATTTGGCCAGCATGCGGGAGGTCCTCACGAGGCGGTTTACCCGGCTGAAGGAAGAGAAGGCGAAGCTTCCGGACCTCGTCATCGTCGACGGCGGCCTCACCCAGTGCGAGATCGCCCTGGAGGTGAAGAAGGAGGTCGGGGTCGACATCCCCATCGCGGGCCTAGCCAAGAACGACCGGCACGAGACGGACACCCTCATCAACGCCGACACCGGAGAGGAGATCCCGCTCGATAAGGGAAGCCCCCTCTTCTTCCTCCTGATGCGGATGCAGGACGAGGTCCACCGCTACGCCATCACGGTCCACCGCGGCAAACGGGCCAAGTCGGTCTTCGAGACCGTCTACGACGGTATCCCGGGTATCGGGGCGAAGCGGAAGGCGAAGCTCCTCGACCTCTATCCGACACTCGACTCCCTGGAGGGAGTGAAGAAGGAGGAACTTCTCCAGCTCGTCCCGGAAGAAAGCGCTGAAGCAATCCTGAAGAAGCGGGACGAATACGAGGCGGAGACGAAGAAGATCCAGCACCGTCCGGAAGGAGAACAACATGGCAACTAGAAGCGAGATCGAGCCGAAGCAGAAGACGCCGTCCTTCTTCCTGACCTTCTCCTCTGCCCTTCTACTGATCCTCTTTCCCTTCGGCACCTCCCAGTACCGCCTTAACGCCCTCATCCAGGGCGGGCCGGAGGCCGGGGATCCCACCCTCAGCCTCGTCGGTGTCTTCTCCCTTCTTTCTCTCGTCATCCTGATCGGCCTTCTTATCTTCTCCCTCCTCTTCCTCTTCCTGAAGCGGTTCCTCGTCTACCGGGTCGTCCTCTGGCTGGCCCTTGCTCTCTTTGCCCTGGAGACGGGGTTAGAGGTCGCCTATGCCGTGCTCGGGTTCTCGAAGTCCTTCCATAGCGGGGACGGGGCTCTCGTCCCGGTCCTAGAGGCGGCGAACCTTGTCGCCGTCGGGGTCAACGTCCTTCTCTTCCTAGTCGAGACGGTCTTCCTTCTCGTCTTTGTCGAGGTTCCGTACGGGAAGCTGTCGAGGTCCATGGACCGGATCGAGAAAGAGACGCAAAGACAGGAGGACGAGCTGGATTACGAGGAGCGGATGCGAAAGGTCTACCACGAGGAGCTAGACGGGATCGACCGGGAAGGGATGCGGAAGTTCCTCGAGCGGAAGTACGCCGAAGGGGAGCTGACCAAGGAACAGTACGAGGACTTCCTCCGTCAGCTCGGCGACACGAAATAGGCGGCCCCGCGGGGTCGCCTATTTCTCTTCTTGAAACCTAGTCTCTCTCCTCGGGAAGGTAGCGAAGGGATTCGATCTTCTTCCATCCGGAGGCGATCGACCGTGTTTCCTCTCGGGCCCGAAGGGCCTCTTCCTCACCGCCTTTCAGGACCCGGTCGATGAGGAGGGCGATCTGCCTTGCCTCCTCCTTCGTGCAGCCCCGGCTCGTCGCGGCGGCAAAGCCAATCCTTAGGCCGCTAGTCTCGCTGGGCTTCTCCTTGTCCCCGTGGATCATGTTCTTGTTGACCGTGATGCCGGCTAGGCCGAGAAGCCGCTCGGCCTCCTTCCCCGTGAGGCCGTAGCTTTCCTTCACATTGAGGAGGAAGAGGTGGTTCTCGGTCCCGCTGGTCTTGGCGCCGAGCGAGCTTAGGACGTCGTTGGCTGTCTTGGTGTTCTCGAGAACCTTACCGATATAGGACCGGAAGGAAGGCTGCTGGTCCTCGAGGAAGCTTACAGCCTTGGCGGCGATCACGTGCTCTAAGGGTCCGCCCTGGGTATAGGGGAAGACCGAACGGTCGACGGCTTTCGCTAAGGCGCTGTCGTTCGTGAGGATGAGACCACCCCGGGGACCCCGTAAGGTCTTATGGGTCGTCGAGGTGACCAGGTCTGCCACCTCGCAGGGGTTCTCGCAGGCTCCGGCGGCGACGATTCCGGCGATATGGGCCATGTCGACCAGGAAGAGGATCCGCTTTCCGATCTTTTCCCCTTCCTCGTCAAGGATCTTCCGAATCTTTCGGAAGGGGATCGCGTAGGGATAGGCGCTGTAGCCGGCTAAGAAGAGGTCCGGCTGGAAGGCCTCGAGCGCCTTTCGAATCTCTCCTTCGCTGAGCCTCCCGTCCGGCCCGAGGTTGTAGTGGGCAAAGGCGTAGGTATGGGAGGAGAAGCTCACCGGCGAGCCGTGGCTGAGGTGTCCGCCATCGTTGAGGTCAAGGGAGAGGATTTTCCCGCCTAGGGGAAGGAGGGCATGGTAGGCGGCGAAGTTAGCCTGGCTGCCGCTGTGGGGCTGGACGTTGGCGTAGGCGACGTGGAAGAGCCTCTTGGCCCGCTCGATCGCCAGCGTCTCCACCTGGTCGACGTCCTCGCATCCGCCGTAGTAGCGCCGTCCGGGATAGCCTTCCGCGTACTTGGCCGTCAGGATGCTTCCCTGGGCCTCGCGTACGTCGACGGAGGGATAGTTCTCGCTGGCAATCAGCTCGATTCCTTCGTTCTGCCGCCTCGTCTCTTCCTCAATCCAGTGCCGTATTTCCGGGTCTCTCATGTTTCTTCCTCCTTTTTTCTCTCCCTCAAGGATACCGCTTCTTTCGCCCGAGACCAAGAGAGCGTCCTTCCACTCTCTTCTTCCTAAAGCTCTATACTGAAGAGGAAAGAAGGAAGCACGCATGGAATTCGAGAAAGCCTTAGACGCGTTTAAGAAGGACAAGAGGAACCTAGCCTTCGTAAAGGAAGGATGGGAGCCGGTCCTGAAGGTCGATAAGGAGGCGAGGATCCTCCTCATCGGCCAGGCCCCGGGAAGGAAGGCCCAGGAGGCCGGAAAAGTCTTCCAGGACGAGAGCGGCAAGCGTTTGAGGGACTGGCTCGGGGTCGACGAGGAAACCTTCCTCTCGCCTTCCTTCGCCGTCCTCCCGATGGACTTCTACTACCCGGGGAAAGGAAGAAGCGGCGACCTTCCGCCCCGGCCCTTCGTGGCCGAGGAGTACCATCCTCTCTTTCTCGAAGAGATGAAGAAGGTGGCGTTAACGATCTACCTCGGCAAGTACAGCCTCTCCTACTATCTGAAGGAGAAGAGCCTGACGGAGGCCTTAAGGAAGGATCCCGACCTTCTTCCTTCCCGGTTCGTCCTTCCCCATCCCTCGCCGCTCAACTTCCGGTACCTCGCGAAGAACCCCTGGGTGGAGAAAGACCTCGTCCCTCTCCTGAGGAAGAGGGTGAAGGAGATCCTCGCCCGTTAAGGGAAGCAAAATTGGATAAGCGTTGACTTTCTAATAGATGTCAAGAGATGAATGATTCATTTCCATTATATCGAATAGCCACATGAAAAACTGTGTTGCTATGGCAACTGATGTCGGCTATGAGATATAATGGAA
>Ga0256406_1003388_pt1 | contig 19906 bp, 18 predicted proteins | sample RumenRJG_03DNA_FD_185986 | JGI IMG/M metagenome (GOLD analysis project Ga0256406, IMG submission 185986) | Bovine rumen microbial communities from Lethbridge, Alberta, Canada - RJG_03 | ecosystem: Host-associated > Mammals > Digestive system > Stomach > Rumen | place: Canada: Alberta | collected...
TATATAAAGCATTAAGAAAAAAAGATATCAAAATTAATGGAAAAAGAGTTAATAACAATGTATGTATACATTACGGCGATGTGGTTGAAGTTTACATAGATAACAATATTCTAAATGGTATTCAAAAAAATGTAAATATTCAAAAAATCTACGAGGACAGCAACATCCTAGTTGTTAATAAACCTAAGAATATAGAAGTTGAAGGAAAAAATTCTTTGACTGAAATTTTAGAAAAAGAGTATGATTTTATTAAGCCATGTCATCGTATTGATAGAAATACTATTGGTCTTGTTATTTTTGCAAAAAATGAAAAAATTTTAAATGAATTTATTAATCTATTTAAAAATTTTGAAATTGAAAAACATTACATTGCTTGCTGTTATGGCATTAGCAAAGTAAAATCAAAAAAATTAACTGGCTATCTTTTTAAGGATAAAAAGAAGAAAATTGTTTACATTTCTGAAACTCCTAAAAAAGGTTATGTAAAAATTGAAACATCATATAAGGTTATTGAGGAAAATAAAGAAAAAAAAGTTTCACTGCTTGATGTTAATCTTCACACTGGAAGGACTCATCAAATAAGAGCACATCTAGCATTTTCATCTTTGCCAATTATTGGCGATGGAAAATATGGTTCATATGAAATTAATAAAAGATTTAATGAAAATACACAATTGCTTGCAAGTTACAGTATTACATTTCATATTTCTTCGCCAGACAGTACTCTTTATTATTTGAATAACACTACAATTAAATTAAAGAAAATTCCTTTTACAGATGTTTTAGAGAATTAATGGCAAAATATTTTTGTAATTATTACAAAATATTTTTGTAATTCTTATACTATAAATCTTATACAATATTCTTTCACTATAATCTTATACCATTTTTCCATATTATTAGGAATATAATAATAGTTAATATAAAAAGCAAATTTTTAAATAGAAAGGGTTAAAATGTCAAGTTTCATTATAAAAATAATTGCAATCATTTCAATGCTTTTTGATCATACAAATGATGTTTTTATTGGACATTTAAGTGTGCTTAATTTAATTGGAAGAATTGCATTTCCATTATTTAGTTTTCAACTTGTTGTTGGCTATACATACACACATAATATAAAAAAATATATATCAAGAATGTTTATTTTTGCATTAATCTCCCAGATTCCGTATAGCATTTTTATTCACATATATACAGGCACTTATTTTGAATTAAATATATTTTTTACTCTTGCCACTAGTTTAATTTGTATGTATATTTTAAGTTCAAAAAATATAAACATATATTTAAAATTGCTTTATATATCAATATGTTTAATAATTGCCTACTATTTGAAATTTGATTATTCAATATTTGGAATATTATACCCATTATTTATTTTTGTATTTTATCCATTTCAAGAAAAATTTGGAAAAAATCGTTTTTCACTTTCAGAAAACACCAACAAAAATTCTATTATCAAATTACTATTTTTTATTGCTGGAACTTTAGCACTCTCTATTGTAAAATATATTAAATTAATTCCTTTAATTAGCACATCATGGTTTATTGGATTAGTTTTATTTACATTTATTCCTGCAATTATTATGATATTTTTTAATGGCAAAAAGGGTCCTTCTTTAAAATACATTTTTTATATTTTTTACCCTGCACACCTATTGTTGCTTGAATTAATTTACTTATTAATACATTAACTGCTTCTTAAAAAGATTTAGTCGATTTTGTTTTATTGTTTAACAAAATCGACTATTCTTTATTTTATCTAATTTTATCTAATTTTATCTAATTTTATTTAATTTTATTTTATTTAACTTTATTTTATTTAATTTTATTTTATTTAACTTTATTTTATTTAACCATATAGCTTTTGATAAACTCTATAGTCTTTTATTATTTTTCTCACATACATATTTGTCTCTTTAAATGGTACATTCTCTATATTTGAGCCATCACTTTTTATAATGCCATTTTTAATCCACGTTGTTACATTTCCAGAGCCAGCATTATATGCAGCAAGTGCTACCCTCTCATTTCCAAATTCCTTAATCAACCCAGCAAAATAAGCTACTCCAATTTTTATGTTTTTCTCAGCATTATAAAGAGTTACTCCTGATTCATACTCCATTACATTATTTTGAGCAACTTCTTTTGCCGTGTTGTCCATTATTTGCATTAATCCACATGCTCCTTTATTAGAAACCGCTCCAGCATCAAAATTACTTTCTGCCTTTATTATTGAATAAATTAATAATGGATCTACATTATATTCTTCTGCATATTTTTCCACATAATTACTATAACTTGTTTTATATATCATTTTTAATATATTATTATAATTTAATATTATAGCAATTAATACTATTACTATCAGCATCAGTAATATTAATGCTTTTTTCATCAGATTCTCCTTCAACTTTATATTAAATCAGTCATGTCAATTATATAATATTATGTTTTACTTTTTCAACAATAATAATCAACTTTATAATAAAATTATTTTACCTCATACCAATCTTGTGCTTCTGATAGCTCTACTTTTAGTAGTACTTTTAGTTTCATTGCGTTTTCCATGCAATTTTTTAAAATATTTTTTGTCTCTTCAGCATCCTTTTCGCTAGCTTCAATTAGTAATTCGTCATGCACCTGTAAAATTAATTTTGCATCTATATTTTTTGCTTTTAACTCTTTGTAAACATTATTCATTGCAATTTTCATTATGTCTGCAGCTGTTCCTTGAATTGGTGTGTTCATTGCTACACGTTTTCCAAATTCTCTCATCATAAAATTACTTGATTTTAGCTCTGGAACATTTCTCCTTCTTCCAAATAAAGTTTCTACATAGCCATTTTGTTTTGCCATCTCAACAGATTCTTCCATAAAAGCTTTAATTCCACTATATTTTTCCAAGTAATTATCTATGTACTCTTGTGCCTGTTTTCTAGAAGCACCTATTTGCTTAGCAAGTCCAAAACTAGTAATTCCATATACAATTCCAAAGTTTACAGCTTTAGCCCTTGATCTTTGCTCTTTTGTTACTTCTTCAAATGGAACATTAAACACTTTTGAAGCTACTTCTCTGTGAATGTCTTCATCATTGTTAAATGCTTTAATCATGTTTTCATCACCTGAAATGTGTGCTAATACTCTTAATTCTACTTGAGAATAATCTGCATCAATATAAACATATCCTTTTTCTGGTTTAAATGCTTTTTTAATATTTTTGCCAAATTCATCTCTTGCAGGAATATTCTGCAAATTTGGATTAGTTGAGCTTATTCTTCCTGTTGCAGTAATTGTTTGGTGAAAATACGAATGTATCCTTCCAGTTTTTTTATTTATATAAGGAATTAAACCATCTACATATGTTGAATTTAGCTTCATCAATCCTCTATATTCAAGTATTTTTTCAATAATTGGATTATCATCAATCAAACTATTTAATACTTCTTCACTTGTAGAATATCCACTCTTTGTTTTCTTTTTTGCTTTTAGGCCTAGCTTCTCAAACAAAATAACACCCAATTGCTTTGTAGAATTTATATTAAATTCTTCTCCTGCAATCTCGTAAATTTCATTTGTTAATTGATTTAATCTCTCTTTTAAACTTATGCCAAATTTAGCAAGTTCTTCACTATCACATTTCATTCCATTATATTGCATTTCGCTTAACACTTCAACTAATGGCATTTCAATTGTATTAAATAACTTTAACGTTCCACTTTCTTCAAGTTTTTGCTTTGTAATATTATAAAGCCTATAAATTAAATAAACAAATGCACCTTCATTAAGTTCTGGCAATGTTAATTTTAAATATTGTTCAGCTGTTTCTTCTAATTTATGTCTAACATTTATTGCATCAATGTCATATGCTGCAACTTCTACATCATAAGCAATATTCTCAGTTTTTATTCCATTTTCTTTCAACAAAACATAATCTTCTGTAACATCATACCCAATTTTTTCAATATCTTTATTTTCAAAAATTGGCTTTATTATTTCAAAGAAATTCTCTCCATCATTTTTTATATAATATGTATTTTTATCAATTTCATTATAAAAGCAAATGCCTAAAATTTTCTTTTTAATTATTTTATTTTCATCATCTAAGTTTTCTTTATCCACATAAAAGAAAACTCTCTCATCAATTAAGCAATTCAAATCTTTTACAGTTTTGAAATCTTTCGCCTTTTCTATTGCAATAATTTCAACATTTTTTTCTTTTTCTTCTTGCTCTGCTTCATTTATACCATTTTCATCTAAATGAAATCTTTCAATAAATCTGTTGAATCCATAATATTTAAAATCTGCTAATGTTTTACTATTTTTCCAATTTTTAAAAGAAAACTCTTCAATATTATCTGTAACATTTGCATCTAACCTTATTGTACCAAGTTTTTTAGAAAGTTCTACAAGTTCTTTATTTTCTAATAAACTTTGTTTAACTTTTGGTTTAAAATCTGCCGCATTTTCTGGTAAATCAATAGCTTTATATATTTTATTAATCGTTCCAAATTTTTGTAACAATTTTGTAGCCGTTTTTGGTCCAACCCCAGGAGCTCCTGGAATTTCATCAGATGAATCTCCCATTAATGCTTTTAGTTCAATCATTCCACTAGGAGTAAGTCCATATTCTTCCTTCAGCTTTTTTTCATCATAAATATCAGTTTCAGTTTTACCCATTTTTGTTCTTGGAATAAGAATCTTTATATTCTTTTGAAGAAGTTGGAATAAATCTCTATCCCCAGAAAGTAGCCACACCTCAACATCATCACTTGCAAATTTCTTTGCTGTTGTACCAATAATATCATCACCCTCAAAATCAGGAAGCTCAATATGAGTAACACCCATATCATCCAAAATTTCCTTTATTTCAGGCATTTGCTCAGCTAATTCTTCTGGCATTCCATGTCTACTCTTTTTATATCCATCATACATTTCTTTTCTAGTATTAGCACCAGTTTTAGAATCAAAAGCAACCATCAAATAATCAGGTTTTATATCTTCACAGTTTTTAAACAATATTGATAAAAACCCATACAATGCATTTGTAGACTTTCCATCATTATTTTTCATTCCTATATTAATTCCATAAAAGCCTCTATTCATTATGCTATTACCATCAACCAACAAAAGTTTTCTCATCCTTGCTCCTCTTTGAAATTTATATCAAATTTTACTATTAAATCCATATCATTTTGTCTATCAATTAAATCTTATTCTTGAAATTTTCTCGTCTCTAATTTTGCTATTAATTCATATCATTTTATTTATCAAATTACATTTTTTCAACAATCTCATTTTTATTTTTATAGATTGAATTAGCCTTCACTACCCCACGAACTGAAGAAAGCGGATAAATATTTGTATTTTTTCCAATAACTGACCCTGGATTTAAAACACTTCCGCAACCAACTTCTACGCAATCACCAATCATTGCACCAACTTTTTTCATATTAGTTTCTATTTCCTCTGTACCATTTTTTATAACAACCAATTTTTTATCAGATTTTACATTTGACGTAATTGATCCAGCACCCATATGTGACTTATAACCCAAAATAGAATCGCCTACATAGTTATAATGTGGAACTTGAACATTATTAAATAAAATAACATTTTTAAGCTCAGTTGAATTTCCAACCACACAATTATTACCAACAAGTGCCTTTCCACGAATAAAAGCACAATGTCTTACCTCGGTATTCTCACCAATAATTACAGGACCCTTAATATATGCAGATGGAAAAATATTTGCACTCTTATGCACCCACACATTCTCGCTTATTTCTTTATACTCATCCTTAGGTAATTTTTTTCCAAGTTCAATAATAAAACTTTCAATATAAGGTAGAACCTCCCAAGGATAAGTATACTTCTCTAACAAATCCTTCGCCATTGTTTCATTTAAACTATACAAATTAACAATCTTACACTCTTCCATAATAAACCTCTTTATAAGTTACATAATCCCATACTTATTATTATACAACCTTATTGCAGTTTCTGGGCTATCATTCCCTTCTTTATTCTTTATTGGAGCAAAATCAACTTCACGTTTTCCTCTTAAAATTGTTATATTATCAAAAAAGTTAAAACCATCAAATATAAAAGCCTCGTATTTGTAAGCATTTGGTTCTGTTGCATAAAACATTGTTCCATCTTCCTTTAAATAGTTTGCTTTTTTGTGAGCACTATGATATATTAAACTTTGCTTGCTTATTTTTTCGATTGCGTCTATGCTAAACAAATTACACATAATATGTGATTCTCCAAATAAAAGCTCACCATCTTCATCAATTTCTTCAGCCATTTCATCTGGTAGCTCAGAATATTCAATAACTGCAGGTTTCCCGTCTTTTTTACAAAATACTCCAACTCTTTCCTTTGGACTATTCTTTACAACTGACTTTGTACCTATTTCATTTTTTTGATCAATAGTTAATCCCAGCAATACAGGGTCTACCATATCTAGAATTGCATTATCTACAGCTCCAATGAATATCCATTTAATATTTTTTTTCTTCATATCATCAAGAATTCCATCTTTTGCCATTGCTTTATAAATACAGCCATTTCCATCAGCCGCGATTTTAATATTATATTTTTCATCAACAAGTAACTTTCCATCCTCACTTAATAAAGGCAAATTACCTTGATTGAAAAATTTTATATGTTCTTTAGGATATTCAAAAAAATTGTGCTCTTCAAAAAATTCTACTGTCTTATCGTGATTTTCTGTACTCGTCATTATATACCAATTTAATGTAATACCATATTTAGCATTATTTTTTTCAAGTCCCTCTGCAATAATTTGAAATAAGTATTTTGGCTCTGGTTTTACATTTAGTAAAAATGTACCTTTAGGTCCACTATGTCCAAGTCTAGTTCCTTGGCCACCAGCCATTGTTACTACAGCATACTGGTTATTTTTTATAATATCATTTCCAATTTTCTCTAATCTAGTAAATTCATCTTTGCTTAACTTATACTTGTCAACATATGAAATATGCTCTATTTTCTCTCCACGTAATTTTTCTTCATTGTTCATTTTACTTGTATTATACAATCTTTTTAAATTTGTAAAATCTATTTCTTTTATCTCATCTATTAGGGTTTTCTTTTGGTCATCATTTGCAAGATTAATATACCTTAGCAAGTGTTCTTGGTTATTTTCCTTTAAAATTTTATTTACTTCGTCCATTATTATATTCCTTTCTATGTAGTTGTACTTATACAAATTCTTCCCAAACAATATTTGCAAAATCTATTCCTTTTTTCGTAAGCCAAATTTTATTTAGGTCAACATTTATTAAATTTTCATTTACTAACTTTGTAATAATATCTTTATAAACAACAAAAGGGTCTTTTTTAAATTTCTTAACAAATTCATCAACGTCAACACCTTTTATTTTTCGAAGACTTAATATCATATATTCATTCATCTGCTGTTCTTCATTTTGAATTTCCTCTATATTTCTGTTTTTTTCAAAATTATTTTCTTCAATGTTTTTTATATAATCTTCAATACAATTAATATTTGAAAATCTTTTATTATTGAAATATGATGATGCCGCTACACCAACGCCTAAGTATTCTTTTTGATTCCAACAATCCATATTGTGCCTACAATAATAACCAGGCTTTGCAAAATTAGAAATTTCATAATGTACATATCTATTTTCTTCTAATTTTCTTTTTGCAAACCAATACATATATCTTTCAATCTCATCATCAACAGGTCTTAATTCATTGTTACTAAGCATTTTCTCTATTTTTGTATTTTCCTCTACAATCAGTGAATATACAGAAATATGTGGAATCTGCAATCTAATAAGTGTATTTATCGAATCTTCTACATCATAGATTGTTTGATTTGGAATTCCAATTATTAAATCTGAATTTATATTGGTAAATCCCACTTCCTTGGCAGTTTCAATTGTTTTTAAATAATCTTTAAAAGTATGTATTCGACCTATTTCCTTTAGCAATTTATCATTTGATGTTTGAAGTCCAACACTTAGTCTGTTTATCCCACAATCATAATATGTTTTTAATTTATTGTATGTTAAGGTACCAGGGTTTGCTTCAATAGAAATTTCTGTATCTGGAGTTAAAACAAAACTTTTCCTTATCTCATCCATCACTTTTACAATATATTTTTCATTTATAAAAGATGGAGTCCCCCCTCCAAAATAAACTGTTTTTACAATTACATTATTGTTTTTTATATTATGTATTTCTTTAATTACACTTTGGATATATTTCTGCACCAAATCCTCTTTATTGGCAAATGAAGTAAAATCGCAATAGTAACACTTGCTTTTGCAAAACGGTATGTGTATGTATAACCCTATTTTTTTCATTTTTTGTCACAATTCCTTCTCGTAAATCTAATTAATAACATTGAATTACGATTTCAATATTAATCTTAATTCAAATTTAAATTTTATTTCAATTTAAATTTCTAATTATTTTCAAGTTTCTCTGCTAATCTCTCTATCTTTTTCATTCTATGGCTAACACCAGATTTGCTTATATTCTCTCCAAGCATTTTTCTTAGATCATCCAAACTTGCATCTGGATTTTTCAATCTGATCTCTGCAAGTTTTCTCTCTTTATCTGAAAGTTCATTAAATCTATTTTTTTTCTTAATTAGTTTAATATAATTAATCTGCTTCACAGATGACAAAATTGTTTTATTTAAATTTGCATTCTCCAAATTTATTTGCCTATTAACATTATTGCGAATTTCCTTTACTACCCTCGTTTCTTCAAATTCTAGCACACTATTTTTAGCTCCAACAAAAGCAAGGAAATTAGAAATACTTTCACCCTCTTCAATATACAATATCCACTTTTTTTGTTCAATGGATTTAACATTAATATTATAATAATTTAAAATTCCAATTGCAATGTATAAACTTTTTTCATCTTTAAAATATATTTCTAAGTGGTAGCCCTTTCTGGGATCTGAGATTGTACCACTTCCTAGAAAAGCCCCCCTTATTATAGCTTTATTAGCATTCTCATCAATTAAAAAAATTCGTTCATTACTATGATCATTTTTTCCACAATCAGCATTATTCATTATTTTATCATATTCTATCGCATTTTTTCTTCTTAAAACATCGTCTAATGTTTTCTTAGTTTTAATGGCAAAGTTTTTTCCACTAATTCCTATATTATAGTCATTTACTCCAACATTATCAAGTATTCTTGCATATCTATTTATGTTATATTTGCTTTCAGTAATAAATTCTTTTGATGAATTTGTTAAAGAATAACCAAATAATTCAAACCAATCTAATGTTTTATTACTTAAATTATTAATTTCGCTAAGCTCTTTTTTTACTTTTTTAGAAAAAGACGTCATATTTCCTCCGAATAATAATTTTACTGCTTTAAGTTCTATTCTATCTTTAAAAAACGTTTATCCTCTTTTCCAGATAATAACTCTGTCATTCCCAGCATAATCTTTTATGCAATTTGAATTCTTAAACATCTCTTGTATTTCTTCTTTTTGATCATATCCAATTTCTAAAATTAAATATCCATTTTCATTTAAAAAATTGTCGATTCTCGATTTTATTATTTTATAATATTGCAATCCATCTGTTCCTCCGTCAAGAGCAATATGAGGCTCATTTCTCACGTCTTTATCAAGTTTTTCAATCATTTCACTCTTTATGTAGGGCGGATTTGAAACTATTACATCAAATTTACCTTTAATATCATTAAACATATCAGATTGCACAAATTGAACTTTGCAATTCCTTTCATCATTTAATATTCTTCTAGAATTTATTTTTGCTACATTAAGTGCTTCATTACTAATATCTGATAATGTAACATTTACTTTTTCTCCATAATGCTTCTTTATTGAAATTCCTATTGCACCACTCCCTGTGCAAAGATCCAATACATTTATTTTATCATTTGTATTATCATTTATTTTATCATTTATTTTATCATTTGTATTATGTTCTTTTTTTATTTTTTGATTTGCTTTTTTATTTTCTTTAATTAGTTCATTAATTTTTTCAATTGCACTTTGTACTACAATTTCAGTATCTGGCTGTGGTATTAAAACACTGTTGTTCACAAAAAAAACATTTCCCATAAAGCTTTGTTCATTAGTAATGTATTGAATCGGGATACCTTCTTTTATCTGCACAGCATACTTAAGTATTTCCTTTTTTTTGCTATCATTTATTATTTCATCATTATGAATAATTAAATATTTATCATCAACTTTTAAACAAAATTTGAGCAATTTTTTTATATCAAAATATTGCATATTATAAACATTCTCTAAAGTTGAAATTAATTCTTTTAAACTAAAATTTTTTGCCATATTACTTTAACCTATAAAATTTGGAATAATTTTCTTCCTCAATTTTCTTTTCAAATTTTCCGCTATATATATTATCTCCTGTGACCGAGTTTTCAAGTGGAATTTCAATATACACATTTGCTATATATTTTTGATTATAATTATTTGTTAAATTTATTCTAAACGAAATTGAAGTTTTTATATCACTTAGAACAATTCCACTTCTTTTTAGTATGCTACCATCATATTTTACATCATTTTCAATATCAGAAATAACTTTATTATCCACAATATTATTTACATATTCTAATGTTATTGGGCTTGAGCAATCAGCATAAATTTGTCTTTTTTCATAGTTTATGTCCCCATCATTAAGTACATAAAATTCCAATTTATCTCCTATTTTGCTACTTTCTGCATCATCTTTTTTCTCTACAGTTGAATAGATGCTTTTTCCAAAATCTGGAGCATTTTTAAAATATAAAGCTTGTTTTCCCTTTTTTACACCATTTAATTTTATATTATCAATATATAATGATTTTATAGAATTTTCATAATTAAGTTCTTCATCACTATGATTGTTTATATAAATTGCAATATCTGTATATTGATATATATTTAAATTCCAAACAGGTCTTGTAACCTCATTTTTTATTGCATTTGCACTACTATATAATATTATTTTATCAATACTAAATACAGTTTTTGCATTTGACGTATAGAAAGAATCTGCCACTTCTGCAAAATTTTTATTTGCAAGCTGACAAATTACTATACTTCTTGCAGAAAATATTAAGAAAATGAGCATTACAATACAAATAATTAATTTTGTTTTTGTATTTATTTTTCTTTTTCTAGACAATACAATTGTGCGTGTTTTATTGTTTTTTTTACCTTTATTTTTATTTTCTCTTTTCATCTTATTTAAACTCACTCAATTAACTTAAATTATAAATTTCATATAATTTTGTTTCAGCATTTTTCTCCCTTGCTAATGCTTGAATAAACGCCTTATCTACCGCTAAAGAATACACATTCTCATATTTTCCTTTATTTTCAGTTCCTGTTTTTAATTGTATTAAATCATCATAAGAAATTGTATCTTTAGTAAAAGAAACAACGCACTCATAAGCCCCAGTTCCCGGTTGCAGATAATAATTAGCAATTTCGTTATTCTTATTATCACCGTTCAGATAATTATTGGATGCTGATTGAATTTCATAATCAATTGTTCTATATCCAATTACACCATCTGTGTCATCTTTTTTTCTACTACTATATTCATTGCACCTTGGGTTATGATAATTGAAATTACTTCCTAATGTATTTTGTAATGTTGTTGCATTTGTATTAATTTTGTCTTGTACATAAATTGAATCTTTGGATACAAATTCTTTGTTCTTTGTATTTGTAACAATTGCATAATTATTATAATACTTGAAATTGCCAACACTAACTCCTTGCATAAAAGATAATACACATAAATTATTAGCAATTTTATACCAATCAGTTTCACTTATCGTTGGCATTCTGTAACTGTATGTAGATGATTGATATTTATTAAAATTAGAAATTGAATCTTCAAGAGCACTTTCTACAGAACTTATTATTACATCCATTCTATGCCTATTAAATGCTGATTCTTCCATCTCTGGGTCATTTTTTCCATTACTTAAGTTAAAAACATATCCATCAACATCACTATAATCAGATTTGATATGAGATGAATTGCCTTCATCACTTTTATTGTCATATTTTATTTCATCTCCATCTTTAGTAATAATTTTATAACTTTTATTAAAAGATTTCGTTTTTATATTATTATATTTTCCATTGGCATCCTTAGTTAATTTTATATAGCTCAAAGCTTTTTGAGCATTTTCTGAGAAGTCCTTTGCCTTTTTATAATAGTAATAATAATTTACATCTTTAAAACTATCTTCTGAAGACAATGTTTCCCCAGTAAAGCTTTTAAGAGTATTAAACATATCTTCATTAATATATGTCCTTAAATTTCCATCAAGTTTAAATATTGGAATACCCTCATAACTTGTATTATTGGTGTTTGGGTTGTTATCAAAATAATATTTTTCTTCATTATAATTAATATATCTATATTTTTTTGCTTCACTTAATTCAGTGTTTTCAGTACTATTTCTTATTCCATTTCCATACTTATAATTATCATAAGTTGAAATATATTCACTAAGTTCTTCTGGCTGTAATAAAATTGTTTTCCCACCATTGCTAATTTCTACATTTTTATCATTATATATTTTAATTTTATTTGGATTTATATAGTATCCCGCTGCAAGAATACTATTATTAGTGTTTCCATACCAACCATTAATACTAATATAATTATCTAATGTATAATTTACAATTAGATCATATGTGCTACCATCCGAATACTCACAAGAATAATAATTATATGGTTTTAACCCATACTCCACATTTCTTTTAGTATCATTATTCTTTTCTCCATAGAACTCAGCCTTACCACTGCTACTAATACTTGCATTATTTTCGTAAGGACCATACACATAAAATCCATCATAAAGTGTAAAAAGCAATGCCGGGATATAATCTTTTAAATCATTTTTTGTATAACCACTTGAAGAAAATCCAGAGGCTAAACTATTAAAAAATGAATTAACAGATGCATTAATATCTCTTTCTCTAGATGAATTAACACTTGCAAATGAATTATTTAATGTGTTCATTTGATAAGCTCTAACTGAATCATATGTAGAATTATATAAAGTTGTATTATAATTTTTTTCTTTATTAGAAACATCTATTAAATTGTTAACATACGTGTCTAATACCATTGCTATTGGCAAAATAATAATTATAAAAATAACTGATAATTGTTGTAACTTCATTTTTTTCCCTTGTTCTTTTATTTAGGTTTTTATTAATTTAAATTTATTTAACCTATTACAATTCTTCTACTATATATTATCAAAATACAGAATACTTTTCAATGATTTAAAGCAATTTTTTTATTTTTTTATTGTAAATATAAAATTCATTATTTTCTATTTTCTTATTAACATTTTTTAATCAATCTGATATAATATTATTTAGTTAATAAATTTGAAAGGAAATATGATTTATAATCATACATAGGTATTAAAAAATGAACTATAAGAAAAAATTAACATTTAACGATGCTGTAAGAAGAAGAATTAAAAGATTGTACAAATATAAGAGATATACAATGAACGAATTTGCCAAAAAAGCAGGCATACCATATTCCACAATAAACAGCTATATTAATTCTACAACTAGTAGCCTCACTCTTTCAACTTTAGACAAAATTTGTGTGGGATTAAATATGACTGTACCAGAATTCTTTGATAATGAACTTTTTGATGATGTAATCCATGAATAATTATGTTTTTTAAATTCTATTATTTCTACCAAATGTAGTGAATAATAGCATAAAAACAACAAGAAATAATAATACCTCTGTGTTATTATTGTCAAATAAATCATCTAAAAAGCTATTTGGAAGTGATGTGAAATTATTATTTGCATCATTTCCATTAAAATTATTATTTGGATTGTTATTAAAGTTATTATTAAAATCATTGTCAAAATTGTTATTGAAATTATTATTAAAATTATTGTCTGAATTATTAAAGTTATTATTAAAGTTGTTGTCTGAATTATTAAAATTGTTATTGAAATTATTGTCTGAATTATTGAAATTGTTATTAAAATTATTGTCAAAATTGCCGTTGTTTCTGTTAAAATTATAATTATTAAATAATCTCATAGTCTTTCCCTTACCTTTTCTCAAAAATACTTAATATATAGTATGCAAAATTTTATTTTTGTGTTACAATTCTATTAGAAAAAAATAAAAAAAATTGTAGAAGGAGTAGAATAACAATTTATGTTATTCTAATATGTTGAAATGATTGAGTTATTATCTCCAGTTGGAGACTTTGATTGTTTAAAAGCTGCCGTTCAAAATGGTGCTGATAGTGTTTATTTTGGTGGTAGTCTTTTTAATGCGCGTTATAATGCACATAATTTTGATGCTGATGAATTAAAACAAGCCATCCAATATGCAAAATTGCGTAATGTAAAAGTTGATTTTACATTAAACACATTAATTAAAAATAATGAGTTCGCTGATGCAGTAGAACTTGCAAATTATGTTTATTCTCTTGGCGCTGATGCAATTATTGTACAAGATTTAGGGCTTGCTAAATACCTAATTAAAAACTTTCCAGATTTGCCGATTCATGCAAGTACACAAATGACAATACATAATCTTCATGGTGTTAAGGAGCTTGAAGAACTAGGATTTAAAAGAGCTGTTCTTTCTAGAGAACTTTCTCTAGATGAAATTCAATATATCTGTAAAAATACAAATATTGAAATTGAAACATTCATACATGGGGCTTTATGTATTTCATATTCTGGTCAATGTTTGTTTTCAAGTTCAATTGGTGCCCGCTCAGGCAACAGAGGAAAATGTGCTCAGCCTTGTAGATTACCTTATAAATTATTTTCAACAAACAACCAAAAGCAAAAATTAAATCAAAATAAAAGCGATACTAACAAAAATAATATCAATTGCAATAACAATAATAATGACATATGTTTAGATAGTGGCTATCTTCTTAGTCCTAGAGATCTCTGTGGATTAAATTATATTCCGCAACTTATTAATGCAGGTGTATCTTGTTTAAAAATCGAAGGACGTATGAAAAGCCCTGAATATGTTGCTACTGTTACAAAAATCTATAGAAAATACATTGACTTGGCTTATTCTCAAAAGGATTATATTATTGACCAAAATGATATTGATGAATTAATGCAAGTTTTCAATCGTGGTGGATTTTCAAGTGCAAACTTTGAATCAACTCCAAATAGGAATTATGTTTTTAAAGAAAAGCCTAATAACATAGGAATATACATTGGAAATGTTAGCAAACTCAATAAAGAAAAAGGTCTTGTTAGATTAACATTGAAAAATAATGTTCAAATAGGTGATAAAATTTCTTTTGAAAAAGAAGAACATAAATACACAATTTCAGAGTTAATGTGCAATAATAATAATTTACGTGAAGCAAATAGTGGTGATACTGTTGTCATCGGTAGAATGAAAGGCAATTTGCATCTTGGCGACAAAGTATATAAATTAACTGATGCTGTTAAATCTAAAAAAATTGATGAATTCATTCAAAAAGAAAATAAAAAAATTCCACTCTCTGCTCATATAATTGTAAAAAAAGGCGTCCCCCTATCTCTTGAAGTTACTTCTTGTGACAAAGAAAATGGAAATTACTTTTCAATGTCAGCCAAAAGTGTGATAGACATATTGCCTATTGATGCTATTACAAATCCAATATCGGAAGATAGAATAAAAGAGCAACTTTGTAAAACAACCAATAGTCAATTTGAATTTAAATATATTAAAGTTGATTTAGATGATAATACATACGTTCCAAAAATTTCTTACATAAATCAGCTTCGTAGAGAGTGCTTAGAAAAGCTCGAAGAACAGGCAATTAAAAGATTTTCCAGAAACAAAAAAATCATTGAATCAAGCTCAATTAATTCAAACATAAACAACATTGCACAAAATAATTCAGACAAAAGTATCATTATTCAAAATAATTTAAGCAAAAACAACATTATACAAAATAATTCAGACAAAAGTATCATTATTCAAAATAATTCAGACAAAAGTGTCACTGGCTCAAATAGTACTAATAATGAAAATGCCAAAATTTGTTTACTGTTGAATGAGCTTGATTTAGATTATGATTACTCTAAAATTGATAATACAGATAATGTTTATGTTCCTCTAAAATATTTTAAAAATAAGCAATATGAGGAAATTATAGAAACATTAGCTAGAAATAATAACTTATATATTTATTTGCCAACAGTTTTAAAGGACAATTTCAGAAATTTTTATTTTAATGATATTGATACAATACTAAAAAAGTACAAAATAAAAGGACTTATTTGCTCTAATTTAAGTTGTATTAATTATTTTAGCAATCTGAAAAACAAATTAGATTTAGTAGCTAATTATACTTTTAATATTTTTAATAATTATACAATAAATGAACTTGCTGAAATCGGGATTAAAAGAGTTATGCTTTCACCTGAACTTGACGAATCCAACTTGAAAAACATTGCAAATAATTCAATTATTCCAACAGAGATTTTAGTTTATGGAAAACTTGTATTAATGAATATTGGATATTGCTTACTGGGATCTTCTAATCTGTGTTATCCTCGTTGTGATATGAAATGCAAGGAGAACTCTAAATTTTATTTAAAAGATCGTTTAAATATGGATTTCAGAATTATTCCTGATAACATTCAAACAATATCAACATTATATAATAGTAAAATAAATTCAATTAGTTATTCAAATATTAAGCCAAATTTTGTAAGAATCTCTATTTTAGATGAAAATATTGATGAAATAAATAAAATTATTAAATGTGTAAAAAATGACAAGCCTTTCACAGGTTCAAATTTTACAAAAGGCAACTTCAACAAAACTGTTTAGAAAAAAAATAAGATTTACCTTCCTAATATGGTAAATCTTATTTTTCATTATCAATAAAATAAATATCATTTAAGCAAAGCACTCTAAGCTATGCATTTACTTTTTTGCTTTTAGTTTTTGAAGCCTTTGGAGCTTTTTCACTCTTTTCAGCTTCTGCTACCTCAGGATATACACTAATTTTCTTCTTGTCTCTTCCCATTCTTTCAACTTTCATTGTTCCTGTAATTTTAGCATATAATGTGTCATCACTTCCGATGCCAACATTTGTTCCTGGATGAATTTTTGTTCCTCTTTGTCTAAATAATATATTTCCAGCTTGAACTAATTGTCCATCAGCTCTTTTCATACCAAGTCTCTTTGACTCACTATCTCTTCCATTATCTGTACTACCTTGACCTTTATGATGTGCCATTGTTAAATCTCCTTTCCTACATTTTACTCAAGTTAATTATTAACAAAATTAAGCCTTGATTGATTTGATTTCAACCTTAGTATATGGTTGTCTGTGTCCTTGTGTTCTTCTTTGATTTTTCTTTGCTTTGTATTTGTAAACAATTATCTTTTTAGCTTTTCCTTGTTTTACAACACTTCCAGCAACCTTAGCATCTTTTACATATGGAGTTCCTACTTTTACATCTTTTCCATCTGATACAAGAACAACCTTATCAAATGTAACTTCTTTTCCTTCTTCAACATCTAATTTTTCGAAGAAAACGACATCTCCTTCAGATACTTTGTACTGTCTTCCACAGCTTTCAATTATTGCGTACATAAAATGTACCCCTCCTTTATCTCATACTCGCTAAGCATAAATACTAGGCATTTCATTCTATTTATCCAAGCTCCTCATAAAAATTTTATTTAATCAAAACTTTTATCACAGCACTTGTACAAAAAACAAAATAAAATTTAAAGCCCGACCTAGGCGGTTTACAGATATTAATTATACAACAATTTGGTTATTATTGTCAACAATTTCAATACATTCTTTTAAAATTTTCTCAAGTCTCTCATCTTTTCCTAATAAGAATAAATATCCAATCAATGCTTCAAAAGCAGTAGAATACATATACTCCTCTGCGGTTGCGTGCTTTGGCAAATGATGGTTTTGAGTGTTTCTTCCTCTTTTTACAATTTCCTTCTCATCATCTGAAAGCTTTAGCTTTTGCAAAATATCATATTGTGCCTTTGCACTCACATATTTTATTGATAAAACATGCATTTTATGTGGATTTAAATTGGTTGTATTACTTAAATATGTACGTATATACAATTCATAAACACTATCCCCAACATATGCCCATGTTAATGGTGACATCATATTTATTTCTGTCTCATCTTTAGCAATTAATTTATTAAAAATATCCATAATGCTCCTACTTTATTTCTCTAATATTTCTCTAATGCTCTTCTAGTGTTTCTCTAATGTGTTTCTAATGTTTCTATAGTATTCTTCTAATATTTTTCTAATGAAATTTTTCCAAGTTTTCCGCTTCTAAAATCATTTAAAATTATATTAGAAACTTTCATCTCATCAATATTTCCACCTGATAATCTTGCTCCAACTTTTAAAGCAATTTTTTCTCTAACATCTATTATTGCAGAACTATCAAACGAACCATTTTTATTTTCATCTTCTTCATTGTTTCCCTGACTTGATTTTACTTTCTCATTTACTAAATCACTATTGAAATTGTCAGTATTATCCTGATTTTCCTCAATAACAATTCCATATCTTTTTTCTAAATTGCTTCTATAATTCTCAACCAAATATTTTAGCAAATAAAATGCAACCTCTTCATTATCTATTACATTTTCGGGTATGCTATTTGTAAAAGCCAAATTTAGTTTCACTTTTTCATTGTCAATTTTTGGCCACAGCATTCCTGGAGTATCCATAAGATCAATATTATCAGAAATCTTAATCCATTGATTTGCTTTAGTAACTCCAGGCCTATTTTCTGATTTAACAATGTTTTTTCCTGCAAGCAAATTAATAAAAGTTGATTTTCCAACATTAGGGATTCCAAAAACCATTGCTCTTATTCTTTTAGAGTTTCTTCCTTTTTTAGCATACTCATTTGCAATCTCTATACTTTCATTTTTTATTACATCAATGATTTTTTTTGCATATTTTCTATCATTAGCCTCAACTGGTATTGCAGTAACTCCGTTTTCTTTGAACCTTTTTATCCAATTTGCCGTAACATTGTCATCAGCTAAATCTGCTTTATTTAAAATAATTATTCTTTTCTTACTTTGCATTATTTTTTCCAGGTCGCTATTTTGGCTTGATATTGGAATTCTAGCATCAAGCACCTCAATTACAATATCAACCAGTTTTAAATCATTAATCATTTTTTGCTTCGTTTTTGCCATATGCCCTGGATACCAGTTAATATGGGCAGATGCAAAACCTTTTTCTTCATTATTTGACATATCTATCACTTCCTTATTTTTTCTAATCAATACTTTCTATATTTTAACATAAAAGCAAGTGATTTTCAACTAATCACTTGCTTTGTGGAGTTTTTATCCCTTATATTCTTTTAAGAAATCTTCTAATTCTTTTTCACTATCAAAAATCTCTTCAAATATATTATATAAAGTATCTGTTGCTTCATATTCTCCAATAGCATAACATTTTTTTCCAAGTCCATATGCTATTCCTGATTCTATATGTGCTGCTTTTCCAGCCGGTAATACTAGTAAAAAGTTTTTTGAACTCTTTTCTCCTTCTAAATCTTGATTAAACAAATTCAATACAATATCACTTTTTAAATCTAATGATTCAAATTCTCGTTGCTTTTCTTCTTGTGTTTGATTTTTATTTCCATATCCCCAACTATCTTCATTTTTCAAAAAGCAATAATAAGATATATTATATTTATCAAATAAATCACATATTTTTAATATATTTTCTTTATTTCTATTTCTTCCTGCTATAAAAAATTCATATTTATTTTCCATTTTATTCTTCCTTTCATTCATATTATTTACCTTTTTTTTCTTCAATTTGT
>Ga0256406_1003389_pt1 | contig 19902 bp, 12 predicted proteins | sample RumenRJG_03DNA_FD_185986 | JGI IMG/M metagenome (GOLD analysis project Ga0256406, IMG submission 185986) | Bovine rumen microbial communities from Lethbridge, Alberta, Canada - RJG_03 | ecosystem: Host-associated > Mammals > Digestive system > Stomach > Rumen | place: Canada: Alberta | collected...
CGTGACCGCTCGGCATCGAGCGTCGAAACGTCGAAGGCATCGCCTTTCTTCACCTTTGCCTCGGCAAGACTGCTTCGGATAAGGCTGTCGGCAACAGGCGGGAAGCCCACGTAGTCAAGACTGTCGATGGTGAAGAGGGGACCTGTGTTGACCGTATAGCCAATCTTTGCCTCCTTTGGGTTGCGCTGCTTCACGACCTCGTAGGTCACATTGCCCCTAAAGTAGCCATGTGCCCGCAGAACTTCCTTTGCCACCGACGCACGCAGCTCGGGGTTGACCCAACTCATAAGCACTGGATTGGAGCCAAATGACTTGAGCATCCACTTGCCGATGATGCCGTTGCTGTTGACGAACTCGTTCCACACCCACAGACCAATAGGAAATGGCGACCTCACACTGCTGCTGCCAAAGAGGGCACCGTTGGGGGCAGTGGCCAAGGCAGCGCTCACTTCCTCCTTCGTCAGCGTAAGATGGGCGCCACGGTCGGACGTGTTGTAGACAATCTTTGTCAGGCCAGTATACAACTGGTCGTTCTCCGGGATGCTCTTGGTGGTGGAACAGCCCACCAGAAGTGAGAGCACAGCCAGAAGGATCAGTGCGGGATATGATGTATGTGCGAAGTGGTTCATGCGCGATTACTGTTAAAGCGACGGTTGGTTGTTGCGCGTCGGTGTTTGGCTGGCAGTCTTCTTGTTCTTTGCCGTGGAGTCAGGTGTTGCGGCAGGCAGGTCCTCCTCGCCCTTGAAGCGGAACAGGTCGGAGAAATGGCGCAGCTTGCGCCTCCAGATGAAGCCCCCGCCAAACTTGCTCACATTGCCCTCAAGCCAGTCATAGCTGTCACGGATATAGAACAGGTTGAGGTATTTATTCGACACAGGACTGAGACGGTACTCCAGCGTGACGTTGTCGAAGAAGGTCTCGTCCTGCACCGCGACATTGGCGCCGGTAGATATTTTGCCGCCAATAGACACCTTGAGGCGGTTGTTCCAGAAGCGGCGGGCGAACTTAAACGAATAGTCAGTCTGCGTGTCACCATTGGTATAATTATTGTCAACGTTGAAGCCGATGTCGAGTGTGCGCAGGGCCTTGCTTGAGATCTGATTGATCTGGCTGTTGAGGAAGGCTGACAGGGCCGAGTTCATGGAGAACGCCGACATGTTGCCATCGGCCAGATACATGCCGGTGGTGAGCATGGTGACGGCCAGCTTGCCTCGTTCCTCCTTGGTCATGCTCTGCAACTGGTTGTGGATGGTCAGATCCTCAGGCGCATCAATGGTGAATTCCAGTCCCATATTGTTGAGCGTCTGACTGACCTTCACACCACAGGTGAAGTCGACCGACCGTCCGCTGCCCGACGACTCACCGACCGTAGACTTTGTCTGCTCCGTGGCTGTGATATTCAGCGCAGGATTCATCGGGTCGCCTGTGAACTGTATGTAGCTGCCTTCGGCAATGGTGAACGTCTTGAGCGGGATGACGGGAAGAGCGTATTTCATCTCACCGCTGCCGATGGTGTAGCGGCCGCGGAGGATGATGCCGTCGGCCACGTTGTACTGCATGCGCATGTCACCGCCACCCACGACATCGATGTAGTTGGACTTGGCGGCATTGAGGTAACAGTCTACGTGAGCACCCTCGTCGATGCTCACCGACAGGTCCATGTCAAGGCCCGTGACAGGCGGGCGGTTGACCACATCGGTGGTGGTGTCGGCAAGATTGGTAAACTCCACGAGGTCCTTCAGCTGGTCGTCGGTGGTAAGCGGAGAGTCTTTCAGGTTGTACTTCAAGTCGGTAGTACCGAGCACGTCCACGCGTCCCCGCATCTTCAGGTTGTCAACGAGTCCATTCATCGTACCATAGAAGTTGACAAATGCCTTGCCAAAGGCCTCCGACCTGGCAGTCTCCTTGGCGTCGATAAGTTCAAAATTGTCGGCACGCATGCGGACATTGAGCGCCATGCGGCTGAGGTCGGAGAAGTCGAGCGATCCCTGCACATTGAGCGGGCTGTCGTTGTTGGCAAACACCTCGAAGTTCTCAAACTGTATGTGACTGTCTTGAATGGCCACGGGGTCGTTGGCGAAGCGCAGGCTCACGCCGTAAGGCTCGCTGTACATATGGCAGGAATCGAGGTAGAGCTCGCCGTTGACATCGGGTGTCGACGGTGATCCCTTGAGCTTGACGGTACCCTCAGCATAGCCGTTGAAACCGATGATCTTGTCGGGAATGAAGCCGTTGAGGTACGCCATCGGCATACGGTTGAGGGCCAGCGACGCATCGATGACACCCTTGCCGGCTGAGTAATAAGTACCCGTCAGCGTGCCCACCTCATTGCCGTCGCGCGTGATGATGCCGTCGACATAGTGGCTGCCGTCGCTCTTCGGCATATAAGTGAACTCCGTGCCGACGTTGCCCATCGGACTGCCACCATACATGAGGTTGTCTACGTTGACCGTCGACGAGATTGACAGCTGCTCACTGGTCTGCACGAGGTGGAAGTCGCCATCCATCACGCCTTTGATGTCGGGCGCATAAGGGATGACCGACAGCACCTGGCCGAGGTTGAACTGATGGAGGTCGACAGTGACGTCTTGCAGCGCCTCGGTATTGTCGTTGTTGCTGTATATCTGGACACCCATGCCGTCGTCGGCACGCAGTTTCATGTCGGCCCTCACTCTTCGGTCATCGCCGAGGTAGATATAGTTGCTGTCATTGACAGCGAACTTCTTATAGCCCAGGATTGGTTCATCGCCGAAGAGATGCAGGCTCACTCCGTGGTTGTGGATGCTGGCCATCAGTCCCATGCCAATACCGAGACGGCCCTGTGCATCGTAGATGCGGGGCTTCATCCAGGTGCCGTTCTCCGTGACGGCGCCGTCGAGAAACGCATGGAACACATAGGTGGGATTATCGGGTTTGTTCTCCACCTCAAGGTTGTAAGACATTGTTCTGTCATCGGCCGTTGTGATATGGAGGCTGACGGTATCGATGGGGATGCTGTCGACCACGAGCTTGCCGACTGAGGCGTAGCCGTTGATGCCCGTGGCGGGTGATGACGCCATGTCGACAAGCAGGTTGCCCACGTTGATACCATAATGGTGGAGCACGCGCATGATGAAGTTGTCGTTGCCCGACGAGGCGTAGAGGCGCATCGTGGGCAGGAGCCGGTAGAAGCGTTCCTGGTTGATGGTGCGCTCTTTCATCTGCCGTTGCGCCTCAGCCATGAGCCGGCTGAAGCTCTTGATCAGCGGCTCGTAACCGCCATGGGCATTGAGATTGAGATGGAAGTCATTGCAGTCGACCACGGCATGGGTGGTGTCGCGGCGCGTGAGGATGTCAAGCACGAGGTCGTTGGGACGGTAGAATCGTTTGTTCTGCAACACGGTGATGTCGCTCAGCAAGCCCTGCACCTTATAATAATGCTTCATATCGGTGCCCACATCGACGTGTCCGCAGAGCGACACAGCCAGGGAGTCGTCGACGACACCAAGCTTGCGCAGGTCGGCATGGCTGAGGTCACAGCCCACCGTAGCCTCCAAGGTACGGCCATTGGTGAGGGCATCGAGACTGAGCAGTCCCTTCACCATGGGGTTGGCGCAGTCGGCATCCACCTTGATGCGCCCTCCTTGAATGTTGGCCGTAAGCTTGATGTTGTTGAGGTCGTAACGGTCGTATTGCATGCGGTTGACATGGGCGACGGCATGGATGCGCGTGCGTGGCGACATCACGTCGGTGCCTGCGCCGCTGGCCGCGATGGTACCTGTGAAGGGATGGAGCGGCTGGTGGAGCAGGAAATGGGACAAGGGCAGACGGTTGGCCGAGAGCCGTGCGTTGTAGGCCATGCGCTTTGTGTCAATGCTGACATTGCCCCGCAGCGAGCCTCCGCCCTGCGTAGCCACAAAGCGTGACCCATAGCGGTCGCCGTCGACATTGACGCGGCCTCGGAAGGTGATGCCATTGGGGATGCGCACCGTGGAAGCGGTGGACGCAGGCAACAGCTTGTTGACGAAATCGAGCCGTCCGCCGGTGGCGTTGACGTTCAGGCCGGCGACGAGGTGCTTGCCTGTGAGATTGCTGAGGAAGCCGTCGGCACGCAGCTTCAGCACCGACGGCAGGTTGAGGTAGAGCTGTTGCAGGTGAAGCCGTTGCAGATTGCCGCCAAGCTTGGCATTGACCACCAGCGGCACGCGGGGCCATGCGCTGACAATGTTTCTCGGCATCATCGGCGAGGCCAGGGTCATGAGATCCTGCCGCCCCACGGTACCGCTCACGTTGGCCGAGAAGTGTCCCGGCAAGCTGTCGGCAAAGGCATTCATGTCCATGCGGAAGTGGACGAGCAGGTCTGATGAGGGCGTGCGCAGTCTCAGACCGGGCAGGGCGAGCTGCAGGCTGTCCATGGCAAACGGACCGCTCAAGTTGTTGACAGCCAGTCCGCAACGCTCATAGAACGTTCCACCGAGCAGCTTCAGACGCAGCTGCGGACTGCAGAAGGAGAAGGAGTCGGCACGCAGCGTGAGATTGGTCAGGCCGATATGATTGGGGTCGAAGCCGGCAGTGCGCGGCGCGAAGGTCTGGTCGTAGTTGAGCGAACCGCCGTTCCAGTCGAGATGCCTCACGGTGTAGAGGCTCTTGTAGAGGTCGAGGTAGACACCACTGGCGTTGGTACGGTTCATGAAGGTGTTGACGGCAATGGTGTCACCGGGCGTGCGCAGCGCAAAGGCCACATTGCGCAGCTTGAGGTCGTCGAGGTTCACCTTCCAGAAGTTCTCGCTGGTCGAAGTGTCCTTCTTGGCCGTGTCGCTGAGTTCGACCAAGAGGGAAGCATCGCTCAACAGCGCCGTATTGACACGCACATGCTCACGGCTGAGGTCGATGCCATGGGCACGCACCTTAAGCGTCCCCACCCTGCCGGCGATGCGCACGTTGCGTATGAAATGGGTGGTGTTGACCTTCATCTGCTGCAAAGAGAGCTCGTCGACCATGACCTGGCTGCGCAGCAACGGCCACAGCTGCACGTCGGCCACCATACGGCGCACGTCGGCCACGGTGTCGTTGACGCCGGGCAGCGAGTCGTTGGGCTCAAGCATCTTCACGTTTTCCAACGAAAGGTCAAGGGGAAAAGCCAAACGCACATAGCCCACACTGATTCGCATGCCCGTTTTTTCCGAAGCGATGCGTGAGGCTTTATTGACGGCCCAACGCTGAAATGGCGGAAAGTAAAAAAGCAGGCATAGCAAAAGAAACAATGTCAAGACGGAGCCTACTACGACCCCACCCCATTTGAGGACTTTCTTCATAGGATGCGTTTAGCAAGAATTCTAAACTGCAAAGTAAATAAAAAAAAAGCAAACTACTGCCTTTTCAGACAAGAAATGTTCCTTTTTTCTTAATTTTAGCCCCACCCCCGCGCTTCGCGCGGTCCCCTCCCCCAAATGGGGAGGGCTAGTTTCAATTGACGGCTCAAAGGGACGGAAGTTCTGTCTTTCAGGAGTTAGCAAGAGAATATTGTATTGTCAGAATCCCCAAGGGGGTTCTCTAAATACTCAAGTTTCGGAAGTGAATCAACCCTTTGCAGGGGCGGCCCTTGTGGCCGTCCGCAACCAATGGAGTGAAGACTTGGTGGATATAATAGTTGACAATGTAGGTTGCGGACGGCCACAAGGGCCGCCCCTGCAAGGAATTACTGCACTTCCGAAACTTGAGTAAATACAATCATTCCAGTATTAGACATTCTCGATACACACAGCGGTATTGAGGCTAAAAAGAAAAATCTTGAAAACAATGCGGTTGCATTGGTATAGCAATGCAAGCTTGCCCTCCCCATTTGGGGGAGGGAACCGCGCGAAGCGCGGGGGTGGGGCTTCATTTGGGGGAGAACTAGTCCTATGGCTTGTCCACGTCAGCAACCGGTGCCAGGGCCCGCCACAGATTGTCGTCGGGCAGAGGTGCCACGACATGGATGGTCTCTTTGGAGACAGGATGGACAAACGTCATCTCGTGCGACAGCAGAGAGATGCTGCCGTCGGGATTGCTTCGCTGGGCTCCATACTTCAGGTCGCCTTTGATGGGACAGCCGATATGGGCAAGCTGACAGCGTATCTGATGGTGGCGACCGGTCATCAGATGGACCTCCAGCAGATGGTAGTGGTCAGTATGGCCAATGACGCGATAGCTGAGCAGGGCTTTCTTGCTGCCGGGCACTTCACGGTCGTAGGCATAGCTTTTGTTCTGCCGTTCGTTGCGCACGATCCAGTTGGTGAGAGTGGCCTGCGGCTCCCTGGGCATGTTCTTGGTGATGGCCCAGTAGGTCTTGTGGATGTCGCCCTTTCTGAACATCTCGTTGAGCCTTGCCAATGCCTTGCTCGTGCGGGCAAAGACGACGAGGCCCGCCACAGGACGGTCAAGGCGATGCACCACTCCGAGAAACACATTGCCCGGCTTGTGGTACTTCGCCTTGATATATTCCTTTACCGTTTCCGAAAGCGGGCGGTCGCCGGTCTTGTCGCCCTGCACGATCTCGCCGCTTTGCTTGAAAACGATAATGATATGATTGTCTTCGTAGACGACCTGCATGACTTACATATTCATACCACCATCCACCTGGATCACCTGACCGGTGACATAGCTCGAAAGGTCGGATGCGAGGAAAGTAGCCACGTTGGCGATGTCGTCCACTGTTCCTGCACGGCGCAACGGAATGTTCTTCACCCACTCCTTGCGAATCTCCTCAGGCAGGGCACGTGTCATGGCAGAGTCGATAAAGCCGGGGGCAATGGCGTTGGCACGCACACCACGACGGCCTATCTCCTGTCCGATGCTCTTGGCCAGGGCAATCAGGCCGGCCTTGGAAGCAGCGTAGTTGCACTGTCCGGCATTGCCGTGGACACCGACTACCGATGACATATTGATGATGGAGCCACCCTTCTGATGCATCATGATAGGTGTGACAGCATGAATAAAGTTGAAAGCGCTCTTCAGGTTGACGTTGAGCACGGCATCCCACTGTTGCTCGGTCATCTTCAGCATCAGACCGTCCTTGGTGATACCGGCATTGTTGACCAGGATATCGATGGAGCCAAACTCCTTCTGCACCTCAGCCACCACCTCTGCAGTCTGCGCAAAGTCGGCAGCATTGCTGGCATATCCTTTAGCCTTGACGCCAAGAGCCTGAATCTCACGCTCTGTAGCCAGACCGCCATGCTCCTCATCGATAAACAAATCGGTGAAGGCGATATTGGCACCTTCCTTGGCAAACTTCATGGCAATGGCCTTGCCAATGCCTCGTGCTGCACCCGTGATCAGGGCAGTCTTACCTTGTAATAATCCCATGATTGTTTTTATAGTTGATTAAAATTGTATCTTCAATGACATTGCAAATGTACGATTGTTTCCCGGCACAGCCAAACATGCTACTAACAAACCTGTGGTTTTTAACACTCAGCAAGTCATCAGCGCACATTCGGTGTCTTATTGCCCAGGGCGCCATACACTATCTTGGCTATGAGTGGCCGGCTGGTCTCCTCGGTCAGCCCGTGGCCAAGCCTACCGTAGATAAACGGCACCTCAAGACCTTTGATACAATAGTGCGTGATGTCAGCCACCAGCTCCACATTGTCTATGTCAAACTCGCCGTCGGCCTTGCCCTCGGCATAAACCTTCCGGAACAGCTCCATCTCGTCCTCGTCGAAGTTCTTGCGTACCTTCTCTACGGTCCAGATGTTACGGAAAAACTCTGCACGGAGATTGCCGTTTCTCACCACCGTCTCCTTGATCATCGTCAGATGGGTGTAGATAAGGTCTATAATCTTATCCTGCGGCCTGATCTTCTTAGAGGCCACCTCGTCCAACTTGTCGCTCAGACGCTCCAGCTCCGACTCAATAACCGCATAATAGACATCGTCCTTGCGCTTAAAATACGTATAAAGCGTGCGGCGACCCTTGCCCGAAGCTTGGGCAATATCATTCATCGTCGTTCCATTCAGACCGTTCTTCGCAAACAATTGTCGCGCCACGTCCACCAGTTTCTGCCTTGTCTTTGATATTGACATATACCGCTAAGAGCTATAATTGCACATCTTTATCTCAAGTGCAAAGTTAACATGTTTCATTGAAAAAACAAAATCATTGCGCAGAAAACAATCTATTTCTCTTTCTATTCGTTGTTTATACTTGCAACTATTAGCCACCACCAAGGCTTCTTCCCAGAGATATGGAATGGCAAGCTACTACCGTCAACTCCGAGGCTGTTGATATGGGAGAAAATAGGAAATTAGTTTACAAAACGACGTTGTGGATTTTCCGTCGTTTTGAAGAGGGAATTGGCTAAAATCGTCAAGAAAACTCCTAAAAATAAAGGAAGCGCCGGCCTTACGGCGAAATGTGCTCGGCCTTACGGCGAAAAGCCGATGGCTCTTCGGCGAGAAGCCGATGGCCCTTCGGCGAAAGGGCAGTGCCTCTACGGCGAAAAGCCAAGCCGTTTTCGGGATTTTCATAAGACCAAATCGTAGATCTTTAGGATAATAATTAAATAAATATCTGAGACTTAGCGAATTACACAATCACTCAAAAACGGCCGTTTTTGAGCATCCATCCGACCTTGTTCGCAAAAACAGCCGCCATGAGGCACTTAAAACATGAAAGATATTGACACCCTCTGTCATGCAGAATAGAAAACAGACAGAGGCTGAACACTTGTTTCACGAAATAGTGTTATCTTTGTAACCAAATACACATAGAATAAGAAATATGGCAATACGCAGGATAAGGCAAGAGGACAACGAAAGAATAGCCAGCATCATCCGGCACGTCTTTGACGAGCTGGATATGCCCAAAGAGCACACCGTCTACGACGAGGAAGCCACCGACCACCAGTACGAGGTGTTCCGCGACGAGCCCCGCTCCGTGCTTTGGGTGGCAGAGGAAAGAGGCATCGTCCTCGGTTCCTGCGGCGTTTATCCCACACAGGGACTGCCCGAGGGCTGGTGCGAGATAGTAAAGTTCTATGTGGACAAAAGCGCTCGCGGCAAGGGCATCGGCAGCGCACTCTTTACCAAAGCGCTGGAATCGGCCCGATGCCTGGGCTATCAGACGGCCTATCTGGAGACCTTCCCCAAATTCGGCAATGCCATAGACATGTACCGCAGGCTCGGTTTCCACGACATCGACCGTCAGATGGGCAACTCCGGCCATACGGCCATGAGCATCTTCATGACCAAGCGCTTGAGAGACGTCACCTTCAACGACGATGACATGAGTTGGACGGTTCTCGAGTCGGAGAACCTGATTCACCATCCTCATCTCGATGCTTATAAGGAAAAAGTGGCGCTACCCGACGGCAGAGTCTACGACGATTTCTATCATCTGCACTTCGCTCCCGTCGTCTGCATTGTCGCAGAGACCGAGGACGGCAAGATTCTCTTGGAGCGTCAGTACCGCCATGCTGCTAAAGAAGTGCTGACGGAGATTCCCGCCGGCGTTGTAGAAGGCAATGAGGACCCCTTGGAAGCCGCCAAGAGAGAACTGATGGAGGAAACAGGTTATGCCGGTGGTGAATGGACGGCGCTATGCGAGGAATATGCCCAAGGCGGTGTGCAGGACAACAAGATGTACAGTTTCTATGCCAAGGGCGTAAAGCATCAGGGCCCCCGTCATCTTGACGCGACAGAAGACATCCGGGTCTACGCCATCGACAAGCATGAGGTATTGGGGATGCTGATAAGCGGAGACATCAAGCAGGCTCCCCTAAGTCCCGCTCTTTGGAAATACTTTGCGCTCTACACCGATTTGCTGAGATAGCGGGGCTAAGACTTTGAGTGTCTAACAAGCTGGAGTCTTGTGCCGGCCACTACACTACAAAAAAGATCCGTTGCGCCGGCACTTACATCCCTATTATAACTAACTCAAGTTTCGGAAGTTTTTATTGTTAGAACCCCCTTGGGGGTTCCGGAATCATAGCGAGGGGATGAGGTGAGCGAAGCGAACCTCTTCCCCTCGTTACCGGAACCCCTAAGGGGTTCTGTCATATGTTACTCATGTTTCGGAAGTTTGTATTTCTTTGCAGAGGCGGCCCTTGTGGCCGTCCGCGGCCTATGTTTCCACTTTTATATCTCTCAAATCTTTACTCCTTTGGTTGCGGACGGCCACAAAGACCGCCCCATCAATAGATTGATCCACTTCCGAAACTTGAGTAACTAAAAGTGGCTGACCACGGTATTGCCGTCGCTTTCAGTCTGCTCGATGCTATTGTCAGATGCCGTGCCGTTCATCTGACAGACCAATCCAGCGATAGCCAGTCCAAGCAGTATAATGGCAGTGCCCACGATGGCCGCCATGCTCCAGCGATAGTGTACAGCGGGGAGGCGAATGGCAGAAGCGCTCTTCGGCCGCTCGGCCGCATCGAGGCTAACGCAAGCCTGCGAGGCATGCTGCAAGCCCCAATCGTGAGTGGCGGAAGCCATGTTCTGCATGACCTTACCCAGACTGTAGATGTCGGCAGCCACGCTGGGCAGCGCTCCGGCAAGCAACTGCTCGGGTGCGATATATCCCCTCGAACCCGCCGGGCTCTTCAGCACGCTAAAGGCATCGCTGTCGGAGAGGCTGAAGTCGATGAGTTTGACTTGGTTGCCGGTGTGCGTAACCATGATATTGGCGGGCTTGATGTCGCGGTGGATGATTTGCTTACTATGCATGTAGTCGATGGCCTGACAGAGTTGGCGGAAGACACTGCGCGCCAACGTCTGGGTGAGGCGGCCTTGGTTGATAAGACTCTCCAGCGTGTCGCCGTCGATATACTCCATGACAATGGCTTGCCCCAATTCGGGCACCTCTTCCCAACCGATGGTGCGGCAGATGTTGGGATGGTCGAGCTGAATGCCTATCTCAAACTCCTTGCGCAGGGCCATTCGGTAGACGGGGGTCAGCTCAAAGTCGGGCTTGAGCAGTTTCAGCACATAGCGTTTGCCGTAGCGCTGGGCCATGTAGAGACGGGCAGGCCCAGAGGGTGAGGTGTAGATTGGCGTCACATTAGTGAATTGTTTACCGGGCTGCAAGTCGACTGCACTATCTACGTCAGAGAGAAAAGCAGATGAGGAATCATTGTTCATGCCTTGGAGTGTTTAAATACCTTTAAAATTGAAAGTCCGCCATTGCGCCCTGCCACGAAGGGCTCAGTACGCTCGCCCCGGCGGAGCAGATAGGGCAGGAAGAGAGGCTGTCCTTTGAGGAAGCATCCCGTGAGAAAGCGGTCGCCCACGCATAACTTGCTGTTGTCAGCGGCAACGACCTCATAGAAACTTTCGCCGAGGTAGCGCAGCCGTATCAGGCGGTTGGGGTTCCATCCTATTTCCACCTCATCGCCCACAACGAGGGCATTGCTGACGAGTTGGTCGGCATGGATGAACGACGAGTTGAACCGCGTGCTGGTCTTCAGCCAACGCACGAATGCACGGTAGTCGGCATGGCCGAGATAGCGGGCGAGCACGTCGAGGGTGCCCACGCGCGGCTTGTGGCTGTCACTGACATAGCCCCACAGGCGCTTGAGCGTCGAGGCCGAGAGGTCGAGCTGGGCCTTATAGTGGAGATCGACCGAGAACGACTCGAAATCGGTAGTCGTATTCAGTCCCTTGCCATATTTTTCTTCAACGAGGAGTTTCAGTTGTTCTATTTCTGCATTGTTCATCTTCAAGAAGCTATTTCATTGCTTTGACATGTACGAATTGCCCCCACGTGGGGTCAGCCCGATAGAGGGCAAGGCTCTCCGCCGGCACATGGAGCACACAGTTTTTGAAGATACTGCGCCCTGTAGTGGAGAAGGCTGCCGCAGTACACACGGGAGGAAGTGTGGCCGCCACGTAGAGGTCGGCCAGCGGACATCCGTCGAAAGCATAGTCGGAGACGAGTTCGGTCGCCGTCCCCAACTTTACGGTGGCCAGATGGGTGCATTGCTGGAAAGTGGCTGTGGGTACGAGTCTCAATGCCTCAGGCATGACCACCTCCTCTACCCTACTGCCGAAGAAGGCGGCACGGCCCAGCGTCGTCAGTGTAGAGGGCAGCACGAAACGGGTCACATGGCACTGCTGGAAGGCATAGTCGCCCACGGCGGTGACGGTGGAGGGCAGCGTGTAGTCGCCCGTCTTGCCCATGGGGAACCACACGAGACGCGTGGCAGCCTTGTCGAAAAGCACTCCATCGATGCTGGCATAGTGATCGTTGGCTCCACTGACCCAAATGGCAGTCAACGACGTGCAGCCCGATGAGGGAGTGACACTGGAGGCTGAAGCGGGGATGGTGAGCTCGCGCAGCGCGGAGCATCCCTGCAGGGCATCCTTTTCCAACGTAGTAGCCGAGGTGGGAAGGAGCAGTCGCGTCAGGCGGTCGCAGTCGGCAAAGAGGCTGTAGCCCACCACGTCGGCAACGGCATAGCGGCCACTACCATAACTGTCACCACCGGCGACGATGGTCACTTCAGTGAGATCGACATCGGTCAGTTGGCCGGCGGTGGGCGTGCCGTCTTCATCACGCCCCATCATGCGGCGGAGACAGCGCAGGTCGTCGCCGTTCATCTTGCCGGAGAACGCCAGTCGGGTGTGGCTGTACAAGTCGCTGGACATGAGCAAGGACAGGTCGCCGGGCGCATTGAGCATCACCGTACTGCCCGTAGTGAAAGCCAACGGAGCACTCTCCGTGCGCCCGACGCTGTTCTCGGCAAAGGCCACGAAGCGATAGGAGGTATTCTGGGAGAGAGGACCTGCGCAGAGACGTGCCCGGTGCTGCACGGCCGAGTCAGGGTCGACCGTCAGCGTCGTAGTTTGCCCCGTCGCCCCGTTCACGCAATAGACGCCCGTGGCAGTGACCGCCTCACCACCGGTGTCAGTGACCGTATAGGCGAGGATAGCCGAGGTGGGGCCACAACTGAGCAGCACCGGGGCAGTAAGCGCTGGACGACTGTTGGGCAGAGTGGCAAAGCTGACAGCATTGCTCTGCAGCTCGGCCTCACCATGTCTGCCTTGCAGCACGCAGGTATATCGTCGGCCGGCAGTCAGTCCGCTAACCATCCATGACACGCTATCACCCTCGACGGTCAGCACCGGAGAAGTGAATGTCTGTTGTATGCCGCCTGCTGTTCCGTCCGCCGTAGCCATCTTGTCCTCACTGACACGGAAGGTCAGCGAGGGCAGGTCGCTATGGGCGGTGTGGGCCACATGGCCGTGCAGCACGGCGGTGGTGCGCGTCATCGCGGTAGGGGCATCCATCCATAACGTCGGCTCCAGGTTGCCGGGGCCGTCAGACTCGCTGCACGAACCGCAGAGAGCCAGCAGGGCGAGGAAAGCCGATACGCATGATAATTTATGTTTCTTCATTGTGATGTCGTTTGGTATGGCCGCAAAGCATGAGTGCTCCCGCGGCCTATTTTATTTTGATGCCTACACCTATCTGTGCCTGCCAATACTTGCCCTTCACCGTGGAGGCCGAGGCCGAAAAGCAGCATCGTCCCACAGTCACCACCAGTCCGGTCTCTGCGGCAATGCCCTTGGCTGAGCGGTCACGGCAGCGCAGATAGCCACCGCCCTCGCTGGGAGCCAGTTGCCAATAGGCATAGCGTCGGCCGAAGCCGAGACCCTCATAGAGGTAGAGCCACCGGCTCAGACGGTGGGCGGCGCCACCAGTAATGAGGTAATGACGGTACTCGGTGCGCCCACTGTAGTAGGGCGTCACTGTCCAACCGTCGGCCTGTCCGTCGTCAGAGCATACGCCACGTTCGTCCACCTTGCCGCGCAGGTCGCCGGCAACGTGCAGGAAGGCACCGTTGCGCTTGCCCACAACCGCCATCAGGCCCCACGAGGGTCCATGGGCATAGGCACCAACGGTGGCCAGTGTCATCAGGGACAGGGGAATGCGCGGGCGGGCAGCCACCGTGACGATGGTGTCGCGCAGCACCTGAGTACGCACCACGGTGTCGTGACGCAGCACCACGGGCGACGGCGGCAGACGCAACGTGAGCTCATAGGCCAGACGCGACTCCAGCGCTGAGGGCAGACGATAGTCGCGCAGCACGCCCCAACGGGGATGCTTGATGGTGAGTAGGCGCGTGCCTTGGGGGACGTAGAGCCATATCTCGCCCACCTTGTCCACACGGCGGACAATGCCCAAGGGCGTGGAGAAAGCAAAGTCGGAGGATGCCTGCACTTTGATTAACGCACAGGCGTTGGCATTGTTGTCGCGTACGGGATGGACGAAGGCACTGATGTCGTTGGGCAAGGCTCGGAAACCCGACACAGAGAACTGTTGGGCACGTGCCATGCACACGCAGCAGAGACTGAGCGTCAGCCATGCCAACAGGCGCGACAGCGATGAGTGGAGGTGAAGGGAGGAGAGGGTCATAGGCAAAGGAGTTATTCAAGATTGAAATCGCCCAAGCTGACAATATCGTCGGCACTGCGCACGGTGCCGGCCGGTTGCCAGGTGCGCACGTGGATGAGCGGCATGCTCGGGTTGCGGAAGTCCCACAAAAGAAAGAGATAGCCGTCGTCGGCATAGCGGTCGCTGCGGTACTGCTGGCGCAGCGTCACGCCATAGATGCCGTCCATGGTGGGATGGCGATAGATATGGAAATCAGAGAAGGTCACGTCGATGCGTTTGTTGGCTGCAAAGGCCCTTGCCAGACGTGACAGATATTCTTGCTTGGTGCGCAGGTGGAAGCTCACGCGGGAGGCATGAGCCAACGGGTCGTCACCCTGCTTGGTGCGGCACTCGTTGCCTACGATGATAAGAGCTTGGTCGCTGAACACCTGACGCAGGAAGTCGAGGTCGCGCGTGGGATAGGCGGCGCGGAAGTGCTCGCAATAGTTCAGGATGATGGTGCGGCGCTGGGCGTCGGTCTCGGTCAGTTTGCCCTGTAGTATCTTGTTGGCTTCTGCGGCAAACGGACTATGGCGGTCGTGGCGGGCCAAAGGTTTCATACGAACCATACGGGGCACTGACGACGAAGAGGTGACGGCAGCCTCTGCTGCCTCAGCAGCGGAGGGAGACGTAGCTGCATGCACCGGAGAGTTGATGGGCTGCGATGCCCCTGTCACCTCGTTGCGGTTCATGCGGGGCTTCTTGTCCATCGCCACATACACGCGGCCCTGCTTGTCAAGGAAGCCGTCACTGCCCGTGGCCTTGTCGCGGAAGTGCAACTCACCGCCACGATAGCGGCTGTCGATATAGCAGTTGCGCAGTGGCATGGCGAAGACTTGTTGGCCACCTGCATCCTCGACACGGCACACAGTCCTGCCATCGCGGAAAGTGCGCATCACGACTTCGCGACCCTCATGCAGTCCATAGCGCGTGTCGCGGTATGGATGAAAAACACCAAAGGATGGCCACAGCCACACGGCCACGACCACCCCAAATAGAGAGAGTAATAAAATGGCCCAAGGCCATATGTATCTGTTCATTCGCAATATGATGATATTATCATTCGTTCCATCCCTCAACCTCGCCGCCGATGTTGATCTTGACCTGCTCAGGATTGTCGGAGAGGATAAGGTTGACAAGATGGTTGACCCCCGACTTGAACACGAATCGGCTTTCATAGAGGTAGGACACGCCCTTGGCGACCACCTCGACGAGCGGCACGCTGTTGGGCAATCGCTGTGGCACAACGATGGCAGAGAACAGCGTGGCTGCGTCCTGATGGGCTCGAATGGAAGCACGTGAGCCCTTGGGGGCCTTGGTTACCACACCGGCTGCAAGGTCGAAAGTGGCGGTGGGCACGGTGTTGTGCACATACACCTCAGCGTCACTGGGCAGGTCGCCCTCATAGTCCTCGCCCTTGATGAGGCGGATGGTGAGCTTGCTCATGACGTGGCTGAAGACGAGCGGCACCGGATCGGCCGAGGCATGTATGCCCTTGGTGCGTGCCCAAAGCAGGTCGCTGGCCTCATAGCCACCCATCGCCGTGGCGGTCGAGGCGGTGGATTGGTCGAGGCAGACGGTGACGGGCATGTCGTCGACACTCCGCACCGTTTTCTGATAAGGGTAATAGGCGTAGGCCGTGTAGGTACCATCGTCCCAATAGAGGGTCCGGGTGGGCGTCCATACATTGCCGTTGCAGGTCAGCATCTCGTTGTTCACCGTGTTGCCACCAGGCTCCAAGGGCAGTGTGTCGCCCGCAACAAACAGTCCAATGGTATCGCCTTGCTCGAAGGTGTTGTTGGCCACACGCGTCTGCCCTGGGTAATAGGTATTGAAGCGCATCATGTAGGAGTCGTTAGACTGCGCTACGATGTCCTCATTCTGTGAACATGCCTGAAAGACGAGCGCACAGCCCGCAAGACAGGCGATTATCATGCTATGACATTTCATTGTGTTTACTTTTACGGTTCAACATGCTGTTATCTGTGGCGGCGTGCGGCCCGTCGCTTCAGACTGGTGAGCGGACTGCCACGGTGGATGCGCGGTGCCGACTCGAAGCTGCTTGCCGACCGACTGCTGCCAATGCCCGAGGCACGGGTTTCGGTGATGACATCGCGCTTGTCGTTGGCCACGAACTTCTCGAAGGAGTAGGTTTCGCCGGCATACTGCATGATGCGCTTGACAATGGCCTCGCGACTGATGGTGCTGTAGTAAGGAATGTCGTTGTTCATGCAGGAGTTCTGTTCTGAGCGGAACACGCCGCGCGAGTGCATATAGCCTCCCTCATAGATATCGACGATGTCGCTGTAGCGGCTGTCATAGATAAGATGGCTCCAGGGCACCTCGTGCATCTTTCCCGTCAGGGCGAGGTTGGCATACCAGCCCTTGGCCTTGCCGGCGTTGAACTCCATTACATGCGGACAGCAGGTGCACTGGCAGGCATCGATGAAGGCATTGTGATAGATGTACTCGTCGGCAAGTTTGCCGAAGCCATGTCCGCCAGCCTCGTGCTGCACTACGCCGCGGGTGTCGAGCGGATAGCCGTAGGTGCTCTTGGGGCAGAAGGCAATGGCCGAACCGTCGTCCCACATCTGCGTGATGCCGCCATAGTCGGTAGAGTTGGGCACTACGATGATGAGGGTCTGGTTGAGGTTGCTCTTGTTCACCGTGGGGGCATTGAGAGCGTAGCTGAACAGCTCGTCGTAGTCGGCCCTGAGGCCAACGCCACCCGTGAAGGTCGTATTGAACCGGTTGTAGCGGATGGTGTTTACCGTGCCCACGCCCGTCTCGGTAGAGACTGGGAAGGCTGTATAGACATTGAAGTAAGCGCGGTAGGTCTTGTACGGCTCAATGGCGAAGAAGTATTCCATTTCCTGCTTCATGTCCTTGAGATAGTTGCCCTCTGAGATGTCCTTGGCATCGTAGCCGTCGCCGAGGAGCACGATGTTGATGCCGCCACGGTTGCCCTTCGTGGCTTTCTGCAAGGTGATGTACTGGTCCTCGCCATACTCGTAGTTGTACTGGCTGACCTTGCACGTATGCGTATAGTCCTTGTCTTTGAGCTTGAAGACGATGCTGCCTGTACGGTTGGCACTGCCCTTGGCCATGGCCTTGATGGTGAGCGTTAGCTCGGTCTTCTTGCTGCCGCTGGTCTGCGAGAGTTCGCACCAGTCAGGCTTGCTGGCCACTTCCCAGTCGCCCTCAGCGTTGAGGGTGAGCGTCTGCTTGTGCTCGGTGTTGATGGCGCAGGCCACCGACGGACGGCACACCAGCTCGTGGTGGGCAGCAATGCGCTTGAAATCCTTCCAGCCACTGGCCGCCTGATACTGCGTGATGCTCGATTCAGGCACCTCAAGGGTGAAGTTGTCCTTGGGAACGCCGTTGAAAGCACCCGCCAATACATGGGCGGGCTCCGTGCCCTTGCAGACAATACTGCCAATGCCATAGCAGTTGGCAAACGCACCGCCATTGTCTCCCCATGTAGCCTCATAACCGATACTCTCTAACGAGGATGGGAACACAAGCCCTTCGAGCGAGCGACAGTTGGCAAAGGCTCCTGCGCCAATAGATTGCAATCCTTCTGGGAATTCCACCACACCCATGAGTCGCCAGTTGTACGCAAAGACACTGCGGCCAATGGAAATAAGATGCTTGGGCAGTTTCAGTGTGCCCGAGAAGTCGCAACCGTTGAATGCGTCTGAACCTATGGAAGTGAGATTCTTAGGCAAGTCAAGCTCACCTTTTAGGGGCACACCTCTAAAAGCATCATTCTGTATGTTCTTAAGGCCTGCTGGCAATGTCAGCGTTCCATTAAAACCAGTACCACTAAATGCTCCTTGACTGATAAAGGTAATCTTATCGGGTATTTCCAGATTACCCGTCAAGTTCTGGTCACCGGCGAAAGCATTATCACCAATAAACTCCAAACTAGAAGGTAGCTTCAAGTTGCCATAAAAGTTAGAGTTCGAACAGAAAACGTTATGTCCAATATATTTAAGCTTGTCAGGAAGAATGAGCTCGCAATTGAACTGACATTCCCAAAAAGCTCCTCCTCTATCTACTGCGCCACCGCCACCAATATACTCAAGAGTACTGGGCAAAGACAAAGTTCCTGTAAGCGATTTATCCCACATGAAAGCACTCTCACCGATTTCTGTAACACCTTCAGGTATATAAAGAGAACCAGAAAGATTGACGCAAGAACGGAACGCGCGCTCACCAATTCCCGTGAGCTTATCCGGTAAGACCACATTGGTTAATGATGTCTTTTCATCAAAAGCTAAGGCGGTTAAAACGCCTGGACGGTCATCATCCTCATTTGATGCATTACCTTTGATCCAAGGCCTATATCCCATGTGTCCTGATACGGACACCTCTTTCATATTGAGTGCGGTTAGATTGTCCATCGAGTCACGCATGAAATAGCAGTCCTGTGCATTGATACTGCCCGTCAGTTTCAGGTTCTTCAGCGTGCGCCAGTCCTTGTGGGCAGCCTCGATGCACTGGCGGAGCTTGCCGGCCTCGGAATGGATGACGACATACTCCTTGGCTTGTGCGTTGTGGCTCACGAGGTCGTTCTCCCACGCCGTGATGCTCTCGCTGATGAGCGTGAGGTGGTACTGACCTGTGCCTTCCTTCTTGTCCACACGGATGGAGAAGTTGCACATCTTACCGGGCACATAGGTAAAGTCTTCGTTCTTCTTGAAGTTGTAGGGAGTGCCTCCGATAGTGATGGAGAAAAGCGTCGTTCCGGCCTTGACCGCCTGCGGCACGACGATGGCGCGCCACTCGTTGCCGGTCTCTGCTGGCAGGGTGGCTGTCCCCTCTACACTGCCTTTGGCAGCCACGACGCCAGTGCTCAAATCAATGGTCGCTTTTCTGATAAGGTTGCTCAGCAGCACTGTTTTTGTGGTAGAGGCCCACTCTCCGCTGGCAAAGCCTGAGCCCTCGACAAGGGTGATGCGCGCACAGCTCATGCGATGGGCCATGGGCAGGCGGATGACGCTCGTCGTGGGTGCCACATCAGTGGCTTTACCCCAAAGAAAGTCGCTCTGCTCGTAGCCGCCCATCTCACCATCCTCAGTAGGCTTGCTCTGGTCGCGCTGCACATTAAACTCGTAGTCGCTGATGCTCTCGGGCTTGCCGTAAGGATAGTAGCCATAGACATCGATGGGGGTGTGCTTGTCCTTCCAGAAGATGTCGTAGGCCGAGTTCCATTTGGCATTGGCCTCATCGTAAGTATGCCTCACGTTGTCGCCACGGTTACCATCGAGCTTGAGTTCACCGGGTGTATTGCCATTATAGTCAACAATGTACACGCCCATGACGTCGCCGTTGGCAAAGCCGTTGTCATTGACACGCGTGACAGCCAGCTGGTCGATCTCGCCCGCCAGTTGGATGCGGTTGCCGCTGTTGCCCTCGTCATCGCCGAAGAAGTCACCATCGTGACACCCCGCCAAGAGGGCCAACATGGCACACATGAATATGGAAAGGTGATGATATTTCATA
>Ga0256406_1003390_pt1 | contig 19902 bp, 17 predicted proteins | sample RumenRJG_03DNA_FD_185986 | JGI IMG/M metagenome (GOLD analysis project Ga0256406, IMG submission 185986) | Bovine rumen microbial communities from Lethbridge, Alberta, Canada - RJG_03 | ecosystem: Host-associated > Mammals > Digestive system > Stomach > Rumen | place: Canada: Alberta | collected...
GGTCTTGGCTTTCATCACCTTCATGCGGATGACGTCGGGCTCGTCGGTGAGGAACACCGTGGAGGCTTCGCCTTCGCTTTTGCCCATCTTGCCGCTGCCGTTGAGGGCGGGAATCTTGACCAGTCCGCCGGTGGGTGCACCCATGGCCTGGGGCAGGGGGAAGAGGTCGGTGTGGTACATGCTGTTGAAGCGTTGTGCGAAGGTGCGGGTCATCTCGAGGTGCTGCTCCTGGTCCTTGCCGACGGGCACGCGGGTGGCCTTGTGGATGATGATGTCGGCGGCCATGAGGGTGGGGTAGGTCAGCAGGCCGGCGTTGACGTTGTTGGGCTGGCTGCGCACCTTGTCCTTGAAGGAGGTAACGCGCTCGAGCTCGCCGAGGTAGGCGTTCATGTTGAGGAAGAGGTAGAGCTCGGCAGTCTCGGGGAGGTCGCTCTGGAGGTAGAGGGTGGCCTTGTCGGGGTCGACGCCGCAGGCGAGGTACTGGGCCATGATGCGGCGGGCGTCGGTGTAGATGCTGCCAGGGGCGGGATGGGTGGTGAGCGAGTGGTAGTCGGCCACGAAGAAGAAGCAGTCGTACTGCTCCTGCATGGCGACGAAATTGCGCAGCGCGCCGAAATAGTTGCCGAGGTGGAGGTTGCCCGTGGGGCGTATTCCACTGCAAACAATGTCTTTAGCGTGGTTGATGACTTGCTGTTCCATGGTGCAAAAATACGAAAATAAACCGCACGCGGAAGAAAAATTTTTTCCTTTTTCCCGCCGGATAAATGGCTGATAGTCAGTGGACGATAGGCTATAGGTTTTGCTCTGCTTTTTGTTTTCTAGGGAAGGGAGTGCAATATTTCGGGGGAAACGGCGTTAGGTGGTTGGGAACGGCGAATTGGGCGAATTAAACGAAGGCTGGCGCGGCATGAAATTTGGGGCTGATTACTCGAAGGCTGGCGCGGACTGGGGGTTCGAGTAATTCGCCGTTAAAAGTAAATACAGCAGTATATGGCAAAGATTGAAATGGGCATTTTGGGCGGCTTCAGCGGCCGCGTGGGGATGGTGGTGGGGTACTACCGCCGCGGGGGGTGGTATGTGCGTGCGTATCAGCCGAATATCAAGGACCGTCGGAGCGAGGCGCAGCTGGCGCAACGCTCGCGGTTCAAGGCGATGATCCAGTTTGCGTCGCAGGCGACGGGGGTGCTGCGTGTGGGGCTGCGGGAGGCGGCGCGTGCGGCCGGGCTGACGGAGGGGAACCTTTTTCTAAAGGAGAACCACGCGTGTTTTGGAACGGCGAATTATGCGAATTACGCGAAGACTGGCGCGGCGGAATTGGGGGCGGATTGCTCGAATGGCTGCCGCGGGGTGGATTTTGCTGGGTTGAGGTTTTCGAAGGGGAGCCTGCCGGGGGTGCGGCTGACGGAGGCGGCTGTGGACGAGGGGGGTGCGCTGCGCGTGCGATGGGAGAGCCTGGGAGGCGTGCGGAGCGACAGGATACACCTTTATATCTACGACGCCGCGAGCGCCCGCGGCCTGGCGGCCGCGGCCACAAGGGGCGAGGGCCGCGCCGAAGTGCTTCTGCCCGAAGAGTTTTCGGCCGGCAACCTGCACGTCTGGGCCTTCGCCGAGGGGAAGGGCGGAAGGGTGTCGGGGACAGCGTATATGGCTGTCTCCGAGCCCATTGATGGAACGGCGAATGATTTGGACATGACACGTGCGCCGCACAGGCGCTCGCGTTTCATGGCCACCGGGCACATGGTGAACAGCGCGCCGGTGGGAGGGGAGAGGGCGTCCCCGTGCGGGGCAAGGGTAATGTTCTATTGCACAGCGCGGACGGTAAACCCGTAGTTGCGTGGCTCGTCGAGCACCCCGTATGTTACGTCAGGGGATAAAAAGAAGAAATTCCACGCGTTCTGACCTCTACAGCGAGACGAGGACCAGTAGTTGCCTTTCCAGCCCGCATTGTCGTGCCGGCTGCCGTGGCGGTAGCCCGCGGCAGGCATGAAAAGACTGTTCCCGTTAGGACCCGTGTAGCACCGCCCGTTCACGCCGTTGATGGTCACCGGCCTGGTGTCGGTATGCCTGAGCAGCTCGCGCATCTCCTCTCTGGTGGGTGTTCGCCCGCCATAGTGAGCCGTGGCGGCATCGTCGCACGGCTCCAGGGTGGTCAGCGTGTCGACTCCGTACTTGGTTATTCTGTACACATCAGATGTATCGTAGTACCGGTAGGTCGACCAATCATAGATGCTTTTCGTGGAGGTTTCGCCCCAGGCAAAGTAGTCGCCGTAGTCCGTCGGCGAAGAGGCACCCACGTTGCGGGTGGCCCACAGGAGGCCGCTCGGCAAGCCGAGGTCAACCCAGTCGCCCGGGGTGAGGTTGCAGCCGCAGTCGCTCGCCACCGCCTGCACCGTGTCCCACGCCAGCACGCTGCCATCCTGGCCGTAGAGTTTGGCGTAGAGGACACCGTTGGCGGCGGGTGTCCAGCTGACCGACACGGAACCGTTGCGGGCGATGCCGTATCCGGACGAGAGCTGCCCCTCGGCCTCGAACTTCACAATCTGCGGCAGGGGGGTAGGCACATCGCTGCCGGACAGGTAGTTGCGGTCGAAGACGTTGAACACGACCGTGGCCGCCTGGCCCTGCTCGGGGCGCCCCGAGGCGTGGACGATTTTCTGGGGCGAGTGGTAGAGCCTGCGGTCGATGCAGTTCCACCTGGGAGTGGAGTAGTTCTCCACTTCGTAGCCGAAGAAACGCATGCTCAAGCCGCAGCGCAGATCCAGGCCCGCGTGGCAGTCGAGGCTCCAGGCGCAGTAGTCGTTGGTCTGCCCGAGCATCTGCTCGCGGAAGCCGCCGCGGAGGGTGTCGGCCATATAGGGCATGAAGTCGAACGACGGCCCCACGGCATCCCACAGCATCACGCTCACCCTCGGGAAAGCCCACACCTTGGCCTGCACCTGCCCCTTGCCCTCCACGGTGGGCGGGATGAACTCGAAGGTGTTGCTGAAAGAGCCCGCGGGCGTGATGCCGCCAGCCTGGCTCCATTCAAATCCCATGCGGCCTTCGGCATGGTCGGAAAAGCCCGTATAGGCAGAAATCTCGCCACTGGCGCTCACCTCCACCTGGCGGAACAGGTCGGAGCGGAGTACGAGGCGTATGGGCACGCCGCTGACCACAAACGTGATGCAAAGCGGGCGGAAGAGGTTGTGCTTCCAGATGTCGTAGGCTGGAGCATAACTGCAACTGCCCTCTATGTCGCAGCGGATCTTCTGCTCGGTGTTGAACGTGCCGACCAGCGCAGCACTCACTTTCAGAGCCCGGCTCCTGTACCTCTCGTAGGCTTCGCCCACGGCCTCCACCTTGTTTCTGCCTCCGAAGTTCATGCTCATTTCCATGTCGAGGCCGAGGTCGAGATTCATCTTTTCCATGTAGATGGCATAATTGTTCCCTGCGGCGATGACATGCCCGTCGTTGTTGTACTCGAATTGCCAAAGGTTTTGCGTGAAGCGGGTATCTCGCTTGCCGTGCATGTCGATGCGCAGCGGCTGGTGCATGCCATGGTCGTCTATCATACAGGCCTCCACGGGATAGAACACCGCTCCGCCACCCTTGGCTTTCGTCCCTCGGCTGGTGGAGAGGGTGAATTCGGTATCGTAGAAGATATCGGTGAGGTAGGCCTCGGCGGTGGTGACACTCACCGTGTTGCCCGACACACTGGCCGAGGTTACAATGCGGTAGAGCACCACCGTGTCGCGGTCGATGGCGATGATGGATCCGGGGTGGATGCCGGGCACACTGTCGGCGAACTGGATATCGTATGTGCCGGTGCTGTCGTCGGAGGAGACAACCTCGGTGTTTTCCCAGTCGATCGGGACATACTCGGGGTTGATGTGGATTTTGTCCTGCCCATCGACCATGTCCTCCGGCTTCAGGCAACCTCCAGTCAAAGCCAACACGCAAAGCAACACGACAAATGTCGCACCTTTAAAGATTTTTTTTCTCATATTATTGAAGTGGGTTATGAACAAAAAAACCGCGAGCTTTCTGTCAGGCTCGAGGTTCTAGACTACCCATCCCCAATACAGAAAGCTCACAATACATGCGCTCTTTCTGCTTCTTAAATTGAGGATTGGAGAAATTGTCTAGATTTCGAGCCTCTAAAGTAAGCAAAAACGCTTTTCTATCCTTTGTTTATTATTCTATTTTCTTTTCTATAAATTTGATTTTCAGTCACTAATTTTATTTCTCCCTTGTGGGGGTCTGCTGCGAATATACAAATATTTTTTAATTACGAGGGGTTTTTGGCTGGAATGCAGTCCCACCCTGGCGGCAGTCCCAAATGGAGGCGATTCTCACAGTGTCGTCCACCACATAATAGTAGATGCGGTAGTCAAGTACAACGATGTATCTGTAGTCGGGGGAATGAGGATAGGTTAGGTCGATTTGTCCTATATTGGGCATTGATTTTATGGTAAGGACATCTCGTGTGATGGACTGTATTCGTCTACGCGCTACATCATCATTTGCTATACCACTGTAATATAGATAGATTTCCTGCAATTCGACTGCTGCCCTTTCAGACCATATAATCCTACAGTCCATACCGCGCGCACAATTCCTCGTGGGTAATGTAGCGGCCAGCGTGGAAGTCGTCTTCCGCCTGACGGAGGTTGGCGGCCATCTCCTCGGGAGTGTAGGAGCAGGGGCGCTTGGCGCCACCGAGCATGGAAATCACCTGCTTCAGCACACCTTCGTCATCGGCACGCATTGCCAAACTGGACGCCTTCTCGCGAAGGTGCGACAATGTGGATTGCGCGTTCATGTTGCCTCTGGCAATAGTTGCTTCCATGGATATTTGTTTGATTATCAATTTTTAATTTTATCTTCTCCTCCGAGAAACTCTGCTGCAAATATACAAATTATTTTTAAATACGATTGGTTTTAACTGGAGTGCACAGGGAGAACGCATCAAAACAGTCAACTGCCCAGAATGTATCGCGCCATTGCGAAAAATTTCGCAACGAAAAATTTCGCAACGTGGATCAGCCGATAAAATGAGCGAGGAGGTCGACCACTGCTTATGTGGTGGCTGCCGAGGCGGCTTGCGGTGTTTTATTCTCCGATGATCACGCTGGTGTTGCCTCGGATTTTGCCCATGTTGCCGCCGCCGTAGACATTTCCGCGGATGGTGGAGGTGCCGAGGATGCGGACCTCGGTGTTGGCAGTGGTGACGGCTGTCCGGCCATAGCCGCCGCCGAAGACCGATTTTTTGATTTCGCCATTGTAGGTGGTCACCTTGACGGGTTGGCTGGCAGAGGTGACAGTGCCGCCGTAGCCGCCGCCGAAGACGTGGCCGTGGATGAGAGGGTTGCTGACAGTAGGATGTTGCGCGTCGAATCTGCCGACGATGACATGCACGAGGCCGTTCACGGAGGTGCTGTTGCCGCGGCCGCCGCCGAAGACGTTGCCGATGGTGTCGGCACATCCGGCGGTGCCCAGCGTGCCACCCTTGACATGCACCTGGATGGGGCCGCGCATCGTGCCCGACTGGTTGCTGCCGCCATAGACGCTGCCCAAGACTTGTCCGCCTGCCACCTCGACGTTGGCGGCGCGGCCGCTTTTTTGGTTGCTGCCGCCGAAGACGTTTCCGCGGACGGTGCCGCCTTTGATTTGCACATTGGCCACGTTGCGCGTGAAGCCGCGGTTGCCGCCGCCGTAGACATCGCGGGAGACGAAGGCCGAATCGGCCACCACGATGTAGGTTTTGTTGACCATGCCGATGGTGGCGTGGTCGTTTAGGTAGCCGCTGCCGGCGCCGTAGAGGTTGCCGCCTTTGGAATACCAGTGCATGGGGTCGCTCGGGGAGTGCTGCAGGCGTGCGTGTCCGCCGAAATAGATGTTGATGTCGCCTTGCACGATGCCACCGTAATTGGGGTCCGTGCCATTGCAACCGCCAGCGATCCAGCCGTTGATTTCGCCACCGGTGAACACCATCCTGCGACATCCCACGGCGTCGGCACGATTGCCGCCGCCCCAAATAGAAGTCTTGACAAGGCCTCCCTTCATGTAGAGGCGCCCCTGCATAACGGTGGTGTCGAGGTAGGTTGGGTCGCCGGGATTGCGGTCGTGTCCAATAGCTATATCGGGGAATGAGCCACCTTCAACAACCACTGTGGTCGTGCCGGCATATTTCGGGTCGTGACCATGACCGACGTTGAAAACGATTTTGAAGATATTGTTGTTGTATTGGCCCGAAATCAGTCCGCTCTTCAGCACGTAGTTCATTTGGCGTGTACTACGATTCCTAATATCTTGAAACACGCAGCGGGTGCCACGCGCAACGGCGATGGTGAGCTTGGTGTTGTCGTTGCGGCTACGGTCGTAGTCGCTCCCGAGCACCACATCGACATGCACTTTCCCATACATTGACGGCGAAAGTCCGCCCTCTGCATAGCCAAAATACAGATGAAGCAAGAGATCGCCGCTTTCCAGGCGCCACCGGCACTTCTTGTCTCTGGTGCTGGCCAGGTCGGTTGGAGAGATGCAACGTAAATAATTCTGCCCTGGAGTGAAGAGGAAGCCGGTCTTCCCATCTTCAGGCAGGCACATGCGGCCAGTGATAAACCGCCCTCCGTTGAAATGCGACCATTGGATCCAACGGTGCCCTGCCGATAGTTTTATGTACTCGAATTTGATAGTTTCCAGTGGAAGGAAAAAGTGGTTGAGGTTGGAAGAGGTCTGGGCAGTCCACCCTGATTGAGAGAACATATTGGGGGTGTTGGGTACGCTGGTGAGGCGGGTGGCAGAGGAGCCGTCGGTGCCGTCGGGATAGATGGCTGAGAGGGTGAAATCCTTGACGATGCCGGTAATGTCGCGCTGCCAGCGGCTGGCAGCATCGTTGCTATGGATTACAAAGTTGCGCTCGTAGGCATTCTCGCCCGTGGCATAGGCGCCGGCGGTGGCCTCGGTGTCGAGGGCCAAAATGGTGGGGAAAACGAATGCCCGAGCCCAGATGGCCTCGAAGTCGACCTGCATGCCGTACTCGGCGGCGGGCAAGAAGTAGACGGTGTCCTCGGCTTCGAGCATGGTGCCGACCGGCACAGGGAGGGTCATCGCGGTGTCGAGATAGACGGTGCCGTGGGAGAGCGCCTTGAGGCGCCACCTGTAGAAGCCGCGCCAGCGCGTGTCGCCCGTGCCGTAGGTGGGGCGGAGGGAGTAGGGGTTGGGGATGAGGCGGTAGAAGCAGGGGCCGTCGGCTGCCGCCGCGCTCACGGCCTGCTCGCCGTTGACGCGTTCGAGGGTTTTGTGGTAGACATAGGTGTTCTTGTGCGGCGCGTCGATGCCAATGCCCACTGCCGAGGCGGCGACGCTCACATCGGGGCTGCCGGTGGGCTCGGCGTCGTTGGACGAATACATTGTGTTGGTGCCGTAGGCGAAGTAGCGGATGCGCACATCGGCGGGGTTGAGGCTGCGCACGTGGCAGGTGGAGTCACTGTAGTAGCTCCAGGAGTGGTTCTCGCGGTCGTCGAGGTAGACCTCGTTGTCGGCTTGGCCCCGAGCGGCGGTAACACTCGAAAGCAGGAGCAAAATGGATAAAACGCGCAGACCCGAGCGGATGGTAGACTGGTTGCGGAAACATTGTTTGCTATGCAGTGCAAAAATGGTGGGTTGGTTGGGTTGGTGTGTGTATTTCATAAAAGTGAAAAAAAAACGCGAGCCTTCTATCGGGTTCGTGGAAAAATGGCCAACTGCCAATCTATCATCCAGCAAAAACGATCTTATGTGCTATGCTTGTTACTCTATTTTCTTTTTATTAATTTGATTTTCAGTTATTAATTTTATTTCTCCCTTGTGGGGGTCTGCTGCAAATATATGAATAATTTTTGAATGCATCGCGCCATTGCGAAAAATTTCGCTACATGGATCAGCCGATAAAATGGGCGAGGAGGTCGCCTGAATGGTTGGGGGCGTCGGTCCAGCCGGTGGTGTCGATGGTAACTTCGAGCAGCTTGGCGGGGCCCTCGCTGAAGAGCTCGACGCGGTCGGCGGCGGCGGGCACGAGGATGCACTCGCCGGCATGCATGGGGACGAGGGTGTCGAGCGCTTTGACGGCGGCGATGCCGTCGACGCAGAAGTAGACGACGAAGCAGTCGGTGTCCTCGAGGTTTTTGCGCATAGGGGCGTCGAAGTCGATCAGGCGGGTGGAGAAATAGGGGCAGTGGGCGAGCGAGACGGTCTGGTTGCGCTGGGGTTGGTAGCGTGTGTTGGCGTGGCCGCAGACGGCGGCGAAGTCGATGGCGTCGAGGGCCTCGTCGGTGTGGAGCTGGCGAAGGTGGCCGTCGGCGTCGCGGCGGTTGTAGTCGTAGAGGCGGTAGGTGCAGTCGGAGGTCTGCTGTATTTCGGCCACCATGAGGCCTTTGCCGAGGGCATGGACGCGGCCGGCAGGGATGAAATAGACGTCGCCGGGCTGGGGTTGTTCGGCATGGAGCAGCTCCTCGAGGCGTCCTGCGTCGAGGGCGGCGCGGTAGAGGTCGGGCGTGGTGTCGCGGCGGAAGCCGCTGATGAGGCGGGCGCCGGGGTCGGCCTGCATGACGTACCACATCTCGGTCTTGCCGCAGGGCATGCCGCGCTGCTGGGCGAGGGAGTCGTCGGGGTGCACCTGGATGGAGAGGTCCTGGGCGGCGTCGATGATTTTGAAGAGGAGGGGGAACTGGTTGCCGAAGCGGTTGTAGACGCGCTCGCCGACGAGGTCGCCCATGTAGATTTCGATGGCTTCGTTGAGCGTGTTGTCGGCCAGGAAGCCGTTGGCGATGACCGACTCACGCCCCTCGACGGAGGAGAGCACCCAGAGCTCGCCGCAGTTGGGGAGGGGGTCGTAGCGGAAGCCGTAGTCGCGCAGGCGGTTGCCGCCCCAGATGACCTGTTTGTAGAGGGGGAGGAATTTGAGCGGGTAGAGAGCAGACTGCATAATAGTGGAAAGGGGGATTTAATAGGAGCGTGTGGTGCGGCCGTTGGACTTGTTGTTGCCTTTGACTTTGATGTTGGACTTGATTTTGCGGCCTTTGTTGGACTGGGAGCGCTCGTACATGGTGTCCGAGCCGCCGCACGACACCGTCACGCCGCTCATGGCCAGCACGCCGGCGATGAGAAGCAGTGGGAGGGCTTTCTTGAGGTTTGCTTTCATGATATGTTCCCGTTTGATTTGCTGAAAGGTATAACGCCACGCGCACAGAAATATTGTGCGGCGGGAAAAATAACGGCTATTATTGCCGCACCTCGGTGCCCCACATGAGTTTGTCGCGGATGGCGGAGAAGAAGTTCTGGCCGGCGGTGCGGATGAGGCGTATGGTGAAGGGAGCGCGTTGGAGGGCAATGGTGGCGGCGGAGGCGAGGGCCTCGCGGCGCGAGTCGATGCCGAGGGTGGACTGGAGCCCCTCGACCTGGAGACGGATGCGTGCCGTGTCGGGGACGATGATGGGGCGGAGGGTGAGGGTGTGGGCCGAGATGGGGGTGATGGCCAGGCAGCGCGAGTCGGGCGTCAGGATGGGGCCGCCGCAGGAGAGGGAGTAGGCGGTGGAGCCGGTGGGGGTGGCCACGATGACGCCGTCGCCGGTGTAGGTGGCCACATAGAGGTCGTCGACGAAGACCTGCGTGCGCAGCAGCGACATGGAGTCGCCGCGGTGGGCAAACACTTCGTTCAGCGCATAGGCCGTGGCGGCGCCCGCGCGCTCCACCTGCAGCAGCGAACGCTCCTCTATCGAGTAGCGGCCGGCCAGCAGGTCGTCCACCATGCCGCTGAGGTTCTCCTTGCCCACGGTGGTGAGGAAGCCGAGGTGGCCGAAGTTGATGCCAAGGATGGGCGGGAAGGCGGCCGGATCGCTGCTGCGGACAAACTGGACGGAGCTGAGCAGTGTGCCGTCGCCGCCGATGGAGAGGAGGAAGTGGCATCCGTCGACCGAGTCGCCGTCGCGTAGGGTGACGGTGTCGACATGGTGGGCAGCCAGCGTGACGATGAGCTGGTCGAAGGCCGGACGGTCGGCGGGGTCGATATGGCGGTAGTAGAGGGCAATCTTCATATTCATGGTGAACTATTTGATTAACAAAACGGTGCCAAGGTATTGCTTGACGAAATTGGTGTTGAAGCGGCAGCGGAGGCGGTAGGTGTAGACCCCCGGCGGAGTGTCGGCCGGCGGAGTCCAACCCCGGGTGGGGTCGGTGGTGTGGTAGACGAGCAGCCCCTGGCGGTTGTAGATATGCAGCTCGTAGAGGGTGCCCTGCAGGCCGCGGATGACAGGGAGGAAGGTGCCGTTGGCGGGGTCGCCGGCGAGGATGGCGTTGGGGAAGTAGACGGAGGGCTCGGGCGGCGTGGGCACCACTATGCATTCGACAGGGGAATACTTGGGATTCATGCCACAGGCATCGTTGACAGCGAGCAAGTAACAGTGGAGCGAGTCGTAGGGATTGATGTCACGATCAATGTATTCAAGCACAGGTGGCTCGAGGGTGGCCACCTCGCGCCATGGCGAGCCGTCAATACTACGCAGGAGTGTATAGTGGTCAGTAGGATAGGAAGTATCTGTGTTGAACACAAGGTGGTTGAATATACGAATGCTGTCGTACTCTACACTCGTAATCTCGACAAAGTCGGCAGTGTCGGAGGTCAAACGCTCGATCTCCACCACGTTGGACTGCGACATCAAGCGGCGGTCGGCCGAGAAGGCCTGCACCTTGACCCACACGCGGGTCACGGGGCTGGAGAGGTGCACCGTGTAGGCCAGGGGGCCGAGGGTGTCGACCATGCCGAGGGCGACGAAATCGGCGTTGAAGGGCTCGAGCTTGGCCAGCACACGGTAGCCGGACAGGCCGCCGGGCATACCCTGATAGGGCGTCCACACAAGGTTGACGACCGAGTCGCAAGGCGTACTCTCGGCTTGCAACACTATGTTGCCAAATGAGGGCGTGAGGGAGCTGACGTTGCGTGCGCTGTCGAAGACGTGGAGGCGGTAGAGGTGGGGCTCGGTGGCCGAATGCGGAAGGCAGGTGTAGATGGTGTCGAAACGGCCGAAGACGGTGTCAAAATCGAGGCATGGCGAGCCTGTGCAGATGTGGTAGCCCATGGCGGCGGTGTCGGCGCTGGGGCGCCATGAGAGGACGATTTGCTGCGAGGCCTCGTCGACGGTGGCGAGCCAGTCGGCGCAGGGAGCCACGGGCCTTTGCGCCGGCGCAGCAAAAGGCAGCAGGCAGAGGAGCATGCATATATGGGCACGGAACGCCATCAGCTGAAGCTTTGAAGGGCCACCAACTCGGCATAGCGCCCTTGGAGGGCGAGGAGCTCGGAGTGGGTGCCTTGTTCGACGATACGGCCGTGGTCGAGGACCACGATGCGGTCGGCTCCGACGACGGTGGAGAGGCGATGGGCGATGACGATGGCGGTGCGGTCGCGCAGCAGGTCGTTGAGGGTGGCCTGCAGAAGGCGCTCGGACTCGGTGTCGAGGGCCGAGGTGGCCTCGTCGAGGAGAAGCAGGTCGGGATTGAGCAGCAGGGCGCGGGCGATGCTGATGCGCTGGCGCTGGCCGCCGGAGAGGAGGCTGCCGCCGTCGCCGAGGTTGGTCTGGTAGCCGTCGGGCATCTGCATGATAAAGTCGTGGGCTTGGGCAGCACGTGCGGCGGCTTCGATGTCGGCCTGCGAGGCATCGGGGCGGCCGAAGGCGATGTTGGCGGCCACGGTGTCGTTGAAGAGCAGCGTGTCCTGTGCCACGACGGCGATGCGGCGGCGGAGGTCGGCAAGGGGGATGGTGTTGATATCGACCCCGTCGAGGAAGATCGAGCCGTCGGCGACGGGGTAGAAGCGGCAGAGGAGGTCGGCGATGGTGGACTTGCCACTGCCCGAGGAACCGACCAAAGCGAGGGTTGTTCCACGTGGAACATCTATCGAAATGTCCCTCAACACAGGGGTTTCGGGGAGGTAGGCGAACGAAACATGCCGCAACGCCACCGCCGGCCACTGACCACTGACCACTGACCACTGACCACTAACCACCGGCTCCTCCTCCTCGGCAAGGAAGGCATCGATGCGGTCGGCACAGGCGCGCCCCTTCTTCATCTGCGCCACAGCAGTGGAAAGATCCTTGGCAGGCGGAATCATGAGGACGAAGAGCATGACGTAGGAGATGAAGAGGTCGGCGGTGAGCCCCTGGTCGCCCCGCATCACCAGCCATGCACCAAAGAGCAATATTGCCACGACGATGGCGTTGCCCAAAAAATCGCTCACCGGCGAGGCGGCGTATATGCGATACACCATGTGGGTGCGGCGCCGGGTATAGCGGCGGTTGAAGGCTTGGAAGCGGCGGTTGGAGAAGTCGATGGCGGTGTAGGACTTGATGACCTTCAGGCCGCCGATGGTCTCGTCGGTGAGCGCCAAAAGGAAGGCGTTCATCTCCTGCACCACCTTGGAGTTCTGCTTCAGCCGGCGCGAGAGGCCCGAGATGACCAGCGCCACCAAGGGCAGCATGCAGAGCACAAAGAGCGAGAGCTTGAGGTTGATGTAGAAGAGCATGGCCAGGTAGAGCACCATGCTGATGACGGCCGCCAGGAGCGACTGCAGCGAGCCCAGGGTGCCTTCGTCGTACTCCACCATGTCGCTCGTGAAGCGCGCCATGACGTCGCCCTTGCGGTGGCGGTCGTAGTAGGCCATGGGCAGGTGCATGGCTTTGCGGAAGAGGGCGTTGCGCAGGTCGCGCACGATGCGGGCGCGGATGCCGGCAATCTCGATGGCGGAGAGGTAGCCGAAGATGTTCTTCAGGCCATAGAGCACGAAAATGATGGCCGAGAAGAGGAGCAGGGCGTTGAGGCGGCCGAAGGTGATGAGCCAGCGGTAGAGGCGGTCGAGCCCGAGGGCGATGAGGTTGCCCTGCATAAGGGGCTCGGAGTCGGCCGAGCCGAAGAGGATACGCAGGAAGTCGGCCACCGAGAGGGCGGTGGCCATGGTGAAGAGGACCCCCATGACAACAAGGAAGACATACAGCGCGAAGCGGGCGCCGTAGGGCCGCAGGTGGCGGCGGGTGAGGGGGTCGAGGAGGTTCACAGCGAGTAGCCGATGTAGTTGTGGGGGGTGAACTGCTTGAGTCGCTGCTTGACCTCGGGCGCCACGTCGAGGGTTTCGACGAAGGCGGCGATGGTCTGGGCGGTGACCTGCTCGTTGGTGCGCGTGAGCTGCTTGAGGGCTTCGTAGGGGTTGGGATAGCCCACGGAGCGGAGGACGGTCTGGATGGCCTCGGCCACCACGGCCCAGTTCTGCTCCAGGTCGCGCTCGAGGGCGGGGGCGTTGAGGATAATCTTGCCGAGACCCTTCTCGAGCGAGGCGAGGGCGATGAGGGTGTGGGCGACGGGGACGCCGATGTTGCGGCTGACGGTGCTGTCGGTCAGGTCGCGCTGCAGGCGGCTGACGGGGAGCTTGTGGCTGAGGTGCTCGAAGATGGCGCCGGCGAGGCCGAGGTTGCCCTCGGCGTTCTCGAAGTCGATGGGGTTCACCTTGTGGGGCATGGCCGAGGAGCCCACCTCGCCAGCCTTGATGCGCTGCTTGAAGTAGCCCATCGAGATGTAGCTCCAGATGTCGCGGCAAAGGTCTATCAATATGACGCCCAGGCGCTTGCAGGCGTCGAACCAGGCAGCCATGAAGTCGTAGTTTTCAATCTGGGTGGTGAGCTGCTGGCGCTCGAGGCCGAGGTGGTTCTGCACGAAGTCGTTGCCGAAACGGCGCCAGTCCACCTCGGGGAAGGCGGCCAGGTGGGCGTTGAAGTTGCCGGTGGCGCCGCCGAATTTGGCGGTGAAGGGGATGCGGGCGAGCTCCTCCAGCTGGCGCTCGAGGCGGTAGGCGAAGACCCCCAGCTCCTTGCCCAGGGTGGTGGGCGAGGCGGGCTGGCCGTGGGTGTGGGCCAGCATGGGGATGGCGCTCCACTCCTCGGCCAACGCCTTCAGGCGCGAGAGCAGCGAGCGGTAGGCGGGCAGGAGCACCTCGTGGGCGCAGTCGCGCATGGAGAGGGGGACGGAAGTGTTGTTGATGTCCTGCGAGGTGAGGCCGAAGTGGATGAACTCCTTGACGGCCTCGAGCCCGAGGGCGTCGAAACGCTCCTTGAGGTAGTACTCGACGGCCTTCACGTCGTGGTTGGTCACCTTCTCTATATCCTTGATGCGCAGGGCGTCGTCGTCGGTGAACTGGCGGTAGATGTCGCGCAGCTGCGCGGCCTTTTCGCCGACGGCGGCCAGCTGGGGACGCAGGTCTTGGAGCCGGCTGGCGAGGGCGATGATGTACTCCACTTCGACGCGGACACGGTATTTGATCAGGGCACCCTCGGAGAAGTACTGCGCGAGGGGCTCGCACTTGCTGCGGTAGCGCCCGTCGACGGGCGAGATGGCGTTGAGGCTGTTCATGGGCATGCTTATTACATTTTAGCCATAATAACGCAAAACGGGGGGCTGTAGTATACCGGCGGGCCAAAAATTTCCGCCGCATTTTTTTGAAAATTTTTCCGGAAACGGCCCGATTTTGCAGGCTTGCAACAGGCTGATTGTCAGCGGATACTAGGCTATAGGTTTTGCCCCGGTTTTTACCAACTAGGGGAATGGCTGGCCGCGGAGTGGCTACGGAGATGAGACCCGCCCGGAAAAATAAGATCGAGGTATGATTTCCGCGAATTTTGCCAAAATCAAGGAATGGATTCCGCGAATTTTGCTAAATTTGCGGAATTGAATGGAAAAAAGCACACAGAATCGCTCCTTCGAATATGGAGGAGTTCCTTCTCGTATAGATTTTGGGCAGACAGGCGCTGCTTTCGCAGGCGGGCGTCCGCCGCCTCTCTCCATTGCCCGTTGCCCGTGAGGGGCAAGGGTAAGGTTCTCAGCGCGCGGAGCGGACAGGGCGCACAGATGGACCGCTGCGGCGGTCGCCGCCGTCCACGCTCTGGACGTCCGAATCGAAGTAGAAATACCACGCGCCGTCCGGGTAGCTCTCGTAGAGCGACGAGGACCAGTAGTCGCCGTCATCGCCCGCGCTGTAGAGCTCACCGTCCCAGCGGCAGCCGGCGGCGGGCAGGAAGAGGCTCTTGCCGTTGGAGGCGGTGAACTTGCGGCCATTGACACCGTTCAGGGTGGTCCATTCGGCGGTGGTGTTGTTGATGAGTTCACGCCACTCGTCGGCGGTCGGCATGCGAGCGCCGCTGCCGAGTTTCTGCGTGGCCACGTCGTCCATGGCCTGTAGCGTGGTCAGGTTGTCGAGGGTGCCGTAGTCGCTGCGGGTGTTGTATTTGGTCAGCATGGCCAATTCGCCTTCTGCATCCTTGGTGCAGTACTTGTAGGTGCTCCAGTTGTAGTTGCTCTTCGTGGTGGTCTCGCCCCAGGCGTAGTAGTCGCCGTACTCCTCGGGGCTCGAGGCGCCGAGGTTGCACTTGGCCCACAGCAGGCCTGAAGGCAGGCCGAGGTCTACCCACTCGGCAGTCTCTGTGCCGGTGCCGCCACCGGTGCCGCAGGCGGCGAAGGCCAGCGCGGCTCCCATGGCCAACAGGGCCATGAATTTGAATGTCTTTTTCACTAGAATTTAGAATTTGTCAATATGATATGGGTTTGAACGGATTATTTGAGGGTGGCGCTATACTGGCGGATGCGGGCGGCGGATTGGCGGATGCGCTCGGGGGTGACGGTGCCGTCGGCGAGGAGGGACTTGATTATCTCCACGGCGCGGGGGACGAGGTCGGGGTCGTAGGCGCGGCCGTTGTTGCTGAGGCAGAGGAGGTCGGCGCCGGCGGCGAGGGCGAGGCGGAGGGTTTCTTCGAGGGTGTAGTGGTCGGCGATGGCGCCCATGGCGAGGTCGTCGGTGACGATGACGCCGCGGAAGCCGAGTGTGTCGCGCAGGAGGGCGGTGATGCGCGGCGAGAGGGAGGCGGGGAGGCCGGAGGGGTCGAGGTGGCGGCCCACGACGTGGGCGGTCATGACCATGGGGGCCGAGGCGGCCAGTGCGCGGTAGGGTGCGAGTTCGAGGGGGAGCCAGGTGGAGGTGACGTCGACGAGGCCGAGGTGGGTGTCGCCGCCGGCGCTGCCGTGGCCGGGGAAGTGCTTGAGGCAGCTGAGGACGCCCTGGCGGCGCTGCTCCTCGAGCCAGATGGCGCAGCAGCGGGCGACGAGCGCGGTGTCGGCCGAGAAGGAGCGGCCGAGCTTGCCGATGACTGGGCAGTGGGGGTTGACGTCGACGTCGGCCACGGGGGCGAAGTTGAGGTTGATGCCGAGGCGCGCGAGGCGTTGCGCCGTGAGACGTGCCTGGCGGCGGACGCTGTCGGGGCCGAGGGCGGCGCTGCGCTGGGCGGTGAGGGTGGGCGGGAAGCCGTAGCGCGTGGCGAGGCGGCTGACGCGGCCGCCCTCCTGGTCGATGCCGATGAGGAGGCGGGGGTTGTGCGACCGCAGCGCGGCGCAGAGGCGTCGCAGCTGGACGGAGTCGCGGATATTGCGTCCGCGGGTGGCGGTGGGCACGTCGTAGTCGAAGAGGATGACGGCGCCGACGTGGTGGTCGCGGAGGTCGCGGACGATGTGGTTGGTGCTGTCGAGGTCGGTGCCGCGGAAGCCGACGAGGAGCATCTGTCCGATGGCCTCGTCGATGGGGATGGTGTCGGCAGGGCGTTGCGCGCAGGCGACGAGGGCGAAAAAGGCGAAGCAGAGGGTCAGGTGTTTCATCCTTCGAAGGGTATACGGTGGGCGATGGAGCGGCCGAGGGTGATTTCGTCGGCGTACTCGAGGCTGTCGCCGACGGCGACGCCGCGGGCGAGGGTGGTGACGCGGACACCGAGGGGCTGCAGCTGGCGGTGGAGGTAGTAGGCCGTGGTGTCGCCCTCCATGGTGGTGGGGAGGGCGAGGATGACCTCCTCGACGGAGAAGGGGACGCCGGTCTGGACGCGCTGGAGGAGGGAGGCAATCTCGAGGTCGGAGACGCCGATGCCGTCGATGGGCGAGATGACGCCGCCGAGCACATGGTAGAGGCCGCGATACTGCTGCGTGTTCTCCAGCGCCATGACGTCCTGCACGTTCTCCACCACACAGACCAGGCCGCGCTGGCGCTTGTCGGACGAGCAGATGGGGCAGACCTCGGTGTCGGAGACGTTGTGGCAGTGGCGGCAGCGGTGGAGGTGGGTCTTGAGGCGGAGGACGGCCTCGGCAAAGTCGCGCACCCGCGCCTCGTCCTCCTTCATCAGGAAGAGGGCATGGCGCAGGGCCGACCGCTTGCCAACGCCCGGGAGGGTGGAGAGCTGCTCGACGGCCTGGGCGAGGATGTTACTTGGCAGGTTCATTGCGCGACTCGGCCACTTGGCTTTCCAGCTCGGCGATTTTGGCCACGGCGGCCTCCTCGCGCTGGCGGCCGCGCAGCTTGGTGTGCAGGCCGAAAGCCATGACGATGAAGAGGATGACGAACACGAGAGCGGCGACGGTGATGGTGGTCTTCAGCCCGATGCCGAGCATCAGCATGACCACGGCCACCACGTCGGCCAAAAGCAGGGCAAGAAAGGACTGCCAGCCTAGGTGTTTGAGTTTCATGATGTACTTATATTATTTCTTCACGTTTGGTATAACGTGTGGCGACAGTAATTATTGTGCTGTTCAAAAACAGAAAAAGCGGGTGGATTTTGGTGGGGTGCAATGGGCTGATTGTCAGGGATGAGTAGGCTATAGGTTTTGCTCCGGTTTTTACTAACCAGGGGATGGGGAGGGCGGGAAAAAGGAGCCCCCTCGGCAGGGGGCTGCCGAGGGGGCGGGGTGGGGAGGAAAGGGGGGGCTACCACTTGAAGCCGATGGTGGCCATGAGGGCGAGGTTGGCGCTGCCGGGGACCGAGACCTGGACTTTGTCGCCATCGCGCCAGGGGTTGCTGCTGCCCCAAAAGTCTTCATCCATCTTGGCGGTGGAGAAGAAGGGGGCTGTGCGGAAGGCGAGGTCGCCTTTGATGAAGAAGGTGTCGTTGAGGTAGTAGGTGACGCCGGCGGTGAAGGCGCCGGCGAAGCCGAAACCGAAGTTGAAGGCGTCCATGTCGCCGAATTGGCATTCGGGGGCACCCTCGGCGGGCTCGGCCGTGGCGGAACCGCCGAAGTAGGCATCGATAGCAAGTCCGGCACCGAAAGTGAACTGCATCTCGCGCGAGAGCGAGTAGGCGAAGTAGATTCCCTCGGTTGCCTTAAGGGCGGTGTTGGAGAGGTCGAGCTCGTAGTCCTTGGCGGTGGCGAGCTGTCGGACAGTGACGGAGGAGGCGTTTTTGTGGAGGTTGAGGCGGGTGTCGAAGCCGAAGGCCCAGCTGCGGTTAATCTCTTTTTCCATGCCGAAGTAAAGGCCTACCTCGGGCTGCAGGAGGGCAGGCGAGGGGTCTTTGATGATGCCGAGAGTGGGGGGAACGGCGACATCGAAGGCGGAGAAATGGTGGTTGAGGCCTGCGGTGAGGCCGAGGCGGTAGTCACCCTTCCAAAGGAAGAAGAACTGTGCCTGAGAGGTGGTGCCGGCCAGCAGGAAGAGGAGCGCTGCGAGCAGGGCGGTCTTTGTGTGTTTGTGGGTCATTTTGTTGTGTATTTTTTGTGGCTGCCTCCGGCCCGAGAGGCAAGTCTTGGCACGAAAGAAAGTGGAGCCATCCATTTGTGTCTCTATCTTCTCGTGTAAGGGTCTGGACTTCCCTGCAAAGTGAATATAAAGGTGTACTGAACCGCTCCACAAAAGGATGTATTATGGGTACAATCCAAATGGAGCATCTCGGGTTTCCTTTATTCCAAACTTTGCAGTCACAGTGCAAATTGTCCAGATTTACACGATCGGAACAAGGCGAAAATGCGCTTTCTTTCGGCAAGCCGTACTATCGGTTTGCGAGTGCAAAGATACGAAGATTTCCGAAAGTGGCAAAAAATATTTTTTCGGAGGGGGAAAAAAGCCGCCCCCCGCGCCTGCGGCGCGGGGGGCGGGGTGGGGAGGGGAAGAGAATCTGGTTTCTTTGGACCTCTACCTACTTTTGAAGAATATAGTCCATCTTCTGCCCATCGTATGAGTACATAGTCATCACATTTCCATCTATTGTAAATGTAATTGAAGCATTGCCTTCAGTTATTGTACCCTTGGGTTTATCATACGAATACGAAAATGGTGTGATAATAGGATCCTGCGCCATGCTTCCATTTTCGTAATATAAAAACACCTCTTTCCCAGTATTATTTGAAAGGAATTGTAGCATTGAGCTGCTTTCGCATGCAAGAGTTCCATCCAACCAAGCTTGACTGTGTACCCAAGTCGTACCAAAAAGGCTATCCGGCGCATCTTCTTTGCTGCACGAGCTTGTAACGAGAAGCGTACACACTGCAAATAACACTGTGATTTTTCTTTTAAGTTTACTCATAGTTTGTCTGTCAGTTATAAGTACCATCGACCCATCGGTATTAACTTTCCCTGACTCGTGGGAATATCATTAAAAGCAACGGAAGAAAGTGGAGCCATCCATTTATGTCTCTATCTTCCTGTGTAAGGGTCTGGACTCCCTGTAGAATGAATATAAAGGTTTTCTGAACCGCTCCACAAAGATATACAATCCTATGGAGCATCTCGTGACTCCTTTATTCCTAATTCTACAGTGGTAGTGCAAATTGTCCAGATTTACACAGTCGGAACAAGGCGAAAATGCGCTTTCTTTCGGCAAGCCGTGCTGTCGGTTTGCAAGTGCAAAAGTACGAAGAATTTCGGAACCGGCAAAAAATATTTTGCGCAGGGCGTGAAAAAAGTCCCCCGCGCCTGTGGCGCGGGGGTGAGATTTGGCTCTAATATTCTATCCTAAAGTGGGCGAGCAGTGCGCGGTAGCGGTCCTGCGCCGTGAGGCAGGTGTCGGTGAGGTAGCCTGGAACCGAAGGCCAGTGGGCGAGGCC
>Ga0256406_1003392_pt1 | contig 19896 bp, 13 predicted proteins | sample RumenRJG_03DNA_FD_185986 | JGI IMG/M metagenome (GOLD analysis project Ga0256406, IMG submission 185986) | Bovine rumen microbial communities from Lethbridge, Alberta, Canada - RJG_03 | ecosystem: Host-associated > Mammals > Digestive system > Stomach > Rumen | place: Canada: Alberta | collected...
GTTCCGATGCCGGCGTCTAGTAGTGCCTGACGGAGCGGAGCTCCCGGTGCTTCGAGAAGAGCATAGTCTAATATATCAAGCGCTGCAGCGAGCTTTATATCATCAGCTTCACCGACTGAATAGTTCAGTGAAAAATAGGTCTTTCCCTCTTCACTCTCCTCTGCAGATACAGGGTAAGGCATTCTGACTTCGGCCATTTTTTTAAAAGCGGGCTCCGGAGTTATGTCGGTCTTCGGGTCGATCGCGTCGTAATGGCTTAAATACTCTTTGTCTAAGTACTCGAGCTTCTTCTCCATGTCGCAGTCGCCGTAGATGTAGATATATGAATTCGACGGATGATAGTATCTCTGATGGAAAGCCAGGTAATTCTCATAAGTCAGGTTCGGAATGTCCTTCGGGTCACCGCCGGACTCTACGCCGTAAGTGTTATCAGGATAGAGCGAATTCATCGTGACACGCTCAAGTACGTCCTCAGGTGAAGAGTAGGCTCCCTTCATCTCGTTATACACGACGCCGTTTATCGTAAGTGGCGAGTCCTTGTCCTCGAGCTCGTAGTGCCAGCCCTCCTGACGGAAGATTTCCTCGTGCTTGTAGATATTCGGATGAAAAACTGCGTCTAAGTACACGTCGATCAGATTATCAAAATCCTTGTCGTTTGTCGATGCCACAGGATAGACTGTCTTGTCCGGATATGTCATCGCATTCAGAAAAGTGTTCATCGAACCCTTGACGAGCTCGACAAAAGGATCCTTTACCGGGTACTTGTCTGAGCCGCAGAGCACTGTGTGCTCTATGATGTGTGGAACTCCGGTCGAGTCCTCCGGTGTCGTCTTGAATCCGATGTAAAATACTTTATTTACATCGTCATTTTCGATAAGCGTGATGTAGGCGCCGCTCTTTTTATGCTTTAAAAGTGTGCCTTTAGAGTGGATGTCGCTTAAATCCTGCTGTAATACGATTTCATACTGTTCCGGTATCTTTGTCATCTATATTCTCCTTTTTCACTGTTACATCTAACTGGTTATATGGTATCGTGATGCCCTCTTTGTCAAAAGTGAGCTTCACACGTTCATTCAGCTGCCAGCGGACCGTCCAGTAGTCGTCCATCGGGACCCAGATACGGAAGCCCAGATTGACTGATGATTCAGCTAAGTCCCGGACAAATACCTGGATGTCCGTATCCTTTACTCTCTCCTCCGTCGTCTCTGCTATATGCTGCAAGATAGCTTTGGCTTTCTTCAGATCATCGTCGTATCCTATGCCAAATGTCAGGTCGATCTGTCGCCTGTCGGATGTAGTCACATTTGTAAGCGATGCGTTCGCGAGAGTTCCGTTCGGTATCACGACGACTTTATTATCTATGGTCTTCAGCCTCGTGTAAAAAATGGATATCTCCGCTACAGTGCCCTCGTTCTTATGTGTATCCTCGATGATGTAGTCGCCGACTTTAAAGGGCTTTAAGATCAGTATCAGCACGCCGCCGGCGAAGTTCGAGAGTGAGCCCTGCAGGGCCAGGCCGGCGGTAAGTCCCAGGGACGCTACTGCGGCGGCGACTGATGAGGTCTGGATGCCGAAGACATTCAGGATCACGATGATCAGCGCTATGTAGCAGCCGTACTTTACGACTGAATCGGTAAACTGGATAACGCCCTTATCGACGTCACGGCGCTCCATAGCCTTGCGGACGAGCTTACGGATCAGGCGGATGACCCTGGCGCCGACGAACCAGACTATCAGGGCGATGACGACGCTCCAGAAGAAGTCGAAGCCGTTTGAAAGGAACTTCGAGAGCCAGGTGCGGAAGACGCCTGGGTCAGTGGTTATCAGGTACATAAATTCTCCTATATGGGCTAACGGACAGACCGGTCTGTCCTTTACTACTTATCGTAAGTATCTCTCCTGCCAGATACAGTGAGCCGAAGGCGACGACTGGCTTGTGGAGGTTAGTTACCATACTTAGTGCCTCAGAGAGGCTGTCGCAGGCATAAGCCCTGGCGCCTTCTGATCGTACCAGGTCAGCAAGGCGGGCTGCGTCAAGGCTTCTGGGTGTCGAAGCCTTGACACAGATGTATGAATCGGCAAGAGCGCGGGTTTCTGAGATCATGTGAGATACGTCCTTATCTGCCATCGCTGCCATAAGGAATACGAATTTCTTCCTAGGATATGTCTTTTTCAGCGTGTCGGCGAGAGCTCTGACTCCCTGCGGGTTGTGGGATCCGTCCACTATGAAGAGCGGGTGGTCCCGCAGCTTCTGGATCCGGGCCGGCCACTTTACTGTGCTGATGCCTTCGAGTATCTTCCTCCTGCTGAGTTTCGTTCCGCAAAGTGCCAGGGCCGCCAGGGCTGCGGCTTCATTATCGTACTGGAAGTCTCCGGCGAGCGGCGGTGTCAGTTTCCGATTCTTTGCCGCAGAAATAAGGCTTTTTCTGTCGCCCTCATAATCATCGACATCCAGATAAATGTCAGCTTTGTCTTCTATGACTTTTCTCACGCTCGCTGGGTTATGTGCCACGACTAATGGCATGCCCTTACGGATGATGCCAGCTTTTTCTGCGGCTATCTGCTCAAGAGTGTCTCCAAGGATTGCTGTGTGGTCTAAGCCTATGGCTGTGATAACGCCGACTTTCGGTATCTCTGAGATGCCGCGGGTCGAGTCGAGCCTGCCGCCCAGTCCGGTTTCCAGGACTACGTAATCACAGTCCTGCTCCCTGAAATAGAGCAGCGCTATCGCCAGACAGATATCGAAAAATGTCGGAGCGTATTCATCTGGCATTTCCACAGAAAGTACCTGCCCGGCAAGTCTCGTGAAATCCTCTTCGCTTATCAGCTGTCTGTTCACCTGAATACGTTCTCTTATAGTGATCAGGTGCGGCGATGTGAAGAGTCCGGTCTTATAGCCGTTCGCCTCTAGCGCTGCTGCTATGTGCATAGCCACCGAGCCTTTTCCGTTCGTCCCGGCTATGTGGATGATCTTCATGCCACGGTCAGGGTCACCGAGCTTCGGGAGAAGGTGCTCTGTGACTTGGCGGCCGGAACGGTTTCCGAAGCGCTTTAAAGATTCTATTTTTTTAACTATTGTGTTATATTCTTCGTGCATTTTTTAGTTACAAGACTCGAGCTGCGGCTTTGCCTTGCTCTCGTCTCTGTGCTTTCGGTCATACAGCCATTATGACTCCGCCTGGGCCGGCGTAGAGCGAGGAGACGCCGTCGGTGTCGACTACGAAAACGTCCTTGAACAGGCCGGTACGCTTCACTTTTTCCTTGAGGGAAGAGGCGGTGTCCGGGGCACTACAGTGTGAAATGGCAACCACGCGCTCGCCTGGGTTCAGAGTGACTTCTGCCATGCAGTCGACCATTTTGTCAAGGGCACGGATCATGCCCCTGGCCTGTCCCAGCTGCTGGATGCTGCCCTCCGGAGTCGATCCCATGACAGGCTTGATGCTTAGAGTCGATGCAAGCATGGCTTTGAGTGAGCCGAGACGCCCGGCCTTTCTCAAGGTATCTAAGGATTCGAGCACGAAAAAGGTGTGCTCTCCTTTTATAAAGACGTCGGCTATTTTTATAACTTCTTCAAAAGTCTTTCCGGCTTCCTCCGCCTGCGTGATGATCTGCGCGATCAGGGTCTGGCCGATCGAAGCGGACTTTGAATCGAAGACATGGATTTTTTTCATGTCGTCCTCATCCTCGTGATCTTCCTCGTAGAGGCTCTTCGCCAGGACCGCAGCGTTATACGAACCCGACAGCTTCGCAGAAAGCGTGATGATGTACACATGCTCCGCTTCCGTGTCTTCTATCGCCTCGAGATATGCCGCCGGCGAAGGACACGCCGAGTGAGGAGGTTCCTTGGAATCTTTCATTTTTTTAAGAAAAATCTTCTGGTCGAAGGTCGCATCGTCTGCCTGCTCCCAGTCGCCGACCTGAAGTGTCAGTGCCACATGCGCGAAGTGCTCTGCATCAGCCTTCATAGCCGGCGTGAACTCTCCGCAGCTGTCTACTATTATCTTATACATAATAAAGTCCTCATATCCAACTAATCAGGTCTATTATAAATGATTTGCGCATAAAAAAAAAGAATTCCGGACAAAAAAACAGACGCCCGAAGGCGCCTGCCGTGTATTTAATTTTTACTTAACGACTTTTACGTTTACTGCCTGCGGTCCCTTAGCTCCGTCGGTCACATCGAACTCGACCTTGGCGCCCTCAGCGAGGGTCTTGAAGCCGTCACCGGCAATTCCTGAATAATGAACGAAGACGTCCTTTCCTGAATCATCTGAGATAAATCCATATCCCTTCTGGTTGTTAAACCACTTTACTGTGCCTGTCATATCAGATACCTCCAAAAAATGTGCTGCTTTCAAGAATAATCAAGGAATAATGGAACTCTCCGTCAAATCTTAAAACAGTATAAAATCTATAACAACTTTATAATACCCCATTCCACCGCCGGTGTAAAGCTTTTTTCGGAAATATTTTTGATTCAGCCCAGGAAATCGTTTATCCTGATACCAGGCATCGCCTGCATCTCTGCGGACGGCGCCTGGGTGTATGAAAAGGAGTCAGTTCCCTTTCGAATTATGTTATTTGGTAAGTATTTCCATGATCTGGTTCGAGCGTCTGATGAACTCCGACATCTCGGCCGGAGCGAGAGGCTGGTTGCTAAGCTCTGCGAGGTCGTAGAGCTGATGAGCGATCAGGCCGGCGTTCTCGGAGTCTTTGTTGCCGACGAGGTACCTGACCAGCGGATGGGTGGCGTTTAGTACCAGGGTCTCAGGGCCTGAGAAGTCCTCATTTGATCCACCGTTCATATTATACATCTTCATCATGTCATTCATACGGCGCATATTCTCGTCACGGTTTATCACAGCGGCGATGTCGTCAGTCTTCAGCTTCTCGACTTTTATCGTCAGGTCGTCCTTTGACAGCTCTTTCTTGAAGATCTCGTCGAGAGTCTTCTGGTCTTCCTCGAGTTCCTTCGGATCAGTTTCCTCAGAAAGTGCCTTCGTGACATCGGCGTCGATACGCAGGAACTTATAGTGCTGGTTTCTGTGCTCCAGCTGTGTGATGAAGGATGTATCAATAGTCCTGTCGAGGATCACGGCATCCATGTCGTTCGCCTTGAACATATCGATGTACTGACCCTGCTGCTTAGGGTCAGTGACGTAATAGATAGCAGTCTTGTCCTCATCCTTTATCGGCTCGTCGTCCTTCTTTTCGTTCTGGGTGTCATCCTTCTTCTCAGTTGACTCATCATCAGACTCATGAGAAGCAGCATCTTTTTCAAGGAGTTCAGGCAGAGTCACATACTTGTCATTTATATCCTTGAAGAGGATATAGTCGTTCATCTTATCACAGAACTTCTCGTCCTTCAGGCAGCCGAACTTGATGAACGGGCTGATGTCATCCCAGTACTTTTCGTAGGTTTCCTTATCGGTCTTCTCCATTCCGATCAGCTTGTCAGCCAGCTTCTTTGAGATGTAGTCCCTGATCTTTGCGACGAAACCGTCATTCTGAAGAGCAGATCTCGATACATTGAGCGGAAGGTCCGGACAGTCGATGACACCCTTTAAGAGCATGAAATACTCAGGGATGACCTCTTTTATGTTATCAGCTACGAATACCTGGTTGTTATATAGCTTTATCGTGCCTTCGATCGAATCGTACTCCGAATTTATCTTCGGGAAGTAGATGATACCCTTGAGGTTAAACGGATAATCCATGTTCAGATGAACCCAGAAAAGCGGATCCCTGTAATCCATGAATACCTTATGGTAAAAATCCTTGTACTCTTCATCCGTGCAGTCCGACGGATTCTTCGTCCAGAGCGGATGGATATCATTTATCGGAACAGGACGCTTTACTATCTTCAGCTTGTCCTTTGCCGGAGTCTTAAGCACTTTTTCAGTAGTACCGTCGTCCTTTTTCTTATCCTCGTACTCGGCTTCCTGATGGATCTCCTCGATGACCTTATCAGTGTCTTTCTTATCGGACGGGTCGATCTCCTCGTACTCTTCCGGAGCATTGGCCTTTATGAGATAGATCTCAGTCGGCATGAATGAACAGTACTTGTCGAGCACTTCTCTTGCCTTATACTCGTTCGCAAACTCAAGGCAGTCGTCATTTAAGAAAAGTGTGATCGTCGTACCGATGGTATCCTTTGAGCCCTCACGCATCGTGTAGTCTGTACCACCGTCGCACTCCCAGTGAACAGCTGTAGCACCGTCCTGGTAGCTTAAAGTATCGATATAAACGAGGTCTGCCACCATGAATGCTGAGTAAAATCCAAGTCCGAAGTGTCCGATGATCTGGTCATCACTGCCCTTGTCCTTGTACTTCTCAAGGAAATCTGTAGCACCAGAAAATGCAATCTGGTTAATGTACTTATCAACCTCGTCCTCTGTCATTCCGATACCGTTATCGGTTATTTTTATAGTCTTTTTCTCAGGGTTGACTTCAACGGTCACTTTTCCCTTATAATCATCTGGAAGCTCATAGTCTCCCATCATCCCGAGCTTTTCGAGCTTCGTGATAGCGTCGCAGGCGTTACTTACGAGCTCTCTGTAAAAAATATCGTGGTCCGAATACAGCCATTTCTTTATCACCGGAAAAATATTTTCACTCGTGATCGAAAGACTTCCGCTTTTTTCTGCCATAAAAAAATCACTCCTTTAAATATCTGTTAGCCAACTGGCTGATTGATTGCTAATCCCAACATTCCCTATTCTAGTCTTTTACTTAGCATTTGTCAACAAAAAATAGCACTCATTTCACACGAGTGCTATTCTGTCATTTATTTTTTCAGCCTGCGTAATGAAGGGCTTCGATCGGATCTTTGCGGGCGGCTTTTCTGGCCGGATAGAGACCGAACAGGAGGCCGATCCCTATGGAGAAGACTGACGCAATGACGCAGACTCTCGCATCGAGCCAGAAGGTGTAGTCAGTAAAGGCGTTTATCGCCGCTATGATAATGGCGCTTATCACAAGACCTATGACTGCTCCTATAAGGCAGATGACTAACGATTCTATCAGGAACTGAAGCATAATGCTTCCTTCAGTGGCTCCAATAGCTTTTCTGATACCGATTTCCTTAGTTCTCTCTGTGACTGATACGAGCATGATATTCATAATGCCGATACCGCCTACCAGGAGAGATATGGCAGCTATACCCCCGAGCATCAGGGCCATCACATCGGTCACCTTATTCAGGGTATCTGCGATGACTTTCATATTTATCACAGAAAAGGCATCCGAATCATTTGAAAATCTGGCGAGCAGGTACTCATTTATCTCCTGCTGCGCCTTGTCCGATACACTGTCGCTCTTCGGCGCTGCTACGAAGCTCGTGACTTCCCTGACTGTCGTAGAAAGTCTCTCGAGAGAGGTAAATGGCACGTAGGCTTCGTATGAAGAGCCCGACATAATGGTCGTATCAGACTGTTTTACGACTCCGATGACGGTGTACGGGATCCCGTTCAGGCTGATCGTCTGCCCTATCGCCTGCGAGGTGTTATAGCAGCCGAGGATGTCTCGCGCTGTATCTGCATTTATCACGGCTACGTTCGAATGATTTGTCACATCTGCTGAACGAATAAATCTCCCGGACGCCAGCTCTACTCCGTTTATCGACTGATAAGAAGCTGTCGTCCCGGTAAGCTTCATGGTCTCAGTATCGGAACCGTTTCTTACATTTGCGGTAGAAGTGGCCGACGGAGCTGCAGCCTCTACGTCGTCCAAAGCTGTGATATCGTCCATTTCAGAAAGAGTCAGTGGCTTGTCCTTATCGTCAGTGATCGTGACTGTGATCGAATTCGTGCTGATCGATGAGATCGTATCAGTGATCGTCGAGGTAGCACTGGTCGTTATCGATACGAGAACTACTAAGGCTATGACTCCGATGATGATACCAAGCATAGTAAGAAATGACCGGAGTTTATTTGAAGTGACTGACGCAAAAGCCATTTTTACTGAAGATCCAAACATCAGACCACCTCCTCTATCTCAGACTGATCCTTAGCCTCTGTCACATGGCCGTCGAGGATCTTTATCGAGCGGGACGCCTCTTTTGCGACCTTCGCATCGTGTGTTATCAGAAGTATCGTGTTGCCCTCCTCGTTTAATCTGTGAAAGAGGTCAAGGAGCATTCCGCCCGTCTTCTGGTCGAGATTTCCCGTTGGCTCGTCAGCCAAAAAAAGTGACGGGTGCGTGGCTAAAGCTCTGGCTATCGCCACTCTCTGCTGCTGACCCCCGGAAAGTTCAGTCGGCTTGTGGTCACGTCTCTCCCAGAGTCCTATCTGGTTTAGAGCCTCTTCTACCTGCTCTTTTCTCTTCGATACCGGAAGTCCCTGGTATATGAGCGGAAGCTCGACATTTTCATAGGCTGTCAGCTTCGGCAGCAGGTTAAAATCCTGGAATATAAAGCCTATCTTTTTATTTCTTATCCTTGCGAGGTCATTTTTTGAATAATCCGCTATCTCCTGTCCATCGAGAAAATACTTGCCAGAGGTCGCTGTATCCAGACATCCGATGATATTCATAAGCGTCGACTTTCCGGAACCTGAAGGACCGATGACGCTTACGAGCTCGCCCTTGTCGACGTACATATCTGCGTGGTTCAGGGCCCGGACGACACTGTCTCCTATTTTATAAATCTTTGAAACATCGGACAGGAGGATCATTTTTTTATCATCCATTAGTTGCCTCCGTTTCCTCCCGGACCGCCGTTTCCGCCTGATGGAGGTGTGCCGCCACCATTATCTCCTGAAAGTCCGCCTCCGTTTCCGCCGCCATTCTGCTGGCGCATATTTGCTCCCATATTCTGCATGTCATTCTGCGAGCTGGTAAGCTCCTGTCCAGACAGGTCTTTGTAGTAGACAGTCTGTCCTTCTGAAAGTCCGTTGGTGATCTCCACATTCGTATCATCGGAAAGTCCGGTAGTTACAGTAGTCTTTCCACCGAGAGTACCATTGTCATTTGTCGTGTAGACATAAGAAGTACCGTTTTCTTCCTGAACCGCGGAAAGCGGGATGGTCAGCACATTGTCTGCAGAATCCACATCTATGACTGCCGTAGCGTTCATGCCTACCAGCATATCGTCTGACTTGTCGATCTGACAGGTGACAGTGTACTTCGTGGAGCCGCCACTGTTTGAACCGATATGAGAAACCTTTGTGATCTCACCTGTGAATTCCTGATCCTCCAGCGCATCGAGAGTCACTGTAACTGACTGTCCTTCCTCTACATTCAGGATGTCAAGCTCATCTACCGACAGGTCGATGTCCATCTTGTCTCCAGTGGCTACAGTAAATGCAGAAGTGTATGTCACGTCTGAGACTGTAGATGAAGATGTGTCTGTCGAACCAGAAGTGGCTCCGGATAATGCTGAGCTCTGCTGATTCATATACTGCTCAAGCGCTGCGCTGTTCTGAGATACAGAACTATCTGATGATGAACTCTTCGATGAAGAAGACCCTGATGAAGATGATGAGCTGGTGTTTCTCTTCTTCTGCTGCTCCTGTATCATTTTCTCTAACTCTTCCTGAGATATCTGACTAGAGGAATTTTTATTTGTACTGCTGTCATTTTTCTTATTATCTGATGAAGTGCTCTTCTCAGTATCAGATGACTCTGAGGTGCTTCCGTCAGAAGAAGCTATAGTACCGTCGGATGAAGCTGTGACAGGTACTTTTTCTGAAAGCTGGACTGCAGTGGTTCTGGTCTGCTTCGTGCTCATGCCGGTGATACCGCTTAAAGCTGAAGTTATCGAAGATGACTGATCTGTCGAAGACTGGGTGGTCGTAGAAGAAGAGTCAGAATCCGCTACATTAACCGACTGGACAGTTCCGGAGACTGTGGAAGTGATCTTTCCTGACTTCTCTATTTTCTTAAGCTGAGTCAGGGCTTTATTTAAGTCCTTTTTCTGGGCGTTCAGCATTTGGCGCTGAGAATTGTACTTTGAACCGCTCTTTTTCTTTATGCTCTTAAGCGTCGAATTGATAGAAGAGATCGAGCTTCTGACTGAATAGATCTGCTCCTTTACAGAAGTCTGATCAACCTTTGCCAGGGCATCGCCCTTTTTTACCTCATCGCCTTCTTCGACTAAGACTTTCTTTATCGTAAGACCTGACGGGATCTTCACATCGGTCGAATCTGCCGCTGAAAGTGTGCCGCTGGCGGTGATCGTATTCTTTATGGTGCCTGTCGTCACCTTTACGCTCTTTATCGCTGAGGAGGTGTCCGTCTTCTTTTTCCTTCGTGAATTAGCAGCCGCGCCTGCGATCAGTGCCACCACGACAGCTGCTATGACTATAATGGCTATCCATTTCTTCTTTCCGTGCTTCTTTTTTTCCATCCGGATACCTCCATAATTTATGTAAAAAACTATTTATAGAATATTGGATGGCTGTGAAAAAAATGTGATGAATATCAAAACATTGTGTACAATTCTTTATATGATTTTTTATATGAAAAAACCGGGCATGACGCCCGGTGTGTAGACATATATACCTGTAATAGCTGGTAAAGCTCAGAAATCAATGCTGCCGAAATTATCATCGGCTACGAAGTAAGCCTTTCTCTCTTCCGGCTTTACATAAACACGGAGATCCTTGAAAGCCTTCTTTGACTTCTTTGAGTAAGCCTTCTTTGCTGACTTCAGGATGTCTGCGAGATCATAATCGTTTCCAGCGAACTGGATGATGACCTTCGGATCCTGAGCCTTTGCTTCGGCTGCTTCCTTAGCTGCTGCAGTTGCTTTTCTGACAGCTGCTGAAGCCTTCTTTGTGGTAGCCCTGGCTGCTGCAGTAGCCTTTGTAGCTGCTGTAGACTTTCTGGTAGTCTTCTTTGCTGTAGTGGTCTTCTTCTCCTCCTCTGCCTTTGCTTTTGTCTCTGCTGCTGCTTTTACTGTAGCCATTTTTACCTTCTCTGTCTCCTTTTTTACTTCTTCTGCAACTTTCTTAGTGTCTTCTTTTCCGGCATTTAAAATGTCACGGACGGTAGCAGAAAGATCTACATCTGCTGATTTCTTTGTCTTTAACGCCATCAGTGATCCTCTTTTCTGGACTTTACGTAAAATTTATATTTACATTGAAGATTATAATACTGTTCATTAGAAAATCCAATACTTTATTTGACTAAATTTTACAAAAATAGCTTAACTTTTTTGTACATTTTTGCCAAAGCGTCATCTCAGGTTTCAGAAGCTGATATTTTCAGACAGAGTTTCAAAGAAACTGTCGGTCGTTATTTTTTCATCGAGACTCTTCGTGACAGAGTTCCATTCGTTCTGGTCAATGCTCGAATAGTCCTTTTTATTCTGGGTATTTATGATGCCGTCAAGGACCTTCTGCTTTCTCGATTCTATTATCTTCTGGCGGTTCTCGTCAGACTTTTCCTCATCGTACTTGGACACGCAGTAAATGATGTAGATAGAGTTTCCGCTCTTTACCGGAACAGAATACTCGCCGTCCTCTAAGTCAAAGGCTGCATTTACGACTTCTTCCGGCCAGCTGTTCTTATCGATAGTGACTGAGGTCTTTTTATATGTCGAGTACTTTTTCGCTACGAGCTGGATGTCATTTCCAGCGTCCAGTTCGTCCTCAGCCTTATCTGCCTTGCTCTCTGACCCCGAAGCAAAAGTAATGACTATCGCATCCATTACCCTGGCTTCATCATCCGATACCTCGTCGTCGGCCTTTGATACGATCGACTTGTAGACCTTTGAAGCTATAGCCTCCTTTTCGTACATGTGCCTGATATCGTTCTCATTTACATCGAGGCCTGACTTGTCAGCGGCACTCAGCGTATCCATGTATCTGGATGCTGCTTTCTCTACGAGGTCCTTTTCCTGTGAAGTCAGGGTGATATCATGCTCGTCAGCATAGACATTCAGCGCGTATACCATCGAAAGTCTGTGTAGGCAGGCCTTGTCGATATTCTCCTCCAGTCGGTCTGTATTCAGGTCAGCGCCCCAGAGGTCTATATCCCCGGCTGTCCCGTATATATTATGGTAATTCGCGAGGTAGACAGCTGCCGTTTTCTTTGAACAGGAAAGTGAACCGATCCTGAATACGGTATTTACCGATGGCATCACCTGGAAAAATACCTGCTTTCCGTCAACGGTGCATCCCGAAAGAACGGTCGCTGAAATACAGGTGGCAAGGGCTGCCGTAATGATCTGCTTTCTCATCTCAGCCCTCCACTATCAGGTATCTGCCGTCGCCTATATCGAAGACTTCGGCGCTCTCGAGGATCTCGTCATCGTCCATTCCCTCACAGTCGAGGTTATCCTTCATGTAGGAAAGAGTATCCTTCTTCGAATCCTGGATCACCGCGCAGCAGTCATCAAGGAACTCGTCTGCCTCCTCGAGTGTCTCAGCTACCGGCTCGTCAAAGAGCTTCTCCTGATTATCTAAAAAAGCCTGAAGTGCTTCTTCATCGTAAGTCATAAATCCTATCCTTTCATATCAGTGGAACTGTGACCGTCTTCCCCAGTGCAAAAGAGTACAGATACATCTCGCTCACCGGAAGGTCCATGCCTCTTCCGAGCGCCAGTTCATAGAGCTGGAGCTGCTTCGTGTACTTGTCCCTCAGTTCTTCTTCTGATCTGACGAAGTCGGTCTTATAGTCTATCAGAACTATTTTACCATTTTCTACAAAAAATGCATCAATAATTCCCTGAACTATGACCTGATCTGCAAAAGGCTCATCAGAAGGCTCTCCCGACAGGTCACCGAAGAACAGCTCCGGCGAATCTCCGGTCACAAAAGCCTGCTCCCGGTAAAGCTCTCCGTTCAGATACGCCTGCTGCATCCTCTCCGCAAGAGGTGATGATAAAAATACTGCGAGCTTCTTTCTGTCGAGCATTCCTTCCTGTTCCGGTCTTAGGAATCCCTTTTCAAGCTCCACTTCTATCTGTTCATCGAGCGAATCGGCAAGTGGTTTCTTTGAAAAATCGAGCTTCTCTAAGAATCTGTGCATTGCCGTCCCCTTCTCAGCTCCGGATGCTTCTTTGGCCTTTTTCTCCTTCTTTAAAAAATCCGGGATAGTCGGCTTTGTAAAGACTTTTTTCTCAGGCTTGTACAGGTCCTCTGCCTCGTCTCTTATCTCATCATCAAGCGCAGAATTCTTTATCTCGGAAACCGAATACTTCTGCTTCGGTATGACCTCCTTTTCATGTGCATAAGGGTGAGTGAAGGCCTCATAGAGCTCATAGGCTTTTTTTCTGATGTCCTCTCTGTCCTCTGCCATAAGCTCATCTCTTATCTCCTTCCGCTTCGTCTCTATCAGGACTTCATTCTCAGCAAAGTCCTCGGCAGCCGGAGTCTGTATCTGATATCCGTTCTTTACGAGAGGCGGGATGATCAGTTTGTAAAAGCATGACGCTCCCTTCAGGTCAGTATAAGTCATCTGATCCGACGACAGGTTCTGCCCCTTTTCGATAAGGGAATCCCTGTCCTTTGCCGTAAGCGAACCCACGAGATAGAGCTTCTCCTTAGCCCTCGTAAGCGCCACATAGAGGACACGGAGATTTTCTCCGAGATCACTGTCTGCCTTAAGAGACCTGAGCATCTGGAAATGCACTGTATCGTTTTTCGTGTGCCGCTTCAGGTCTGTATAAGGCATCGAGATATCGCTGTCTTTTACAGTCTCTACCTGGTCTGTATCGTTCGGGAATCTGTTCCCGAGTCCTAAGGCAAAGACTACAGGGAATTCAAGTCCTTTGCTCTTATGGATCGTCATGATCTGAACAGCGTCCCCGCCATTTCCGGCATCAGCTTCACCCTCGTCAGCGTTGTACTTCTCGAGTCTTTCGATATAAGCGATAAATGCGGAGATTCCAGAAAAGCTCGTCTTAGAAAAGCCCACAGCCTTATCGTAGAGCTTCAGCAGGTTCTGTCTCCTGCGCTCTCCACCAGGCAGGCAGCTGACCAGAAGATCATAGCCTGTATCGGAATACAGCTCCGCCAGCAGCTCATACACCGGTGTGTCAGTTTTTTTGTGTCTCAGCTTAAAGAGCTCCTGTAAAAAATCATCAAGTCTCTTTCTCTTTTCAGGTCCGATCTCTGCCCTTTCCACGTCCAGGCTGTCATCCTCATCATCAGATGGTGCTTCAGAGAGAACCGCCACATGAAATCTACGCTTAGGATGAGCTGCCTTTATGATGGCAAGGTCTTCTTCCGAAAGGCCTACATACATGGAGGTAAGGACCGAAGCCAGGGGTAAGTCCTGTCTCGGGTTATCTAGTAACCTTAGGTAGTTAAGAGTAGATACGACTTCCGGAGCACTGAAGTAGCCTGTATCCGCAGCATTCTCAGCCGGTATTCCATAGGCGTTAAAGACTTCCATTATCTTCGCGGCATTTACCTTTGTGCTGCGAAGGATAACAGCTATATCCTGATATCTGACAGCTCTGAGACCGCCGTTCCCGTCTGCCACCTGAAATCCCGAATCCATCAGCTGCTTTATCTGCTGAGCTGTCCAGGTAGCCTCTAGAGACATCTTCTCATCAGCTATCTCCGTAAGCTCATCGTCATCTCGTAACAGGATCACAGTCTCAGTGGAATTATCCTGTCCGTCCGGGACGGACGGATAATAGTCGGCTCCGAATTTAAGCTCAGCGCCCTGATCGTATTCGACACCGCCCATCTCCGGGATCATGACCATCCGGAATATGTCATTTACCGTATCTGTGACACATTTGCGGCTTCTGAAGTTCTTATCGAGGTCTATTCTTCTGAAGTCTGCATCAGGCTTTTTCTGATACTCTGATGATTTGCGGAGGATAATTCCCGGATCCGCATTCCTGAATCCATAGATAGACTGCTTCACGTCTCCGACCATGAAGTAGTTCTTCTGGTCACGGCTCACAGCGGAGAGGATAATCTCGTTTAGCTCATTCGTGTCCTGGTACTCGTCAACCATAACCTCCCTGTATCTCTTCCGGTAGTTTTTCGCTGCACTGGTAAGAGTTCCGTCTTCATTCATCAGAGCCTTTACCGCGAAGTGCTCTATATCCGAGAACTCAAAAGACTTCCTGTCTGTCTTCTCCTCAAGGAATTTCTGGTCAAACTCACGGGTAAGTCTTATGATCTCATGAAGAAAAGGAACCTTCGCATTTTCTTCAGCTACTATCTCAGCCAGCGGCTTCGTAAGGAACTTCTCCTGCAGCTTTTTTACGAAAAAATTCTTATACTCATCACGTCGCGCTTTCCAGCCGTCTGCTAAGACCTTCTGGTCCTCGGTCCCCTTTCTCGCCTGTGCTCTTCCGACTCCTTCGAATTTGTAAGTATCTGAAAGCGACAACATATCATCAAAGCTCTTCGCCTCAGACAGGCTTCTGAAAAAAGCCTCGTCTTTTGACAGATTCTCTACGAGCTTATCAAAAATACCGTCATCATTCTCGGCCGATGCCTCTCTTTCCAGAGCCTGAACCTTTTCAGTGGTCTCAGCCGAAAAGCCTTTAAGCCAGTCTACAAGCCTTGTCATCCAGGATGTCTCAAGAACTGACTTATCGTCCACTGTCTTCACACAGTCATAGAGAGACTTATAGTAGTGCTCTACCCACGGATACGCCTGTGCCCTGCTATAGAGCATCAGGATGATGTCTCCAAGAGCCGCATCTGAACCCTTTGATGAGAATACATCTGAGATGTTCAGGAAATCCTGACTGCCATTCTCGTATTCTTCACGAAGCATCTCCTCTAAGACATCTCTTTTAAGCAGCTCAGTCTCGCCGCTGTCCATAAACCTGAAATCAGGATCTAAGTCTATCTGTGAAAAATACTCTGAGACTACATTCTTACAGAAGCTGTCTATGGTCCTGATGTCTGCTGAGAAAACCCTGTCACGCATCCTTCTGATACGGTGGTCAGCAGGATTTACGGAGAGCTTTTCATTTAAGGCCTTGTATATCCTCTCCTTCATCTCCTTTGCGGCTGCCTTCGTAAAGGTGACTACCAGGAGCTCGTCTATATCCCACGGGTCTTTCTCGTCGGTCAGCTTCTCTATGATCCTCTCAACAAGCACTGCCGTCTTTCCGCTTCCTGCCGCTGCAGTCACGAGGAGCGACTGATCTTTAGAATCTATGACTGCCTGCTGCGCATCTGTCCAATTCATCGGCCGCTCTCCTTTCCTGACTGTGCCTTATCATTTTCTGACTGTCTGCTGCTGCTTATCTTTGCGACAAGTGACTGAAGAGTCGCTGTTTTTTTCTTCTGTTCATCGTCTGCACTGCTGTCATCTAATACATGGCTTATATCCCTGTAATAGTAGCCATTCAGTCTCGGATCAAAATGGCAGACTCCCTTATAGATACAGTATTTGCATCCGGTGTCCGGGCCCTTCCTGTATGGAAGGACAGCTGCGTCTCCCTTTACTATCCTGCTCCCAAGGGATACAGCCTTTTCCTTTGTAAAATCCCTTATAAGGCCAAAGTCATCTGGCGTCACCAGAGACCCTGAAGCCCCCAGGTCTCCATTAGACTTGGTCTTCAGGTCAACTGCCCTTGATGTATAACTGCTTTCAGTGAGCAACTTCCCGTCAAGTGAGCCTATGACAGCTTCATCATCTATCATGATGCCTGACGGTCTTAAGGTCTTTTCTATCTCAGCTCTCCTGCTCTCATCGTCTAGCCGCTTCTCTTCCGGGATCCTCGGGTCCGTAAGCATATAGTAGAATACGGCAGCTGGGAGATACTTGTCGCCATTCCTTCCAAGCCCCTTTAATGCCATATCCATATACAGCAATAGCTGCAGCTGAATTCCCTCATAGATCCGCACCGGGTCGAGCTTATTCGTGCCGGTCTTATAATCTATGATCTTCACATATGTGTTATCTCCTGCCTTTGCCAGGTCTATGCGGTCTATCTTTCCTGTAAGGGAAAGCGTATGCCCGTCTCCCACATCAAAGGACAGGTCTCTGGCGTCACATAAGTCTTTTAGCTCCTGCTCGAAATACATCGGAGCGAACTTTCCTGCCTTCAGCTCTTCAGTCATGACCTGAGTATTTAGGAGCAGATTCTTAAATGCCTGCTTTGAAAAATGGTCTTCCCTGGCATCTTCAAACAGCTCACTGCCGGCAAAATCTTTAAGCTCTTCATCAAATCCCGCCTGAAGCCTCCTGTTCATCTCATCTGAGTCTACAGCATCCCAGCCTAAACCATCAGTTCTAAGGCTCTTAGCGTACTTCTCGATAGCGCCATGGTAGAGGTTACCCAGGTCTAGCGAAGCGAACTCATTCTTCTTTCTCGGAGTCAGCTTAAGTCCGTACTGGAGCAGATAAGAGCACGGACACTTCGCGAACGTCTCGAGTCTGCTTACAGACATAGTAAGTGACCTGCCATATAAAGCATCTGTGACTGCCTGCTTCAGCGGAGTATTCTGATTTTCTGAAAAGGCTGCGTCAAGGAAAGCCTTTCGGATACCGGCCTTCCCTGAAACTGTCTTTACATCTAGCAGTTCCGCCGTGCGGTCTCTGACTAAAGACGTGGCATCTTCATTTATCAGCTGCTCGAGGCCTCTGGTCATGACGGCATCTGCACTGTTCTCAGTATCTAAGAATACCGGATCATCTGAACTGATCCTCTCACACTTCACATCTGGAAACAGTCGCTCTATCTCCTCGAACAGGTAGGAAGCATTTATATGATCGCCGTCTGAGCTCCCCTGGTGGTACGTGATAAAGAGCTTCTCAGATGCCTTCGTCATGCACAGATACAGGTAGAACTTCTGCTGAGCCGACCTCTCCCTGTCGGTAGGTGCCAGCTCAAAGCCGTTCTCCTTCAGGAGCACTCTCTCCTCCTCTGAAAAAATACCTGCGTCTGAACCGGCCTTCGGTATCTGGTCGTCCCCTGCCCCTACCAGGAAAAGCACCTTCACATCCGAAAGCCTGGTACGCTCCAGGTCTCCGAAGAGCACCGTATCATTACTCTTAGGGACAGTAGCCGGCTTTATCTCATCGAGACCGTCGAGGAGCATGTCCCTGAAGTCTGAGACGCTTACCTTCTCGTCTCCTAAAAGCTCCGCCATCTGGTCTGACAGATCACAGAAAAATCCATAGAGTCTGCGGTACAGGTCTTCTGAAACCATATCACCCTCTTCCTGCTTTTTGTCAGCCCTGTAGTTCAGCTTCTGCTCCGCATGGAAAGTCATCAGCAGTTCAAAAAGTGCCGTAAGCCTGTCTGTTACCGTGACATTCTTTCCCTTCTCAGCGTCATAGAACTTCATCAGGGGAGCGGATATTTTTTCACGAATAGCATTCAGCTTCTCAAATGCCTTATCAGCAGTGAAGTCCTGCGTTTTTCTCTTGAAAGGCTCCTTTAGGTATCTGGTGTTCCTGAATGACGCCTCATACAGGTAGTTATCGAGGATATCTGTCTCCATATCTGAGAGCGGCGTAAGTCCGCTGCGCAGAAATCTCATGACACTTTCATATGACAGGCGGCGCTTTACCATGTCGAGAGCTGCATCTATAAACTCAGTGAGAGGGTTAAACAGAGCCTCCTTCTTCTCGTCCAGAAATACCGGTATTCCCTGCGCATCGAAGATCCTCTTCACTGAGTATCTGTAGCTCTCGACATCAGGACAGACCACTGCAAAATCCCTGTAGTGCAGGCTCTCATCCTTTCGGATCATCTGATGTATCTTCTCAGCTGTAAAGAGGATCTCAGTCTTTACATCACGGAGTTCAGCGAGCTCTATTCTGCCCTCTGAATCAGGCAGGCTTCTCCCATTCTCACGGAACAGGTTCTCCTCCAGAAAAGCCAGCGGACCGCCGTCTTTAAATCTGCCGTTTCCCCTGTCTATGAAAACCGGATCAAGAATCTGTGCGCCTTTAAGTCCGTTAAGAAAAGCAGCCTCTTCCCGTGACATATAAAAGAGCCCTTCCTCCTCACCCGCATGATACAGGTCACAGTCTGTGTCACAGGTCACACAGGCGTAAACTGTGTCTACCAACGGAACGAGTCTGGTCAGGAGTTCCTTCTGCACCGGAGTAAAACCTGTGTAGCCGTCAAGCACTATCACCGAATCCCTTATAAGCTCAGACTGGTCCGCGACATCACAGAGAAGCGTAAGCACCTGCTCCTGGGTAAACATGCTCTCTCCTAAGAGGGATAAGAACTTCCTGTAGAGCTTCTCCACGTCCTCTGCCTTCTCACGGAAAGTGTCAGGAAGTCCGGCCTTTTCTGCCATCTCTCCTACATCTGACGGTTCGTATCCGTACTGCATCAGCTCAGAGATAAGAGACTTGACCTCGTCTATGTAGCCTCTGCGGCCGATGTTCTTCTTCAGAAGGCCCAGATCATCCCTGATAAGCGAAGCTGCCCGCCTTAAGAGAAGGACTTTTCCGGTCTCATCGAGACAGACGTTCTTCTTCGTGCCCAGTTCGTCAAAGACCCTGTAGGCAAGGCGTTCGAATGAGAGCACATCGACATTTATGATGCTCTTACGGGGACTTAAGAACACCAGAATGCGCTGTGTCTGCATCGAATACTGGAGCGGAACGAGGATCAGATAGTGCTTCTTCGGGCTCTGCTGCGCCTCTTCGAGGATTTTCTTATAGATGTATGTGGATTTGCCGGTCCCGGACGGTCCGGCGATGATCTGAAGGTTCATAATAGGCCTCCCCCTGATGCTGTGTTCGAATGTCTGTTCGTAGTATATCACATCACGTGGAAGCTGTAAAGGTTTTTTTGTAAAAAAGATGCCTGTTTTTAGAATTTTTATATGACCCGCTTATAGAAGCGGACGGTGAATTCGGCGCCGTGCGGGCGGGTGTTTGATGCTTTTATCGTGCCGTTGTGGGCTTTGATGATGTCACGGGATAAGGCGAGTCCGATACCGATGCTCTGTGACGAGGCATTTTCGCCACGGTAGAAACGCTCGAAGAGATGAGGAAGGTCAG
>Ga0256406_1003393_pt1 | contig 19890 bp, 26 predicted proteins | sample RumenRJG_03DNA_FD_185986 | JGI IMG/M metagenome (GOLD analysis project Ga0256406, IMG submission 185986) | Bovine rumen microbial communities from Lethbridge, Alberta, Canada - RJG_03 | ecosystem: Host-associated > Mammals > Digestive system > Stomach > Rumen | place: Canada: Alberta | collected...
CTGCAAGACCTGCGAGACCAGCTGGAAGCAGAGACCGGCTACAGGCTGGATGTCCATGAAGTCAAAGGCGGGCCAGAGATACAGGTGCAGAAGCAGGCCGTCGATGCCGTGAGCATCCTGTACCTCTTGGAGCTTCATGACAAGTACGGATTCGGGAAAGCAAGGCTGGAAAAGATGTACCACGCCTGCGCAAAAGTCGGAAGCGAGATTTCGCATGGCAAGATGACCATCAAGGAGCTGGCGCAAAAGCTCGAAGACGCTGGCATCGCTCCGAAGTTCAAGGGTGAGCGTGTCACGCGAAAGATGGACGATGAATCCTGCGAGGTGGCGTCATGACGATTCTTGACGTTGTCGATATTGGATTCAAGGTTTTGTGCGTCGTCGAGATCGGGCTGATTGCCTGGGGATGGAACGTATGGAAGGAGTGGATTTTCAGATGAAGGAAGAGAAAATTTCGGAGAATATGGGGAAGCTCGTGACGAACACGATGCGGAGCATGATGCAGCAGTCGTATAATGACGGCTACACGAAAGGCGTTATTGACGGAGGGAAGAAGGCTGAGCAGGAGCGCACGTTGGATGGCGTCCAGCAGGTTGTCCCGAAGCCGTGCGTGCGCGGCATCGACATGAGGACGATGAAGAAGCTGTTCCTGAAACTCGACGAAGAGGTGGACGAATTCAAGGCCGAGCTTTTCCAATACATGGACGGTCTCGATGATGGGCCGGAGGACGTGCTGAAACTTTTGAATGAGAATCCAGCACAGCACGCTTTCCGCATCGCGGAAGAGGGCGCGGACGTCGCGACGATGATTGCAACCATCTGCAATGCCGTCGGCGTCGATGACAAGACGCGCTTCGAGGCGCAGGCATACGTCAACAAGCACAATCACGAAAGAGGGCGCTTGTGATGATGGAGTCGGAGGTGCGGACGTGCCGGACGCGTAAAGCGACGAAGGCGGAGCTGAAAACGGCGGAGGAAAATGCTGAAAAAGACCTTTGGCGGACGTATCACAAGCATCTCGGCGAAGACGGCAAGAAGAAAGGCATGTCGTTCGCACTTGGCTTCCTTCAGCAGATGTCGAGGTCGCATCGTGTCGTTGCCAGGGATGGCAGCGTGCGGATGTCGAAGGTCAAGAAGCCGGGGGAGTGATTTGGATGCTTGAATTCTTTTGTGGCCTTGTCATTGGCAGCATTGGCGGCTTCCTCCTTTGCGCCTTGTTCGTCGGTCGCCGGTTGTTCCATGAGGACCATGATTTGTGGTAAAATATAGGGAGATTGATAGCGTGGTTCAATGATAGGAGGATGGGCGATGCAGGCAGAGTACAACGACTACATGTTGCTGGTACGGAACTATCTGAAAGGCTACAAGAAGATGCAGAGGGACATCGATGCATGGGAGCAGCAGAAATCCGACATCAAAGCCGAGCTTTCGGACGTGTCTGTGGCGATTTCCCGCTATGGCGGTGAGCCAGGTGGCGGGAGTGGCGATATGACGGTTGTAGAGCGTCAGGCAGAGACACGGGCGAAGTTGCAGACACGGCTGTCGCTTCTTGACCACAATATCGGCGAACTCCGCCGCGTCATGAAGACGGTCGAGACGGCCGTGAGCGCCTTGGAGCCTGAGGCGTGTGAAATCGTCTGGGACCATTACGTCGAGCGCGTCGAGTGGAACGTCATTGCCGACCGCCTGTATCTGTCGAGCGCGGCTGTCCGCCAGCGCGGCCATCGTGCCATCCGGGACGTCGCGAATACGATCTTTGTCAATCGCGCGGGGACGTATGAGCAGGTTGTGCTGATTGCCTAACCTGTGGATAACTCGACGCAGAAAAGCATGTCACAAATCGTAGCAACATGGAGCGGGGGAAGGTGCTATTATGATAGCAGGAACTTCGCGAGCAAGAGTTCCAGATTCATACGTTCGAGAAATCCTCCTAAAGCCACATGAACTAGCAAAAGAGCCTCAAATGCTGAGGCTCTTTTGTGTGCAAGAAAGAAGGTGCGCAGATGTGACAATGGTGATGTGCGACAACGACGGCTGCAAGTTCAACAACGACCGCGTCTGCGCACGGGCAAAGATCTATTGCGTCGGCAGGCGATGCATGAGCGCGAAGAGATACGGCGTCATCGACCTGATGAGGAAACCAAGCTGGACGCCGAAAGAACGAGATAGGAACAAATAAAAAAACCTCCATTTCTCATGGAGAATTATAGAAAAAGCATTGACAAAATCAGTAATCCATGCTATACTATAATCAAGAAATGAGGAAGGGAGGAAACAACATGGAGCTTCTGATTGTAGCAATCAGTTTCGTAACAGCGATTATCCAGCTGGTAACAGCAATCATCGTTTACAAAACGACAAAGCACTCCAAGGAGGAGTAAGCAAACGGGGCGAAAGCCCCGGCTCCCCTCGGGGAGTATTGCGAAGATCAGTAGCTCCATGTTGGCGAGGTATGATGACAGTAACGTTTGCAATCCTTGTAGCCGCCATGATTATTTCGTTGCTCGCCCTGAAACGGGTGATGTCGAAATGAACGGGGCACGAGGAGGAGCACGCGAGGGGGCAGGCCGCAAAAGGACTGCCCCTGAAGGAACAACACGGGGCTCCCATACACTACGTGCATCGGCGAGTGAATGGGAGATTATCAAGGACTTCGCTCGCATCCTGAAGCACCAGCCGGAACGCGCGGAGAAGATGGTGCGAGAATTGAAAGAACTGGAAAGCTGAATATGAGGACGTTGTCGAAAGGCAGCGTCCTTTTTGTTTGCATTGAAAGGGGGAAGGAAGATGCTGGCACTGATTGGCATGGCCTGCGCGGTCATCGGGATTATCGCCTTCGGATTTTGTGCATACCGGGGGCATGTTGAAAAATGCAGGGCCCCAGAAAATTCTACGGCCATCTTCCGCACGTTTGTTTTAATCGGGGTGCTGTCCTTCCTGCTGTGTGCATGCCTAGGTGCAAGCGTGATGTTTGGATATCCTCAGTACCTCGTATGGCAACAGGAGAAAGAAGGAGAAGCAGCACTGGCCAAGGCGTCGCAGGATCGTCAGATAAAAGTACAGGAAGCTGAGGCCGAGCGCGAGGCAGCACTCTCGCAGGCTGAGGCGAACAAGACGCTCGGCGAGTCTATCCGTTCGTATCCAGAAGCGATGGAACAGAAGTGGGTGGAAGCTATCAAGGAGACGGACAACCAGGTCATCTATCTGCCGACTGAGTGCTCTATCCCTGTGACGGAGGCAGGCAGGGTAGCAGCCAAGGCGAGACAACAGTGAGCGACAGAGACGAGAACGAACGTCAATGTGTTCTGTTGGAACAGCTTCGAGAGGCAAAGGCGTTCGTTCGCCTTCTTGCTTTTGGCGTTCTATGTCCATCTGTTGCGGACTTTTCCAAGGTACTGGGAGCCGGGGCGAAGAGCCCGCGCCACCTCGCGGCCCAAAATTTTCCTAGATAAAATCGTTTTGGGCTACTTATCTTTAGAAAATAGTGTTTTTCTATAGCGAACATTTATAAAAGCTACCTCTAGAGCCCGAAAATTTTGTAGTCAAATGCATTTTGTTTGAATCATAAGTGAAGGGAGGCAAAAGCCGTGAAGATCAGCAAGGATTTGAAGTTGCTCACAACGACACAGACGGAACTTGCTCGAACGATGGGCGTCTCCCAACCCTATATATCACAGCTGGTAAAAACAGGAATCGTTGTTTGTGATAAGAATGATAAAAACGGCGGAATTTTTGTTTTTAGTAGTCTCAAAAACTATTATTCTCATGCGGTCCCAGCGTCCGGCACTGAAGACGACATCGACATCAACGTCGAACGCGCCAAACGCGAAGCGGCCGAGAGAAAAATCGCCGAGCTCAAGCTGGCGAAGATGGAAGGCAAGGTCTACGACGCTCGAACGGTTGAAATGGTGCAGACAGAGATGCTGTCAAACCTCCGTACGCAGCTGCTGGGGCTTCCGACAAAGCTAGCGCCTATCCTTGAGGGGCTGAAGCGAGAAGAAATCTACGAGGTGCTCACGAAGGAAATCAAGGAGAAGCTCAGCGAGCTTGCAGAATACACGCCGGAGCAGTATCTGGAGGAGGAAGTCGTCGATGGCGAGGAGGAATAGCGTCCGACTGTGGCAGTATATTTCGCATCGCGGTCTTGAACCTCTTCCGGAGATGACGGTCAGCGAGTGGGCTGACAGGTATCGCATGCTGTCCTCCGGCATCTCGGCGGAACCCGGAAAGTGGAAGACGTCCCGCGCCCCGTACCAGAAGGAAATCATGGACGCGTTCACTCAGGCTGGTGTCCATCGCGTCATCGTGAAGAGCGCGTCGCAGGTTGGAAAGTCTGACATCATGAACAACGTTATCGGGCGCTTCGCGCATCTCGACCCTTGCGCGGTTATGATGATTCAGCCGACGATCGAGATGGCGCAGGATTACTCCAAAAGCCGTATTTCCCCAATGATTCGAGATACGAAAGCGCTCTCTTCCTTGTTTTTCGAGGTGAAAAGCCGTGACAGCAACAACACCATCCTTTCAAAAATCTTTCCAGGCGGCCGCCTCATCATGTGTGGAGCGAATTCGCCTGCTGGCCTCGCGTCTCGACCGATTCGCATCCTGCTGGCTGACGAAGTCGACCGCTTTCCTGTCTCAGCGGGAACGGAAGGTGACCCGGTGGATCTCGCGGCGAAGCGCACCACGACGTTCTGGAACGCCGTCATCGGCATGTTCTCGACGCCTACGAATGAAGGCGCGAGCCGCATCGAGGTGGAATACCTCTCGGGCACGCAGGAAGAATGGCAACACAAGTGCCCGAACTGCGGCGAGTTCCATCTGCTCCGCTACACGGACATGCACGTCGATTATGAAGGCGAAGGAAAGAATATCCTCGTTCACGACGTGAAATGGAGATGCCCCGATTGCGGCTATGAGTTCACGGAGATGCAGATGAAGCGGGCGAAAAAGAAATATGTAGCTCAGAACGAGCGGGCGCTCTTGAACGGCATCCGCTCGTTTTTCGTGAACTGCTTCGCGTCTCCGTGGCTTTCATGGAAAGAAGTCATGAAAGAATGGCTGATGGCGAAGGGAAAGCCCGACCGTGAGCGCGTTGTCATGAATACGCGTTTCGGCGAGACGTACCGGATGCCCGGTGCTTTCGATGATGAGACCATCTTCCTTCGTCGGCGCGAGAAATACGGCGCGGAACTGCCAGACGGTGTCCTGATGCTTACGGCGGCCGTCGATACGCAGGACAACCGCCTCGAGTACGAGGTTTGCGGCTGGGGGCGCGAGGAAGAGTCGTGGGGCATTGTCAAGGGCATCATCCTCGGCGAGCCGGACAAGGCGCGAACTTGGGCAGAACTTGACCAGGTCCTTGACCATGTTTATACGTTTAAGGACGGAAGCGGGCTGAAGGTCTTGCGGACGTTCATCGACTCCGGCGGCCACTACACGAGCGACGTCTACGCCTACTGCCTGAAGAATTTCAGCAAGCAGCGCTTCGCCATCAAGGGCCAAGGCGGTCCCGGCATCCCGCTCAACTACAAAATCGGCCGCGCATCCGTTGCGAAAATCCCTCTCTGCATGCTCGGCGTTGACGATGGCAAGCAGTCCGTCATGAACCGCCTGGCCGTCGAGACGCCAGGGCCCCAGTACTTCCATTTCCCCAAGGATGAGCCGAAAAAGCTCTCCTACCTTGCGCACCGCGGCTATGATGACCTCTACTTCAAGGGCATCATTTCGGAGCACAAGAAGACGGTGAAGCGTGGCGGACAGATTCGCGAAGTCTGGGAGCCGACGCAGGGTGTCAGAAACGAGCCGCTCGACCTCCGCGTCTACAATCTGGCGTGCATGCAGTCCTGTCGGCCGGACTGGGATAGGTTGGAGGCGCTCTTAACGGGCAAGGAAGTGCCAAAAAAGGCACCACAGAAGAAAAAATCAACGTTGAAGCGCCGTTTTTCGGCGCAGAAAAATATTTGGTGAGGTGAGGATGAACATATGGCGAACGCACTACAAAATGCGAGATTGAAGCTTTACGTCGAGGCGGAACGCGCGATTTTGTCCGGGCAGTCATACACGATTGGCAACCGGCAGCTTACACGGGCGAATTTGTCGGAAGTGCGGAAGGAAATCGACAACCTTGTGGAAGCAGGTGCAGCGCTTGATGATGTTGTCATCCAGCCGCGCCGGATGAGCAAGCGGGCCGTGTTCTTTGATTGACTCGAATCAGATGGAAGGAGGTGATTCGATGAGAAGAAAGACGAGAGGAAAGATGCCGCGTACGGTCAAGAACAGCGGATATGGTGAAGGCGGTGCGTCTCAGCGCAGCAACATCTTGAAGGCGTGGCATCCTCTCAAGGCATCGCCGAAAAGCGACATCAATGCGCATCTTTTCACGCTTCGCAACCGCGCTGCCGACCAGAGCACAAACACGCCAATCGGCGCGGCGGCCATCAAGACGAGCGCGATGCATACGGTGGGGGATGGCTTGCACGTTTTCCCGCGTCTGAAGTTCAAGACGCTCGGCCTCACGCCGGACGAAGCCCGCGCGTGGACGCGCAAGACGATGCAGGAATTCGACCTTTGGGCGAATTCGAAAGACTGCGACCTCACGCGGCGTAACAACTTCTACGACATGCAGGACATCGCCTATATCTCGTACCTCACGGACGGCGATTCCTTTGCACTCTTCAAACGCCGCCTGCCGACGCCGCAGATGCCGTACTCGCTCCGCATCCAGCTGCTGGAGGCGAATCGCATCTCGAATCCGATGGGCCGGGACTATTTCGGAACGCTTGGCCCGTACGCGGTCGAGATGAAAGCCCCGAATCCGAATAATCGCATCATCTCAGGCGTTGAAATCAACAAGGATGGCGCTGTCGTAGCTTACTGGGTATCGAACCGTGTCCCCTGGGACCCCACGGACATCGAGCAGGCACCTGAGTGGGTGCGCGTCAAGGCGTTCGGAAGCGAGACAGGGGCACCGAATATCCTGCAAATCTGCCATGACTTGCGGCCAGAGCAGTATCGCGGTGTCCCGTACCTCGCCCCTGTCATCGAGACATTGAAGCAAGTCAGCCGCTACACGAACGCGGAGCTTACAGCCGCCATCATCAAGTCGTTCTTTGCGCTGTTCTTCACCGAGGAAACGGCGGGGCAGTCCATCGAAGACGTCCTGCCCGGCACGGGCGTTGCGGCCGAGGACGCGAAAGCGCCGACGGTGGACCCGAGCGAGTACAGCCTGTCTGCTGGTACGATGAACGCTTTGCCGAAAGGCGTGGATGTCAAGACGGTCGATGCCTCGAACAGCATGAGCACGTTCGAGATTTTCACCAAGGCGCTTGAAAAGCAGATTGGTGCGGCCATCGGACAGCCGTACGAAGTCCTCATGAAGACGTTCAACAGCAGCTACTCTGCAAGTCGCGCGGCGCTCCTCCAAGCGTGGGACGAGTATAAGACGCGGCGCAAGTGGTTCGCTCGTGATTTTTGTCAGCCGGTCTACGAGGCGTGGCTGACAGAAGCTGTCGCGACGGGGCGCATTGAGGCCCCCGGCTTCTTTGACGACCCAGCGATTCGGGCGGCATGGTGCAACGCGGATTGGTTCGGTCCATCCATGAGCATCCTCGACCCCGTCAAGGACGTCACGGGCTCGGCGCTCCGTGTGAAATACGGCCTTTCGACGCGTGAGCGTGAGGCCGCAGAGATGACGGGCACGGACTTTGAAGAAAATTTGGAACAGCTTGCCTACGAGAAGCAGAAGACGGAAGCGCTCGGCCTTGATATGGGGAACGCGGAAGTCTTGGCTGGAAAGTTGGCACAACAGCAACCAGCGCAAAGTACGGAAGGAGGTGATACGACATGAAGCGTAAATTCTGGAATTTCAAGAACGAAGCGGATGAAGCCGAGCTCCTGCTCTACGGTGATATTTCCGATGAGACGTGGTATGGGGACGAAGTTACGCCGAAAGCCTTCGCAGAGGACCTTGCGTCCTGTGGTGGCAAGAAGCTGAACATTCGCATCAACTCTCCAGGCGGCGATGTATTCGCCGCGCAGGCCATCTACAACCAGCTCAAGCGCTACTCAGGCGATGTGAGCGTCACGATTGATGGCATGTGCGCGAGTGCGGCGACCATCATTGCATGCGCGGGCTCGACCGTCACAATGCCGTCGAACGCGGTGTACATGATTCACAACCCCGCCTGCGTCGTTATGGACGCTATGACAGTTGACGACGCGAAGAACCTTATCAAGATGCTAGAAACGACGAAGGACACCATCCTAGCGGTCTACCATGACCGTGTCGCGGGCAAGCTCTCCGACACGAAGCTCTCCCATCTCATGGACAATGAAACATGGATGAGCGCGAGCGAAGCGTTGGCGAATGGCTTTGTTGACGCCATCGACGAGCAGGCGACGGTCGAGGACAAGCTCGACGGAAACATGCTTATCGTTAACTCGGTGCGCGTGCCGCTCGACAAGTTCAAGAACGCCGCGAAACTTCGCGGAATTTTGGCACAAAATGTGCCGAAAACCGCAGAAACGGAGGAAAAAAACGTGGAAAATAACGAAATTTTGAAGAAAATCAAGGACATGCTCGGCATCACGGAGCCACCGAAAGAAGAGCCTCACCAGACGATTGAGGACGCCGTCAAAGCCGAGCGCGAGCGTATGAACGCTCTCGACGCGCTCAAGAACGGCAATCCGGCTGTCGATGCCATCATCGAGACGGCAAAGAAGAACGGGCAGACCGTGAAGGACGTCCAGCCGTTCGTCGATGCGATGCCGGAGCCGCCGAAAGAGGACGCTGGCAAGGCGCTCGACGCTATCCGTGACCTCATCCTCGACAACATGGCATCCGGCGCTGAGGATGTGAAGCCTGAGCCTGTTGTAGACAAGGCTGAGGCGAAGGAGAAGAAAGAAAAGAGCGAGATTGATGCAGTTGTCAATCTCATCAACGCGAACCGTTGAAAGGAGAATCCAAGATGGCTATCAGAGAATCCATGACCGGCGTCACGTATGACGAGCTTTTCGGCGGTCCCGAAATCCCCGTCCTGACGAAGAATGTCACGCTGGCAAAAGGTGCAGCACATAAGCGCGGCGAGCTCCTGACGCTCGACACGACGACGGGCACGTACGCACTCACGGAAAAGGGCAAGGCGGCAAGCGTTGTCCTCGCCTATGACACGGACGCAACGAGTGCTGACACGATTGCAACGGTCTATACTTGCGGCCGGTTCAATCGCGAAAAGCTTATCGTTGCAGATGGTGACACGGTCGATGCCCATGAAGAAGAGCTTCGTGGTGTTGGCATTTACCTCGCATCGCTCAAGTAAGGGAGGCTTATAAGAAATGGCTATTGATTTCAGCAATACTTTTGCACTCATGCAGACCTTGGAGAAGTCCAAGGCTCCGGCATCGTTCCTGCTCGACACGTTCTTCCCCGTCACTCCGACGCCGAGCGTGCAGAACTACATCGCGGTCGAGTACCGCAAGGGCGGCCGTCGTCTCGCTCCGTTCGTCGTAAAGGGCGCTCGTGGCGTCAACCTCGACCGTACTGGCTCCAAGGTTGACATCTACCAGCCGCCGACGATGGCGGCGAGCCGCGTCATCAACCCCGAGGACATCGAGACGCGCGGTTTTGGCGAGAACATCTATTCGACGATGACGCCCGCCGAGAGAGCTCGTGTTCTCCAGGCAAAGGACCTTCGCGAACTTCAGGACTCCATCATCAACCGCAAGAACAAGATGGCGGCGGACATCCTCACGACGGGCAAGACGGTCATCAAGGGCTACGCAGACGACGGCAAAGAAGTCATCACGGATACGGTCGCTTTCGATTGGACGCAGGAAGCCAAAGTCGCGAAGAGTTGGGCGGATGCGGGCGCTACCATCTTCGACGACATCAAAGCGGCATCGGAGCAGATTCAGGAGAGTGCAGGCGAGGTTCCGACCATCATGATTTGTGGCAAGAACGTTGCGGACTACATCCTGAACAACGACCAGATCATGAAGTGGCTTGCCATCCCGAGCGCATCCAATCTCTCGCTCATGGGCCTCCAGCCGCGTATCACGAGCCCGCAGGTCATGCGCATCGGTATGATTCAGAGCCTGAACCTCGAAGTCTACAGCTACGCAGAGACGTACACGGACGATGACGGCACGGTCAAGCCGTTCCTCGACCCGAACGATGTCATCATCGCGATTCCGGGCCGCGGCCGTCAGCTGCATGCCGCCGTCACGCTTCTCAATGACAGCACGAAGTCGTTCGAGACATTCGCGTCGGCCTACGTTCCGCAGTATTCGGCGGGCAACAACCAGCTTGCACTCACGGTTTACAGCCGTTGCGTCCTCGCTCCTGAGTTCGTCGATGACTGGGCCGTCATCCATACGACGACAACGGCGTAAAGGAGTGATTTTCCATGCTGATTTGGAAGAATGAAGAGGCTGATGCGCCCGTCGTGTCTGCCCCAGAACCGAAAAAGAAGCAGAAGGCCGCTCCGAAGGACGACGTTGTTCTCCCAGACGCGGACCCGGCGAAAGCCGTGAAGAAATGAGCACGTTCAAGGAGCAGCTTGCATCCGACCTCGAAAACACGTTCCTGAACCTTGACGAATTCGCCGAGGAACATGAGGTGAACGGAAAGACTGTAACTTGCGTCGTGCAGTCCCCGACCGAGCAGGAGATGTTCCAGCAGGGCATCGCCTACAGCGGCTATGAGGTGACGCACGGAAATCTGACCATCCTGCATATCAAGAAGGACGATTTTGGCGACACGCCTGCCGAGTCGCAGATTGTCACACTTGATGGTGAGGATGGGGAAGTCCAGTCTTGCATTGAGGATATGGGCCTGCTCTCAATCTACCTGCATATCAATCACTGAGGAGGCGAGCGCCATGTCCATTGAATTGGAGCTTTCATCCGACCGAAAGCTGTTGCAGGTGCTTTCGGGCTTCAATGAGGAAAATGCGAGAAAGGCGTGCGTCATGGCTGGTAAACGAGCTGCGACTGCAGCGCGTGCGGCTGGCTCTCGGCAGATTCGCTCCATCTACACGATGAAAGCAGCTGACGTCAAGGCGAAGGCTCGTATCAAGGGAACGGGCGACGGCCCTGTCATTGAAATCAAGGGCGCGACGGAGCCTGTTACGAAGTACAGGGCGGCGAAGCGGAAAAGCGGCATCTTTGTTTCTGTCAAGCGCGGCGGAATGAAGAAGGTCGAACGAAGCTTTGCCATTGGTACGCGCTTCGTTGCACGCGTCGGTCGTGAGAGGTTCCCAATCAAGGGACTTTACGGCCCATCTGTTCCGCAGCTCTACGGGAATCCTGACGTCATGCAGACGATGGAGGAACGTGGAAGCGAGGTCTTTGATGAGCGCCTTGAGCATGAAATCGAGTACCGTCTGGGAAAGGCGTGATATGAATGACACCGTTAGACGTATCAAGAGGTATCGCGTCCTACCTGAAAGGCTGTATCAAGAAATATGATGAACTCCTTCGCTCCGTTGACTCTGACGGGGAGGAGTCGGTGAAGGACGTCAGGGTCTATTCCGGCTTCCTGCCTCACAAGACGACGCGGAAGGAAATGATGGAGCTTTGCCCGGCTGTCGTTGTCCGTCCTGAGTCTTTTAAGGATGGAAAAGACGATTCGAGAGTGTCCATCGTCGCCTACGTCACGGTGTTCGACGACGACCTAGAGCAAGGGTGCGATACGCTGTTTCACTACATGGACTTCGTTCGCAACATGCTCCTTCTAGAGAATCCTATCGACGATAAGTGGCTCATCGCAGACGGCCTTGAGGGAACCGTGCCCGATGACCAGCCGTTTCCGCAGTGGATTGGCGTCATCGAGTTCGAGGTCTACATCCCGCAGCCAAAACGGTACAACAGCGATATCTTAGCGAGGTGAATCCTTTGCGAAGGAAGAAGGAAAATCCCGTTGTCTACGTCGGCCCGGGCTTTCGTGATTCGAGGCTTTCGACGTATTCCATCTTTGCAGACGGGATTCCGGAGGAATACAAGAATCATCCGACGTACAAACATCTGTTTGTCGCGCCGGAGAAATTGAACGAGGCGCGTGAGCTTGTTCGCAAGAAGGGCTCCGTGCTCAATATCATGTTCCAGGCGGCAGTCAGGGAGCATGAAGAGAAGAAAGGTGGTAAATGAACATGGCATACTTTCATGGCGTGAAAGCGCAGGAAGTTGCAACGGCTATTATCGCGCCTGTCGCCACGACGGCGGGGCTGCCGGTTGTTTTCGGTACGGCCCCTGTCCATCTGACGGCGGACCCGACGGCCTATGTCAACAAGCCGAAAATCTGCTATAGCTGGAACGAAGCTGTGCAGGCGTTCGGCTATTCGGATGACTGGGACAAGTACACGCTCTGCGAAGCGATGTATACGGAGTTCAAGCTTTACGCTGTTCAGCCGATTGTTTTCGTCAACGTCCTCGACCCGTCGAAGCATAAGACGGCGGTTGCTGAGACGGAGACGGCTATCGGCACGGACAAGACGGCTCTTGTTAAGGATTCCGTGATTCTCAGCTCTCTCAAGGTCAAAGGAACATCCGATGGAACAGAGGCAACGCTCGGCACGGACTACACGGCCGCCCACAATGATGATGGCGACCTTGTCATCACGGTCCTTGAAGGCGGCACGCTCTACTCAAATTCGAGTATCTTCATCGCCTACGACAAGGTAGACCCGACGGCCGTCAAGGCGTCCGACATCATCGGCGGTGCTTCGATGGACGGCAGCGTCAAGGGTCTTGAGCTTGTAGACACCATTTACACGCAGCTCTCCCTTGTGCCTGGCATCCTCGCGGCTCCTGGCTGGAGCGAGGACCCGACCGTCGCCTCTGTCATGAAGGCGAAGGCGCTTAACATCGACGGCCTCTTCCGTTGCATTGTCCTCACGGACATCGACACGGGAAACGTCAAGCAGTACGCAGACGCGAACGCCTGGAAGAACAAGAACAACTACACGGGGACGAATCAGGTTGCCTGCTGGCCGTGCGTCAAGAATGGTGATGCGGTCTATCACATGTCTTCGCACATCATGGGCATCATCGGTGTCATGGACGCGGCAAACGACGATATCCCGTATCAGTCTCCGTCGAATCTCTCGATGCAGGCGACAGGCCTCTGCCTGAAAGATGGCACGGAAGTTGCGCTTTCGCTCCAGCAGGCGAACCTCCTGAATTCGCAGGGCATCATGACGGGGCTGAACTTCAATGGCGGCTGGAAGTCGTGGGGCAACTACACGGGCGCTTATCCGTCCATGACGGATGTCAAGGACAGTTTCATCTGCGTTCGCCGTATGTTCGATTGGCAGTATCAGACGTTCATCCTGACGTACTGGCAGAAAGTCGACCAGCCGCTCACGGGTCGCCTGATTAAGACCATCGTGGACAGCGAACAGATTCGTCTCAACGGCCTCGTGTCTCGCGGCTTCTTGCTCGGCGCAACCGTCTCCTTCCTCTCCGATGAGAACCCGACGACAGATCTCTTGCAGGGCATCATCCGCATCCACACGAGCATCACGCCGCCGGTTCCGGCTCAGGAAATTGAGGACGTCATCGAGTACGATGTTAAGAACTTCCAGAGCCTGTTTGAATGAATGGTGAGGTGAAAATCACATGGCAACGAACAAAGTACCAGAAGTCATCAACGACGTACGCATCTACCTGAATGGCAGCGATACGGCCGTCGCGGCAACGAAAATCGAGCTTCCTGAAATCAAGACGCTTACGGCCGACGTTACTGGCATCGGCCTCGCGGGCAAAGTCGAAGCGCCGATTCAGGGCCACTTCGACAGCATGGAGTGCACGATTTCGTGGAACGTTCCGACGAAGGATAATTCCCAGCTCTTTGGTGGCGAGGCCATCAGCCTCGAAGCCTATGCGGACGTCCAGGCGTTCGACGGTGGCGAGAGCAAGTACATCCACGACCAGTTCCGTGTCGCGATGCGCGGCCGCATCAAGAGCCACAAGGTCGGCTCTCTTGAGCCGGGAAGCACGGCGGATGCTGAGACAGTCATCGAAGTGCATTACATCAAAGAAGAAATGGCGGGCAAGGTCCTTGCCGAGGTTGATAAGTATGGCTACAAGTGCATCATCAACGGCAACGACATCATGGCGCCGATTCGTGCAAATCTGGGACTCTGAGAAAGGATGAAGTGACATGGCGGAAAGCAAGAAGGCGGAAGTCGAAGTTGTGGACGTTGACGACGAAAACGTCCTGAACCTCTCGAAGCCCCTCCCGAATGGGGCGGAAAAGCTCGTCTTCGACTTCGACAAAATCAACGGCTACACGCTCATCGCATGCGAGAAACGGGCAAAGAAAGAGGACAACACCATCATGGTTCCGTCTCTTTCGCAGGTCTATCAGGCATACGTCGCGGCGGCTGCCGCTGGCGTCAAGGTCGATGACATCCTAGGCCTCAACATGACGGACTTCACAGCGGCTTGCATCAAGGCGCAGGGTTTTTTACTGGGTGCGGGACGGTAAAGAGCATCCGTCTTTCCGCGTTCCGCATGGCAAAGTACACAGGCACGCCCATCGGCTATTTCCTAGAGATCCCGATGGGTGATTTTTATGCCTTTGTTGCCATCATGAACGAAGAAGTCGAACGAGAGAACAAAGCCATGAAGGGAGGGAAGTGACATGGCGGGACGTATCATGGAGCTCGCTATTGCGATTCGCGGAAAGCTTGACGGGTCTGTTGGCTCGTCCATGCAGGCCGCGGCCAAAGAGGCGAGTCAGCTTCGCTCGCAGATTGCGAACGTCAACCGAGAGATGCGGAAGGCGCAGCAAGCGGCATCGTCTGAGCAGAGATCGCTCGGACGCGTCAGCGAGGCGTCTTATGCCCGCATCGCTTCCTTGCAGGCTCGTATCAATGCGATGACGGAGCGCAGGAGCCAGATTCTTGACGCGCAAGCGGCAAAGGAGAAAGCTTCTTCGAACTTTGGAAGCGCAAAGAGCAAGCTCGGGAGCGCCGTTGCTGTGACGGCTGTCGCGGCAGCTCCTGTCGCTGGCATGGTAGCGACGGCTGCGAACTTCGAGCAGGCCATGAGCAAGGTGCAGGCCATCACGAATTCGTCAAACGCGGATATGGAGCGCCTGACAGCCACGGCCCAACAGCTCGGCGCATCGACGCAATTCTCGGCCTCGCAAGCGGCTGAAGCTATGAGCTACCTCGGTATGGCGGGCTGGAAGACCGACCAGATTATCTCGGGCATGCCTGGTCTCCTCGACCTTGCGGCGGCATCCGGCGAAGACCTTGCGAGCGTCGCGGATATCGTCTCGGATGACCTGACGGCTTTCGGCATGTCCGCCGACCAGGCGAGCCATATGGCCGATGTCATGGCGGCAACGTCCACGAACGCGAACACCAACGTCGCGATGATGGGCGAGACGTTCAAGTACGTCGGTTCTCTTGCCGGTGCTCTCGGCTACAGTCTCGAAGACGTCTCTGTCGCCACGGGCATCATGGCAAACGCGGGCATCAAGGGCGAGCAGGCTGGTACATCGTTACGCGCCATCATGACGCGCCTCGTGTCGCCGACGAAAGAGTCGGGCACGGCGATGGACCAGCTCGGCATTACCATGACGAACGCGGACGGCACGATGAAGCCTTTCATGCAGACCATGCAGGAACTCCGCGCGGCCTTCAGCGGCATGACGGAAGAGCAAAAAGCGCAGTATGCATCAAGCCTCGCCGGACAAGAAGCTATGTCCGGTTTCCTTGCCATCGTCAACGCGTCTGACAGCGATTTCGATACGCTCGTGAACGCTGTCGGAAATGCAGACGGCGCGGCGGCGCAGATGGCGGCAACGATGAACAACAACGCGAAAGGCGGCGCGATTCAGCTGCAATCCGCGATTGAAGGCCTTTCCATTTCCGTCGGCTCCGTGTTCCTGCCTATCTTGGCGCAGATGGCGCAAGGATTGGCGGGCATCGTCGGCGACATGGCGAAATGGGCGCAGACGCATCAAGGCGTCGTGATTGCCCTCATGGCTGTCGCCGGAGCGATTGCGGCCGTTGTTCTTGCGGGCCTCACACTGAACGTTGTGATTACAGCTATCGGTGCGTTTGACGCGGCGATGAAGCTCTTGACAATCACGACGGAGGCAGGTACGCAGGTAACGCTTGCGCAGATGGCGGCTTTGAAGCTCCACGCGGCGGCAACGCGTATCGCGGCGGCGGCTCAAGCGGCATTTAATGCAGTCATGAGTGCGAATCCGATTGCCCTTGTTGTGCTCGCCGTTGTTGCTCTTGTCGCGGCTCTTGTCTACTTGTACAACAACAACGAGACGGTACGAAGCGCCATCATCTCGGCATGGAACAGCATCAAGTCTGCGGCTGTGGCCGTCTGGAACTCCATCGCGCCGACCATCTCGGCGGCATGGGAGGCCATCAAGGCGGCCGCGCAGGCGGGCATCACATTCTTGCAAGGCATCTGGACAACGATTCAGCCGTACGTTTCCGCGTTCGGCTCGTTCCTCATCTCGGCGCTGTCCGGCCTCATCGGCGTCATCGGCACGGTGCTGTCCGTGGCGGTCACGATTGTCGGCGGCATCCTGCAGGGCATCATAGCTATATTCGGTGCAGTATTCAGCGTTGTTGTGACGGTCGTGTCTGTCGCGTTTACTGTGATTTCGGCTGTCATCTCTGCGGCCATCACGGTCATTTCCGCCATCATCTCCGTCCTAGCGCCGATTTTCAGCGCGGTATGGACGGTTATCACGGTGGCGGCGAAGGTTGCTTTCATCGTCATCAGCACGGTCATCTTCGCGGCCATTGCGGTCATCGGAGGTATCTTGCAAGTGCTTGTCGCGATTGCAACAGCCGTCTGGAACGCGATTGTCATGGCCGCACAGGCGGCATGGGCCTTGCTTGCGCCTATCGTCATGCCTGTTATCGAGTCTATCATTGCGGGCATCGAGGTTATCATGTCCGTTGCTGAGGCGGCATGGGCCGCTATCAGTGCGGCCGCGATGGCGGCATGGACGGAAATCCTTGCGATTGTCATGCCGGTCATTGATGAAATCACATACTACGTTGACGCTGCAGAGGCTATGATTTCTGCGGCATGGGATGCCATCAGCTCGGCGGCATCCGCTGCATGGAACATGATTGTCAGCACGGTGCAGGGCGTCATAGATAGCGTCTTGAGCATCGTTGACCAAGGCGTTGCGGAAGTGCAGAGCAAGTGGGAAAACCTCAAGTCGATTTTCTCTTCGCCAATCAACGCCGTCGTCAACTTCATCAAGGGCGGCGACGGGGAGGCGGCGAGCGTTGCATCGAACGCCACCGGCGGTATCTACAACAAGGGCGCGTTCCTCACGACGTTCGCAGAGGAAGGGCCCGAGGCCGCTATCCCGCTTGATGGTTCCCAGAGAGCGATTTCCCTGTGGACGCAGGCAGGGCAGATGCTCGGCATGCTTCCTGAATCCATGAGCAGCACTTTTGCCGGACAACCCGCGGCACAGCCACAGGCGACGGCCCCCGTTGCGGCTCCAGCGCCGAGTAGCGGCTCCAGCATCACGCTCGAACTACATCCGACCATCAACGTGAATGGAAGCGGGCAGGATGCTGTCGGAGACTTCAAAGCGGCGCTTGCAGAGTTCGCTTCGCAGTTTGAACGCGAACTTCCCCGCATGATGGCGAACGCGCGGGCAGAGCAAAGGAGGCTTTCCTTTGGCTGACAAGACTTATACGACAATCCAAGGCGACATGTGGGATTCCATCGCTTACAAGGTTTATGGGCATGAGCGTTACATGAGCACGCTCCTTGAAGCGAACCAGCAGTACAACGATTTAACGGTGTTCCCCGCTGGCATCACGATTACCTGCCCAGACGTCGGCATTGCATCGGCATCAACACTGCCGCCATGGAGGAGGTGAGAGCATGGGGCTTCTATCGGGCTTCGTCCAATCGCAGATTGCAGAGTGGGCGTCAACGCTGACACCGGGCTCCCAGCTTTCACGTCGCTCTTGGGCGAATGTGACCTACAAGCCGAAGGGCGGGAGCGAGGAAACGGATATTTCGGAGGACTTGATGAAGTATCTCAAGTCCATCGAGTACACGGACAATATCGCTGATGCCGTTGACGATCTCACGATTACGCTGGAGGACAAGGCCGCGCTTTGGCAGGCGTCCTGGTTCCCGGAGCCGGGCGCAAAGCTCAAGGTCGTGCTGAACACGTACAACAACCAGAATCTCTCGGAGGGGCTCAAGCAGCTCGACCTGGGGGAGTTCGAGGTTGACCAGATTGAAGTGGATGGTATGCCGTCTGTGGTTCAAATCAAGGCGGTTGTCGTACCGAACGACAATACGCTTCGAGGCGAAAAGCAGAATCAGGAATGGAAGGACACGACCGTCAGCGTCATTGTGAACGACATCGCGGGAAAGAACGGCCTGACGATGATGTGGCTTGTGCAGGATGACCCTGCCGTTGACCATGTCGAACAGTCTGACCAATCCGACCTTGAATTTATTCAAAAGCTCTGCAAGGACAACGGCTACAACCTGAAGGTCACGAGCGAGCAGATTATCATCTACGACGAAGCGCAGCTTGAAACGGGGGAGCCGAAAATCACGTTTGTCCGTCCAGGCACGCCGACCTCGATGGAAATCTACAAGATGAACATCGCTGGCGGAAGCTCTTCGAGCGGTGATGATTCCAGCCGCATTGACAGCTTCTTCAGCTGGAAGATGACGGCAAAGACGCGGGACGTCTATAAGGCGTGTCACGTTAAGTACAAGGAAAAGAAGAAGGACACAGTCATCGAGTCCACGTTCACGGACCCAGACAAGACGGACGGCAAGACGCTGGAAGTCAACACACAAGTGAAGACGCAGGAAGAAGCCGACCGCCTTGCCAAGAAGAAGCTTCGCGAACAGAACAAGGACGAGGTGAAATGTTCTTTCACCGTCGGAGGCGACTTCATCTTCTGGGCGGGCGAAGTCATCAAGCTCGAAGATTTTGGCCACTTCGACGGGAAATACATCATCACGAAAGTCTCCCATCACATGGGAACCGGCTACACGGTTGACCTTGATATGAGGAGGTGCCTCAATGGCTACTGATTCTTTGCGGCAGAGGGACCTTGAAAGCATGTTTTTCACGGGCACGGTCTCAACGCAGAACCCGAACGCTGGCACAGTCACGGTATATCGCGACGACAAGGAGACAACGGCCTCCGACCTGTTCGTGCTTCAGCGCGGATGCGCTTCCTCGAAAGACTACTGGCTCCCAGCCGTCGGCGATAAGGTGCTCTGCATCCAGACGCCGAATTTTGGCGGCAAAGGAGCGGGGGAGGGCTATGTCCTTGGGAGCTATTACAACGACACCGACACGACGCCGAGTGGTGCATCCGCGTCAACGCGTGTGCTGAATCATCCGGGTGACGTCATTTTGAACGTTGGGGGAACGTTCTCCGTGCACGCTGGCACGCTTGACATCACAGGTGGCGGCGACGTCGTCGCATCCGGTCGTTCTCTTGTCGGCCACACACATACCGGCGTGCACGGCGAAACGAGCCCGGCACATTAACGAAGAAAGGGGAGAGGCATCATGTACATCGGATATATGGGGAGCATCGTCTTCATCACGTCTTCGCACTACATGCTCACCCCGTCCAATTTCCAGCAGGACGCGAAAGGGAGATGGAGCGATCATGACGTCATCTACAAGAAGCCATCATCAGAGTTCTTGGGTCCCGGCCTTCGAACGGTATCGTTCGACATCATCCTTTCGTCCATGTTCAACATCAAGCCAGAAGACCAGATACTGAAACTGCGCCAGATGTGCGAGACGGGCGCTGTGTTCCCGCTTGTCATCGGCGGAAAGCCTGTATCACAGAACTATTGGAGACTGGACTCTATGAGCGTCGGCGAGACTTA
>Ga0256406_1003394_pt1 | contig 19889 bp, 5 predicted proteins | sample RumenRJG_03DNA_FD_185986 | JGI IMG/M metagenome (GOLD analysis project Ga0256406, IMG submission 185986) | Bovine rumen microbial communities from Lethbridge, Alberta, Canada - RJG_03 | ecosystem: Host-associated > Mammals > Digestive system > Stomach > Rumen | place: Canada: Alberta | collected...
TCGGATCATGGAAATGTCATCCGCAGCACGGCAGAATACTTCGCCATGGAGGCTCTGCAGGAGAAACAGGGCATCGGCAAGCTTGCCAAAGTCGGCCTGAATTATGGCGACATGCTTCTGAACCGCAGTGCTTTCATCACAGGTGCGATGGCGAAGATCATCAAGCCTGGGGATGGTGAGCTCTTCAAGAAAGCGAAGACCTTCGGCGCTGTTGCCATGGTGGCCGGCGACCTCTATACGAGCTCCCAGAGCAGCACGACGTCTGCTGCGGCAAGTTGGGCGACAGCCGGCTTCATGGTTGGCGATCTCCTCGATGAGACGAAACTTGATTTCATCAAGGAGCCGAGTCTCATGAAGAAGTTCTTCCGCACGGAAGAATCTCTCAAGTTCCGCGGCAAGTATGCTCTGGCTGGTGCAGCTCTCGGCGTTGTTGCGCGTGGAACGCTTGGCCCTTCCGTGGAAGGAGACGGCCGCGACAACTGGACGCCGGAACGCACGAAGCAGAAGTGGGAGATGGAGGACTACTTCGACCGCCTCAACTACATCAAGAACATGGGGCTCTACCATAAGGCTGCCAAACTTGCTGAGAGCAAGGAAGGCACCAACATGGAGAAGATCTTCAATGACTACGATGAGTGGTCGAAGAAGCGCCAGGAGATCATGAAGGAGTCCGATGTCAATACTACGGACTGGTGGACAAAACTCAAACAGCGTATGCGTATTCAGGCAAAACAGCTGCAAGATAGCATCAATCCTGATAGCGAGCAGCAGAATCATCGCTTCGAGTACGCCAACGGCCTTTCCATCAATGACCTTCCAGGCGTCAGGAACGGCGTCTTCCACTCCGAAGAAATCTCGGAAGAAGAACGTCTCTATACCCTGAATACTCTCGTCACGATGGGCATCCGCTACAACAAGCAGGGAACGACGCGCACGCAGGACGACCGTGACATGACGCAGCTCACAGCGTTTGAGCATGCGTATGGCACGAAGATTCCGGATTACTATCAGGTCCACCACATCATCGAGTTCTCGCAGAACGGCCCTGATGATCCTTCGAACATGATCGCCCTCAACCCGGACGACCATCTCTACATCACCGAGCAGCAGCACAAGCTTGCAGAAGGCGACTTCGAGGCGGCGCAGATCGGCGCGCGCACAGCCATGCGTCTCGGCGAGTACGGACGGGCGGCACTCCTCTACAAGAAGGCGGCCGAGTCCACGATGTACGGCCTCCGTGCAGACGCACGCTGGAACGACATTGAGATGGCTCTCCCAAAGTACGAGCGGGACTACTTCCAGGAGTTCATGAAGGAGCGCGACCCGGACAAGCAGGAAGAGATTCTGAAGACCGTCTCTCCGTTCCTCCGCCGTGCCCTGAAACAGGTCTGGGGCATGGACTATTCCAAGGACAAGGGCGAAGATAACGACGAGTACTTCAAGGACCACAACCTGCCGAACTTCCTCTGGGAAGGCTGGCGACCGGACTCTGACCTCAACAACATCAAGGCAAAGACCATCAAGAACGAGGGCATGCTCTTCTCCGACTTCGGCATCTACGAGTCGAAGTACCGCGATCCGAAGGTCATCAATGCACCGAACCTTTCGCCGAAAGGTAGCAACAATCCTCTGGAGCTTCAGGCAAAACTCCAGTCGACCATGAACGGTCTCGGGCTTACGGGCGTCGAGGTTTCCGTCGAGCCGAAGAGCACGAAGGGAACGCAGTCCATCATCAATCTGGCACAGGTTGTCAAATATGATTTCCGGGAGAAGGTCAACGACCTTTTCTCTGGAAATGCTTGACGTTGCTGCAAATGTGTTGCATGGTGCTGCACAATTCTGTATAATAAAAGCATGTCTATCGATTTTGCTTTTTTATAGGTGGTGTATGAATGGTGTATACTCATGCAACTGAAACAGGTTATATCCGTGATCTCGGATTTGAAGTCATCCCGCCGAAAGAAAATGGAGAAGTCACGATCCAAGCTGCTGATGGTCGCTTCATGACGTTTCCTGATATTCCATCATTCTGCCATTTTTCGCGGAATTTGCGGCGCAGGGTAGAAGAACACTTGCAATCTGAAGCCGAAGCATTCGCGAAAGTGGTTATCGAAAGTTGCTTCGATAAGGGAGGTGCGCTTCATGGCGTCAACAAAGACAGCCAGTGTCAATGTCAGAATTGACCAAGGAGTCAAAGTGCGGGCGGAAGAAATTCTTTCAAGAATTGGGATTCCGAGAGCTGTGGCGATTGACATGTTTTACCGGCAGATCATTCTTCATAGCGGAATTCCATTTGCGCTGAATATTCCACGATTATCTCATGTAAATCTTGTAGCGAGAGATTCGATGACAAGAGAGTCCTTTGATAATATGATGCGCACCGGCCTACAGCAAGCGAAAGATGATCATGCTGCGGATGTAGACGAATTTTTTGATCGGCTTGCGTGCAGGCTGCATGCCGTAAGCGACTCCGACTAAGGAAGTTCTCTATGCAGACGTATCGTGTAAAGATCACGCAGCAGGCGCAAGAGCAGATGATCGACATTGCTGACTACATTCAGAATGAGCTCTTGGCTCCACGGGCGGCCATTGATACAATGAGTGCTTTGCGGAGCTCCATAAAGAGTCTTTCATCTATGCCTGGGCGGATTCAACTGACAGAAGAAGAGCCGTGGCACTCTGAAGGCATTCGGCGCATGGTGGTGCAAAACTTCTATGTATATTTTTGGATCGATGAAGATCGCAAAATTATCCAAGTGATTGCTGTCGTATATGCGCGGCGCGATCAGATGCGATTCTTGCAGTCGCTTTCGAGAGAATGAACAAAACAAATATCTGTTGAGCAGAGGGATTTTGCCCTCTGCTTTTTTGTGTTCGATGGTAATAGCCGAGAAGAACAGAACGGCCGCAAAGGCCGTATAAGATTAAAGAATCATGAGCCAATTCAATCATTGAATTGCGTTTGAATAGACAACGGGAGGAACTATCTTGGCAGCCATTCCACGCGCCAATGGCGCATACGTCAGCGCACTCCGTACGGAGGACATGCTTGCAGATCTCTACAATGGGCTCGCTGATCAGTACATCAAGGAGCATGAAAACGAATACAAGGATGACGCGGAGAAAGCGGCCGCCCGCGAGCAGTTCCTTAAGGACAACCAGAACATTATCGAGGCTGTCAGCAGGTCTTCGGACCGCATCGTCAATACGAACTGGGACATGGTTTATTCGGCGCTCCCGAAGAAGTCGAATGCGCCGAAGGTGGAAGAGCGCACGAAAGCAGCGTACGCAGACATTGTCGGGACTGGCTTCACGAACAAACTGCTCGATGCCCTTCGCGTGGACCCGCTGAAACTCCGGAAGTCACAGACAGGCATCGAGCTCATGGAAGGCGTCACGGCACGTGCGCATGTTGTGAGCTTCACGCCGACACGGAAGTTCGGTATCTTTGGCAACATCCAGTCCGAGAAGGAAGCATTCCAGAATATCCTGGATCGTGGCGGCAAGTTCATCGAGTACGACCTCGAAGGCATCGAAGACTTCATCACGCAGTATGCTTTCGCCGAAGTCGACAAGAACATGAAAGGCCCGCTCAAGACATCTTCCCAGAAGATGGTCACGGGTCTTGTTGGTCTGACTGCGAAAGGTGAAAGCGAGATTCTTGCACTTGTCGACAAATACGACAAGGAGGGCATGCGCGGCACCGGCTGGAAAGGCCTTGAAGAAAAATACAGCTACGTCATGGATGAGCTCCTGAAGTTCGGCATGTCGGACTGGCATATCGACAAGGATACTGGCCGTGCCGTTCTTGATGCGTATGCGTCGGATGCTGATATCCGCAACCTTGACCTTGATCCGAAGCAGCGCATGGCAACGATCCGCCAGGGTGTAACGAAGCTCCGCGACATCAACAAGGCGCTGACGAAAGATACTGTCACCTTCATGGGCGAGAAGGTCTACGCTTATGAGCGTGACATCCTCCAGCAGATTGCGTTTGCCAAGAAGGGCAAAGACGGCGCCCTGACCATGGTGTCGACGAACGGCCTCGCTTATGATGCTGATAAGATCGAGAACATGTTCGGCATGAATGGCTGGGCATCTGAAGGCGGCAAGCACATCTTTCAGCGCCTGACAGGCAAGACGGGCAGCATCCAGTCTGCGACGCATCAGCTCGATATGACGAGCATTGGCCGTGCACTTGCATCTGCCAACATGCCGCTTCAATACCGTGAAGCAGCAGCGGAAGCCGCCCGCCGCGGAGAGACGTTCAATACTTCGACGGGCAACTCCCTTGTCTATCTCGGCAAGGATGGTATGGCACAGGTTGAGGCTGCTGTTGCGCAGGAGCTCGGAGGAACTGCTGTCAAACATGCCGCAAATGCCGATGTCTTTATGCAGGCGTCAACGCATGCTGCGATGATCGACCGCTGGGTCGGTATTGACAAGAAATATATCGAGCGCATGTTCAGTCAGACGACCGGTCCGTATGAAGGCCGCGAGGATGCTTCTATCTTCGGTCGTGCGAATAAGGAGATTCATGCTGAGCGCGGCTCCGTCTTCCACATCCGCAACGGCCAGTTCGGACAGCGCGGCTACGGCCTGAGCTTTGTGCAGGATGCCATCTCCGGCGAGCAGCGTTTTGCTGGCAACGTCCGCGTTGACCAGAAGGGGCTCGCGCGCGCGGATATCGTGTCGCAGGGCGTCAAGAAGGGCGCTACGGCCGTCATGCTTTCCGACATGGTGGAGGTCCATATCGATCCGAACTCGGCAGAGGGCAAAGCGCTCTATGAAAAGTTCCGTCGTGCTGGTATCAATCCGCATGGTGAGAACCTCTATGCCGTCCGCTATGGCCTTGTCGGCGAACTGGGATATGCCAAGAACGAGTATGTCCAGATCGGCACGCGTGACCAGCTCATGCGCATGTTCCAGGACAACGACTTCATCGGCAAGTTCGACATCGAGAAGTACAAGCAGGGCGCGCAGAAAGCAGCGAACAGGGAAGCAAAACGTGTCGCGGAGAGCAACGTCACGCTCTCGGCACTTGCCAAGAACCGCAATGACATCCTGGCTGCACACAAGGCTGGTCTCATTCCGGACTATGTGGCAGATGCTGTCAAGCGCTTCGACTACTGGACGACGAGCGTAAAAGTCGAACTCCTGAAGGAGAAATCTGCGCATTATGCTGCCTATGAGAAGCAGAAGGCTGCGCTGACAAAGAAGCTTGGAAAGACAGAAAAAGCGGTAGACTACCTCATCGACCAGGCGTTCAATATGACGTCCTACGGCATGAACGACGAGGAGCTCTACAGGGCATATCGTGAAGCTCGCAAACAGACGGCCAGAGCGAACGAGAAGCGCAAGGCATCCAAGGAGCCTCGCGACGAAGCGCTTGAAAAGCTCAATACCGTCTACGATGAGAGATCTGGTCTCTGGAAGCAGAAGAAAGACCTCGAAAAGCAGATGAACCAGCTCTACGCCAAGATGGAAGAGCTGAAGCCGGAAGAAGGCTGGTATTTCGAAGGCGGAGATAACAACACCAAGGAATACGAGGAGTACAGCAAGCTCGAAGACCAGCTTTACGACCTGAAAGACCAGCACGAAGACATAAAGATTGCCTATCAGGATGCGGATGGCAGGTTCAAGAAAGCGCACAAAGAATATGCCAAGTGGAACAAGCAGTACCAGATGTTCCGCGAAAAGTACGAGGATAAGCTCGGCGTCCGCGATATTCTGGGTTCTGCTGACCAGGAGATGCGTGACAATGTCCGTCAGGCAATCGAGACCAAGTACAGGGAGCTTGCCCCGCTCTTCCAGCTCGAAGACGAGCATCGTGCATGGCTGAAAGATTATAACGAGCGCCTCCAGAATGGTGGCCGCATTCAGCCAGCGACGAATGCTGTTGTCCAGCCGAATATCCAGAATCCGACATTCTCGAGCATGGATATCGACAAGGCCATGCTCAGTGTCGAGAATGCATGGGCGATTGATACGTCAGAGGTCAGTCATGACGTAGCGCATGCTCTCGGCATGAAGGGCGAGGATGGCAAATACCGTCTTGATGTCGGGAAGCTGGAAAAGCGCTCTGCTGCCGTCATCCAGGAAGAGACGGCTGGCAACTGGCTCCGCACGATGGACTATAAGAAAGCAAACCGTGCGGTCAGCCTCCTTCATGCATTCACGGACTTCAATGCGGAGTTCTTTGGAATGCATGGCTCTGTCGTTACGGCAGCACAGCGCGACCGTACGATGCGCTATATCATCGAGTCGTACCAGCACGGAGAGAACTCAGACATCGTCAAGGGCATGGACGGCGACCAGCTGAAAGCGTATCGCAAGCTCACAGATGCCGTTCATGATGTCATGTTTGACAAGGACGGGAATCCTGAGCGCGATCTCTATCCGAATACGCTCCGCAACTTCGGGCAGACCTATCGCTGGCTCAATGAGATGAACCCCGTCCTGACAAAGGTGCTCGATGCGGCAAACCGACTGGGCGACTCCGACCATACAAAGGCTGCCTACTTCGACGAGCTCTATCAGAATGTGCTTGCCGGCATCACGCAGCAGGCCAACCAGGAATACCTTAAGATCGAACCTACGGGCCGGAAGCGCTTCACGATGGATGACGCCATCGGTCGTTCTCCGTTCAATCTGGAGATGACACGGGAAGAGCGCAATTCTTTCGAAGTCGACCTGAATGACATCATGGCTCCTGGAAAGACCAGAAGGCTCGACTCCCTGGATGCCAAGGAAAAGAATCTTTTCAAGATCAATCTTGAAGAGCCTGACTCGTTCGGCAGGCGCCTTGCCAATGCGATGGGCCTCCGTCACACGGATCGTCAGCCGACGGTCATGAATGCCCTGCACTTGTTTGCGAACAGCATCTATGAGCAGTACAGCGGCTTGGACGAGAAACTCGAAAAGAAGCTCCGGCCGCTGAAAGGTACGACTGAGCAGACATTCGCCGAAGCAACAATCCAACGAGAAATCGTTCTCGGATTGAAAGCAATCCGAGAATTCCAACCGGAAGCAGGGCTTCCGAATGCCGTCCGCTTGATGGATATCTATCATGCTCCGAAGCCTGTCCAGATCATGAAGAAGCATCTGGGCAATGACTTCGGCAAGGGCATTGATGATATCATCCAGACCATCGAGAAGGATCCGAGCTTCACCAGGTTCGAGGAACAGGGCAGTGCGGAAGACGTTGCCAAGAAGCTGACGAACGCGCTTTTCAAGCATACCCAGGAAGTCACAGAGACCAAGCTGAAGAAGTATGGCTACAGTGATGATCGCATCAAGGACATCCTGAAGCAGCGTGAACAGCGCAAGTGGGAAACTGAAGCTTTTATGACGGACCTCTTCAAGGGGACGTATCAGGACAATAAGTATATCGGCTATGGCTACTCTGATGATGGCCGTCTTGTTTTCCGCACGTCCACCAACGAAGAAGTCGACGTCACGCATCTTCTGCCTTTTGACCGTTTTGACGAGAAGACGGGCCAGTTCTATACGGCAATCGGCGGCCGCAGCATTGCATCGAAACAGATTCTTTCGGAAACAGCTGGCAGCAACGGTTCCGGCCTTGCCGTGCACAGTCTGATCAACGAGTATACGAAGGCACTCCGCGAGAAGATCAACTATGCAATGAGCTCGAAGCGCAGCGACGTTGAGAATATCGGCAACATCGACCACTTCATGACTGAAGCCCTGAACAGCATTTCGGACCGGGCTTTTACGAAGTTCGATGATGCAGATGCGCGCGAGGGTGAGTTCCTGGATCTTTCGAACTTCTTCAAGCGCCTTGGCATGTATCAGGAGAAGGGCGCGTACGCCACTGTCCAGCTGAACGAGCGTACGAAGGAACTCCTCGACAAGCCGATGCACAGCTATCTGAGGAAGAATCCGGATCCCGAGCATAATCCGATCAATCCGGAAGTTGATACTCTCAGCGCGTCGCAGTGGAGCACGATCTATCGCGATATCGACCGCCTGCTGGCGCCGCTCGCCGACAGGAGCAGCAAGCTCAGTCAGCTCGTCTTTGACAACGACGAAGACTGGGAGAGATTCCAGAAGATCCTGAAGCACGGAACAGTTTCCGGCATCCGTCATCCGGAGAACGGATATATTGCAGTCTCTTCGGAGAATATGCCGTTCCTTGCCGGCTTTGGCGAAGACAAGAGATATGTCAACCAGGTCGTCATGCGCTCCAAAGAGCTGGATGACAAGGCTGTCGAAGAGATGCGCAGAATCATCGGCCGCAAGGGCAGCGGCGAATCCACGGTCGACAGCATCACGCGCATCGGCAGCGTGATCAGGACAGCGGAAGAAGCTGAACGTGAGCGCAACGGAATCTACCGCGAAAAGGTATTCCGTACGGCACATCTCTCCATGACGCAGAGCGAGCTCGAAAAAGTCATGAGTTCGAAATTCGCGCAGGACGAGATGAAGAAGCTCGGCATGTCCGCGCAGGAATTCTTCACGTATATCGGCGAGTCTGGATCTATTTCGAATCCAGAGTATCTGAAGCTCTTCCGGAAGAATATCCAGCAGCGCGAGCGCACGAATTCTCTGGTCGATCTCACCACCGTTCGCAACAGGGCTGGCGACGAGGCGACTGCCAGGGAGAATGAAATCCGCACACGGACACAAGACAGGCTCGTCGTGGATGACAAAGGCGTCCATTTCAGCTACAGCAATGACGATGCCGTCCTTATCAAGAAGGGCGACGTCTATGCGTGGGAAAAATCCTATACAGGAAATCCTGACAAGCAGATTGCCGATCGCACAGGTTTCATCACAAGGCGCTATTATGATCGCAATGGCGACCGTATTTCCGCGAGCGAGATTGAGCAAGTTCTGTCCCGCCCGGAGAATGCGGCACGCCTCCAGTCCATCCAGAATGCATCGGCTTCCGGCGATAACAAGCAGCTTCGCAGAGTCGCTGACGAGATTCTCAACAATGCTGGCTACCAGCAGAGATATGAGATCGAGTCTGTTGATTACAAGCCATACCGCAAGATCCTTGTCAATATGGAGAAGAGCATGTCGAAGTTCCTCATGCCTTCTCTTGGACAGGTAGGAGGCTCGAAAGTCGGCGCGGCTCTCGGAAATGTCGCGAAAGAGAAAATCGAGGCGGCGCTTCCGGCGTTCCTCTCGCCAACAGTCCTCAATAGCATGTCACGTACGAATGCCATCCTCAAGGATGCGGGACTTCAGGAGTTTACGAGCAAGGATCAGTGGGAAAGCTTCCGCAACGCTATCCGCGAGGACAACCAGCGTACATGGAATACCTTTGCCGGCATCTTCAAGCATGAGGGATATCTGGCTCCTGGGCAGCAGCTCGGTATTGTCAGCACGCTCGAAAACGAGGCGGCAAAGCCTGGTCATAGCGAACTTGGCGGCCGTGTCACGGGCGCTATCAATGAAGCTGTCGAATACCTTGCTCGTGCCAAGGCGCGTGGGGGCGCTTCGTCGGACAAGAACTATGCAGATGCTTCCGCAGAGATTCGTGATGCCCTTATCAAGAACAAGATTTTCACGGATGCGGATGGCAACAACGTCGTAAAAGCTGGCCGTGAAGGCCTCGGCAACGAAGCCATCGAGATTGGCCGCGCGAGCATCTTTGACGAAAACAAATTCAACTCCATCATGACGGCGTACCATCCGGACTATGCCAGCAAGAAGACCGAAAATGGTGAGTATGCGTATCAGACATTGCCAGGAATGCAGCGTGCAGAAGTCATCGTCGGAAGAGACGAGAAAGGCCGTGCATCCGGGCTTGCTTCTGTCCGTATCCAGGGTCAGACGATAGATGGCGTATACCGCTACGATAAAGGCGAACGTGTTGCCAAACTCGGTGTCGGCCAGGTCCGCGCTGTCGATGATGCTGACGAAGGCCGCCTGAATTCTGGCGGCAAGGGCGGCGTCAAGCTGACTCGCCGTTTCTTCGCGGCAGCGGATCAGGATCTCGTTGAAATGACAGGGCTTCTCAAGGAAGCGCATGCGCTTGACCGCATGGAACAAGCAAGTGCTGGATCCGGTTTTAGCGCTGAAGATGAATTCAACCGCATGTACCGTGGGATTGCAACTGCAAAGCGTGGAGAAGACGGAAAGCTTCACGTCAATATGGAGGCGATGGAGGACGGGCAGCATGTTCGTCGTGTCAACAATCCTATCATCCAGAATATGAAAGAAGAGCTCGTTGCTGGTACAGACGCGCATCGCCAGTATGGCGTGAGCGAAGCCGGAAACAAGCGCTTCTTCGAGACTCTGGAACGTGAAGGTATCAGTAAGGAAACTGCACAGGGCATCTTCGACACATACAAAAGCAGAGGCTTCAGCCTGATTGGCGCGGACTTCGTCAAGAACAATTTTGCATATGCCAGCGGTCTTGCAGCCATGAACTTCAACAAGGAGATTCAGGCGGCCGAGACCGAGGAGCAGAAGCAGGCTGTCATCAAGAAGTATACGGGCGAGCATGGATTGCTTGGACAGAACGTCATCAATATCAAGGATGCCGACTTCAGCACGCAGGGCAACGCGAACAATCTCAACAACCTGACGGAGCGCGCTGGCATTGTGCAGATCGGCGACCAGTATGTTGCCATCGGCTACCAGCCATCCTCTATGATGGACAATGAAAAAGGTACGGGTACGGCCAGCAGGACGAAGCTCCGCGATACTATGAGCAAAATCCAGAGCCAGGCGGACCATGTCATCGAAGCCAACTACAAGAATACGACAAGCGAGTTTGGCAACGTCGATGCAAGCATTGAAGAAGCACGCAATGAAGTTGTCCGCTCCGTGTCTTCAAAGGAAGGCGCTGCGGCTGCTGCGACAACCGGGTATCTTGATCATTCCGCCATGTTCAAGGGCGGCATCATCCGTACGAACAATGGCGAAGTCGTCAGCAATGGCTACCATGCCGATCTCAAGACGCACATCAACGAGAACCCGATTCTCCGTGAGGCGAAGGTCGGCGGCAAGAGCATCCTCGAGCATGAAGCGGCTGGCAATCACATCAATGCCGTATTTGTCGGCAAGGATTATTTCGAGAATCTCGTCAGGGGCTCCAGCTTCCAGCAGGGTCTCGCGGCTGTCAAGGGATACGATTCCGTCAAGCAGGTCACGGAGCAGGATACGCAGGAAGCTCTTGAAGCTGTCCTGAAGCAGGCACGCTCGAATGGCGGCATCGGCATCGCGCTCCGCCAGCCGATGGAGTATTTGGGTTCTGTCCAGGGCGTCCATGTCTACTACGGCGAGGGCATCGCGAGCAATGAGATGCTACTGACGGAGTCTGCGGCAACTGCCATGAAGCTCGACAAGGACGGCGACCAGGGATACATGAACGCCATCCGTGAGCAGGTCAATATCACGAACAAGGATGGCAAGGCCATTGTCACGAATGCTCGCATGAGCCAGATCGAGGCACAGGGTCTCCAGGCAGTCGCGGGCGGCAGCCTCAATGTCAGCTTCAAGAATGATGGCAGCATCTTCAGCCAGATCGAGGGTGCGGCCGGCATCTCTGCAAACTCCACGCAGAGCAACTATGTTGGTTCCGATTATGACCGCAAGACTGGCACCAAGAAGAGCGCGGAAGAAGGCATCAACGGAGCTCAGGAGCATCCTGAGGTTCGAATCGAAGGCCGCCTTTATAACCTTGCCGGGCAGGAAGTTGGTTTTGACAAGCGGGCAGATATCAAGAACAACTACAGAGATCTCATCACGAACAACGAGCACTTCCAGGCATTCGCAAAGCAGCAGGGCATCGAGATTGATCAGAAGAATCCTGAGACCTTCACTGCCATGGAATTTGCCAAGAGCGGCAAGGCAGACAAGTTTGTCAGCTACATGCGTGAAAACGTAGGTGGCAACGAGGCTGAGCAGGTAGCACGCACGATCGGCAATGCAGCCGCCGTCGAGTCCATCGGTGAAGAAGAATCCAAGATGGTCATGAGGACGGACGCCGGCCTTGCCAATATGGAGACGTACCGCATGAAGCGTCTTGTTTCGAATCTTGAAGCAAGAGGAGAGACGAATTTCCAGGCAGGCGATGCCAATATCATCGGCCATTTTGCGGAGCATCTGAATGATGCATTCCAGGCGTCGAAGAACTCGACGGCAACAGGTTCATTCACACCGGAAAGCTTTGGCAATGCGCTTCGTGATTTCTTTGGCGTCAACCGTGGACGCGTCCGCCGTACGCAGCCGCTCATGGATATGATTCAGCAGATGCACGATGACAAAGTCAAAGAGCTCTTCAATGTTCCTGTCCAGGAAGGAATCGAGCATGCGCCGAATGAGATGATTTCGGCTGAGCGCGTCCAGCAGGCGTTCATGAACATCCTTCCAGAGAACCGTGTCATCACGCAGGATGCGTACGAGCAGGCCCGCGTCGGCTATACAGACAAGAAAGGCATCGAGCCGAAGTACGCAGAGAGCAATGCGGCAGATATCAAGAGCGACCTTGATGCGGCAGCCAACGAACAGCTCCATAAAGCCGGCCTTGACGATATCAAGCTGATTGATGGGCCTTTGACAGCAGAGGCGCGGAGCATCATGCATCAGCAGGACGATACACTTGACAAAGCTTTCGACGAATCAAAAGTCATTAACGCAGCTGAGGAAAGCATGGACATTGAAGAAGCCGTCAAAGGAACATTCAAGACGATCGGCCATGCTCTCAATCACGGTGGCGCGAAAGCGATGCTCGGCTTTGCTGGTGCCATGATGATGGCCGGCATGGCGGGTGGCGCACCGACTTCCCCGACGCCGGCACAAGGACAGGCGAAGGGCATCCAGTCCGAAAACGCCATGTACTCGATTCCGAGCACGATGCCGTCTGCGGGCGGCAACAGCCAGCCACAGAGCTATGTCATCAACGTCAATGCGTCGACGGACCGTGGCAGGGATTTTGCGACGCAGGTCATCAACCAGGCCATGTCGCGATTCCCTCAGACATCCGGTGGCAACCGCATGACGATGAATATCAATGATTCTTCCAGCAGTATCGGAATGGGAGATATTTCTGGATACATATCCAGTATGCTGTAAACCTACAACGTAATATCGCCTCAGAGACAAGATCTCTGGGCAAAAGAAATGCTTCAGGCCTCGGAGTTTCTATCCGGGGTCTTTTTCTATATTAAAATCGTATGAGCCAATTCAATCATTGAATTGCTCGAATTCAATCCAGGAGGAAGAAGGATTACATGTCGACATCAGACGCTCTCAACCCGAATTTCGCACTGCCAGACATGGGTGATTACTACTACGACGCGCCAGACCAGCAGATGTTCTATGCAGAGCTCGATCAGGCAATCAACCCGCTGCATCGGGCGAACGCGAGCGAGACGGCTGTGGCGAAGTTTTATCAGGAAACGCCGCCCAACCCTGGCGCAGTCAACGAGACATATACGTTCACGATCAGCCTCGGCGGTGGCGGCATCCAGTCGGAAACGGAAAAGGTTCGCGGCATCACGGTCGAGGATGGTGATACGATCGGCATCCCCCTTTCAATGATCAATGCTGGAGACGAGGCAAGTGCATCGTATCTAAAGAGGATCACGGACGGTGCCGCTGATACAGCAGGCGCCGTCGGGGCTTCTACTAGCAACACGAAGCTCAAAATTCGCTTTGCTGGCCTTGACTGCAAGGAATTGCCACATTTCACGAAGGCCGCCATTGAAGAAGTTACGAAGAATGAGAAGAACTGCAAGATCGATGACATCAAGGGTGACGGCACATATGTATGGTCACAGTACAAGTCATTTATGGACGATCCGATCGTCATCAAGAATCCTGGAGGCAACCTTGCCCAGGGGACGTTCTTTGACTATGCGCACAAGGCGGAATCCGCAAACTTCGTCCAGATGGTGGATGGCTGCTGGCACCAGTACTTCGGCATGGGTAACGATATGTACGTTCTCCGGAAGTGCGACTCGAACGATTACAGCGAAGAAATGATTGCGGACGCCGGCGTCGCCCGCGACGTTGTCGTGAACGCGATTGCCCAGGCTACGGAGATGCGTATCCAGATCGATGGCGCGAAGCTCTCGAAGAACGGCAATCAGGTTGTCACGAAATTCCGCACACAGAAGAACGATAACAGCGCTGAAAATGAAGGCCGCAGATTCCTGGATGCCTTCTTTGACAATTATACGGAGTTCACGACATCGGGATTCAACTACTGGGGCCTTGATTCGTATGGCCGCGCGATCGGCGTCGTCTACGTGAACCTCGGTGGCAAGTGGGTCAATCTCAACAAGATGGTCATTGCTGATACGGACTGGACGATTGTCAACAAATATGCCGGCAGCGGTGATGGTGCCATTGACACGTCTGGTTATGACTTTGATGCGAAGCTCTATGCTGACAGCATCTACAATCAGTCGAAGAAGTTCGATGACCGTGACGAGGTGCAGGGCAAGATCTTCGGCGCGCTTGGCAAAGGCGGCTCCATCAAGGCGATGTCCGATTGGACGGTGACGATCGGCGATGTGACGCTCTTCGTTCCGCCAACGTCTATCCGCTGCCTCACGCAGTCGAAGTCCCAGCACTTGCCGATCCTGCGTGCGAAAGGCACGATGGCGAAGTCCGCCACGAAGGTGCAGCGCATCATCGAGATGGACATCTATTTCAACGAGGATCGCGGCATCAATGGTTACAAACTGGAAACGAATACGCGTGCAGATGGCAAAGGGCAGAATGTCACCTACTATATGAACGGCCTCCGTGCGCTTTATGCGGAATTCCGTGTAGCGCCGTTTCTCCCGATTGACAACAAGTATGTCAACGAGGTGCTTGGTGTCGATGCTGTCTCCATGCTCAGCTTCTCTTGCGATACCGTTCCGAACTTCCCTAAGCTCATCAAGGCAACCATCCAGATGTCGGAATTCGAGTACCGCATCTATATGCCGGAGATTCCGTGGGATGGCGGCGACGATGACGAGGGCGGCATCCGCAACTATTTCTCGGAGCAGATTAACTACCCGCTTCTTCGCTACTACTATCAGCGCCTTCTGATGCACGGCAACGAACTGTCGAGTGTGAAGTTCCTGGATGACAAGTACATCACTTCGACTTTTGGTAATCGCACCTGTCTCGTCCCGATGCAGTTCAAGGATCCATACATTCACTTCTATATCCCGAACAAGGAGAATCTCGACAAGCTCAAGGCGGCAAAGATCTCCCGTGCGACAGCTCAGGGCAACAGTGCCGACTCGACAAAGCTTGACAAGAAGGATCAGCAGTTCGCGAACGACCTTTCCAAGCTGGACAATGAAATTGACTATATCCAGTCGGGCGGCGACAATGCACAGTCGACGATGGCAGATCTTAACGACTACCTGCGCAGTGTCGGCGGCGATTTCGTTATCGAAAGCGACAAAGCCGGCATTGTCGTCGTGGAAAAGACCTCGACGGGTTATGCATCAACGGACAAGGCGAAAGAGATCGAATCCCATGTGCGTGACTATCTTTCGCAGATTTACCACGAATATGCCGACAATATGGGGTCTATTGTCAATTCGGAAGGCAATCCGCTCTTTACTCCGACCGGCCCGACTTGCCAGATGGTCAACGGCGACGGTGATACGATGAAGCTCTCTTATGGCATCGGCGGCGATGTGGATGTTCGCTATATGTCGGAAGATGAGATGAAGAAGCTGAAGACGCTTTCGACATCCATGGGTGGCAGTTTCTCTGCCGACGAAGTCATGCAGGGGCGTCACATTACGATTCCCATCTCGCTCACGATGGCTAAGATCGGCGGACTTGGCGCTGGCATATATGGCGCACAGCTCGGACAAGACGGTGCAGACTATTTCAAGCTCGATGATTCGAAAGACCTCGGCTTCCTGAAAGCAGCGGCAAAGATTGCAGAAAAGAGCGGTGCTCCTGACGACCTCTCTGAAGTCAGCAAGAACATCAACTTCGTCACGAAGGATACGATCAAGTTCGAGCCATACAATGACACGGAAGCTTTCCTTGTCGAAGGCGTTCATATCAACACGAGCAACACGTTCTCGCAGATCACGCTCCAGGAAACGAATGGATTTGCGCCGCAGTACATGGGCGGTACGGACATCAATATCAGCATCTCCATGTACACGAAAAGCAAGCAGGCGGCTGCTTCCATGAACCTTCTGCCGAGCATTTCGGCTGAATATGCGCGCAACTATCGCCTCGTCCTGACGGCATGGCCGCTCCGTATCGAGTCGGAATTCACAAAGATGTTTGGTATCACGGATGTCATGGTGGAAGCTGTCGAAGTGGATACAGTTCCGAATTTCCCGGGTCTTTATCACATCACGCTCTCTCTCGTGTCTGTCGACCGCACGCTCCGCAACCGAGAAGCCATGCAGAAGAAGGACATGAAGAACTTCCACAATCTTTCCGTGGAAGGTGTTGCTGCAGAACGTACTTGGAACTACGACCAGATGAACAAGTACCTGTCGGAAGCAGAGCTTTATCCAGACCTAGAGCTTCCGACGATCTCGGAACTTGCGGATGCTGGCTTCAGCTTCATCCGCTACTCGAACGAGAGCCGCGTTTATCCAGATCCTGATTTCTACTTCTGCTATTCTTATGTCCTTATGTCTCAGCTGATCCGTGAAGCTGTCCTGAACGGGCTAAACAGCACGGCGTCGGAAATCACGATGATGGATTCCATGGGCAACCGTATGCAGGGCAATCTCGATACCAGCATGGGCGCATGGGAGAAGAACTACGAACCGGATACGACGGACGAGATGCAGAACCTCTTCCGCGACCCGGAAGAAAAGATTGCTGCTCGCACGATCTGCGACTTCTCGGACGCATCGAAGAAGAACCGCGAAGAGGTCTGGACGATCGCTCCGAACATCAAAGTCGCTTTTACAGAGCAGCGTATCCTGAATCATCTGAACGACAAGAAGAAGCAGGACTATCAGGCTTCCAAAGGACAGACGCCTGTTCCGATTGCAAGCCCGGTTGTGAGCGATGTACAAACGACGCAGCAAGGCGATCAGGGGCAGGACTCTGGTTCTGCTCAGGCAGCACAGCCTCAGCAAGGTGGCAATGCTGTAGCACAAGCGATTGCGGCCAAAGGTGGCATGAATGCAGCAGTTGCAGCTGGAGGATTTACAAAATCTGCAAGCTGATAATGGCGGGCTTTGGCCCAGAAAGGATAGAGTATGGCAGAAGAACAAAGCACGCCTGAAGAAGGGCAGACGCAAACGGCAGAAAATAATTCTGCGTCTGAAGGCTCTGGTACGGATGAAGATAATGGTGAAGAAACAGCAGCGCAGGCAGAATACAACGAGGCTGTTGCGACAAAGCTGGATCAGTACACGAAGACCGTCACCAGCGCGTTGGAAGCAGCGCTCGATGGTGATGCAGACCATACGGATCTCAAGAATACGACATACAAGCTTTATGAGGCATTTGGCGAGGCAGACCGTGCGCCGTATGCATCTTCCGATGGGACGAGCAGCGTAACGGATGGTACTGACGGACAACAGGCTTCTGCTGAAGACGGCGCATCCGAAGAAATGGATGATACGGATGACTCTCTGGATTCTTCAAGCCCGTCCAGCACAGGAACTGGCACGACTCCGTTCAGCAATTCTCCATGGGAATCCGGTGTCATGGACAAGTGGCTCGATGCTGCGGCAGACGCCCTCTGTCCGAATGGCAACTGCGACTACAGCCCGGAACTCGATCAGGTAGGGACAACAGCTGGCGTAGCGGCTGCTGCAACAGGTGCTGCAACAGGCGCAGTCGCTGGCGCTAAACTTGGCACAACGGCCGGTGTTGTCGGAGCAGCCGCTGGTGCAGCTGTCGGTGCGGTTGCTGGTGCAGTCGCAGCCGCTACGGGACACGGCATCACCTCAGGTGCTCCATGGAAAGCGAATACGGAGCCACGCGCAAAGATTGTCTTCAGCGAAGGCGATGTCCGAAGATCTTTCAAAGGAACAAGCGGACTGGATCCAGATGAATGGGACAAGTACGCCATGTATAACTCTGTCGAGTTCGGATACTTTGACTTCAAGTTCTATTCCAAGGACGAACTTGAAACGAAGTTTGGTGAGCTTGGCAAGGTAGACGACAATGATGTCGATCGCTTCGGTTGCTATCTGGCGGATCCCTTCTATCGCAAGCAGTCGAAGGAAGCTCAGGCAGAATACGTCTACAAGTGCACTACAGACTACAGCTTTGCGAAAAAGGCTTTCTATCGCATCTGCCTCATGTACCTCTACGTCCTCATCACATATAACATCATCCCATCGTTTTCCTATGACGTGTTCCGTGGAGCCATCAAGGACCACGAGATGATGCAGAAAGTCTTGACGTCTATCCAGAACAAGCGTGACGAGAAGGCGAAGAAGGAAGAAGAGGCTTCCGAAAAAGGCAAGCAGAAAGCAACCTCGCTTCGCCATCTCCAAAGAAAAGCCGAAAAGGCGGCTCAAGTGTCTGATGAAGACAAAAAAGCAATGGAAGATGCCCAGAAAGCAGAGGACGATGCCAAGAAAAAGCTGGAAGAGGCACAGAAGAAGCAGCAGGCAGATGGCAGCGATGCGAACAACAAAGCTGTTGAAGATGCACAGAAAGCGTATGACAAAGCCAAGGAGGACAACCAGAAGAAGAAAGACGAAGTCAGCAAAAAGCAAGAAGAGGCTAAGGCAAAAACATCGACGGATCCGCAACTCAAGGACGGCCAGCAGAGCCAGGCAATGAGCCTGACAGGGGTTGGTCAGAATGCAAGCAGCAATTCTGGCGATGGCTCCCTCGCATTCGAGCAGTACGTCAATCTCTTCAAGAAAAATCAAGGTGCTGTCGACAACGGCAAGACGTTCCTCATGGTCTTGCTCGGAGTCCTGGATGGCGACTCGAACTTCATGAAGATCTTGCTCAATCGCAACTACAGTGCGCTCAACAATATCACGCATGGAGCTATGACTGGCAACAATTCTCCTGTGAACAGCGGTGATGATGGCAAGAGCTACATGGGCAAGGCTCGTTCCTTCATTCGTGCGCTTGCTGGTGAGAAAGTCATCGATGAAGCGAAGATCGGTGCAGGCGAGACGCAGGAACCGTCTTCCGCATTCTCGCAGTTCAATGGTCGCAAGAATATCGCTGCTGCTGCAGACGATCCGTCGAAGTACATGGTTCATAGCTTCTACGATATGGTCGTCCATGACTGTCGTGGGCGCATGCTTCGTGCGTTCCCGACATTCTATATGATCCTGATTGACGAAGGACGCAAAATCGGCCGCTGGAAGCTTCATGACAACTTCTACAATGTCAACAGCATCTCTTCCATCACGGTCTCGAAGAGCCGAAAGATGCCAACGGATACTGCCGAGATTGTCATGAGCAACTTCTACAACACGTTCACTGACAACGACGAGAATCTGAACAACAATTATACGGCAAACTTCACGGATGTCTTTCGATCCATCTGGCTCCCAGCCATGGAGAGCTATGCAAAGGATCAGGAGAACAAGCGTGAGAATGCCGGCGATCCGGAGCGCTTCCGTCTCCGTGCTGGCGCGCGTGTCCATATCCGTTTTGGCTATGGTGCGGATGCATCCGCGCTTCCTACAACCTTCAATGGCGTCGTGGCAGAGTGCGAGACAAGCGATACCGTGACGCTCATCTGCCAGAGCGACGGCGTGGAAATCTGCAAGCCGATCATGCTCGATAAGGAAGCTTGGGATCTCCCTGGTATCGACAACCTCGTCGGCTTTCAGAGCTGGGGGCAGAACGGCGCGACGCCGAAGCAGATCATGGCGAGCCTCCTCAACTACAAAGGCGGCGCTATCAACTCCTACATGCATGACCAGGGGTGGGACGATGCCGCGAACATGATTGGCGATCCTGTCTGCCCGCTCGGCATCTACCATTTT
>Ga0256406_1003395_pt1 | contig 19886 bp, 11 predicted proteins | sample RumenRJG_03DNA_FD_185986 | JGI IMG/M metagenome (GOLD analysis project Ga0256406, IMG submission 185986) | Bovine rumen microbial communities from Lethbridge, Alberta, Canada - RJG_03 | ecosystem: Host-associated > Mammals > Digestive system > Stomach > Rumen | place: Canada: Alberta | collected...
GCCCTCCGCAAGGTGTCCAAGGCCGAACGTATCGTGTTCGCCGTGATGGTGATGATCGTGTGCATCCTCGTGGTGCCCGATGCTTCTGCTCTTATCATCATGCTCATGCTTGGTAACATCTTCAAGGAAGCCGGCGTTGTCGAACGCTTGGTGAAGACTTCCTCTAACGAACTCATGAACATCGTGACGATCTTCCTCGGTTCTTCCGTGGGTCTCACCATGTCTGCCGACATCTTCTTGCGTCCGCAGACCCTCATGATTATCGCTATGGGTGTGGTCGCTTTCGGTTTCTCGACCGCTGCAGGCCTGTTCCTTGCCAAGATCATGAACAAGTGCACTCCCAAGAACCCTGTGAACCCGCTTATCGGTTCTGCCGGTGTGTCTGCCGTGCCGATGGCCGCTCGCGTGTCTCAGGTGGAAGGTGCCAAGTATGACCCGCAGAACTTCTTGCTGATGCACGCTATGGGCCCGAACGTGGCTGGCGTGATCGGTACTGCAGTTTGCGCCGGTTACATGATTTCTAGACTCTCGTAGTCTGGGTGTCATCCTGAGCGGAGACGCAAAGCGTCGAAGTCGAAGGATCTCTTTTAAGGAATATCGCCCCCGACTTTGTCGGGGGCTTCTTTTTATAGTTATATTTGTTTTAATTGTTCTTAGAAGGAGAAAATCATGTTCGCGAAGAAGGAAATCCTGCTTGTATCAGTCGCATTGCTCGCCACAGTTGCGCATGCGGTAAAAGAGATTACGCCGAAAATGCCGGAACTTGCGGGCGATTGCTACCAGATCTCGAGTGTCGAGGAACTGTACGGCTTTGCCGATTTCATGGATGATTGGTCTTTTAAGCATGAAGACCCCTTTTACGGCTGTGCTGAACTCACCGCGGATATCGTCGTAAACCAGAATGTCATCAAGGACGGTGCGCTCAATGAATCGGATACGGCAAACTTTGCGGTATGGACTCCTATCCGGAACTTCGTTGGAACATTCGACGGCAAGGGGCATTCCATTTCGGGATTGTATTATAACAAGGATGCTCACCGCGATGATGCGAGATATGTAGGTTTCTTTAGGAGCTTTTATGGAAATTCCTATACGGCCTTTATGGAAGACCGTATGGACACGGCGTCGGTAAAGAACCTCCATATCAGGGATGCGTTCTTCAAGTCGAACAGTGCGATAGGGGGCATCGTTGGCTACCTGAATTCCTCGGTTACGCTGATTTCTGGTTGCAGCGTAGAAGGCGTTTTTGTTGGGGATTATAATGTGGGTGGCTTTGTTGGACTTCATGAGGCGAATGGTCTAGAAATCTCGAATGGCTACAACAAGGCTTCGGTGAGCGGAGAAAATAATGTAGGCGGAATAGTTGGAAACGCAGGGGCTTCTTATGTTGCTTTATTCAATGTCTATAATGTGGGAAACGTGACCGCAAGGGAAAATGTGGGTGGAATTGCCGGTAAGGTAGAAGGTTCCGTGTTCTTTTACAATGTCTTCAATGCGGGATTGGTTACTGCGTTAGAAGACGGTGCTGATGTAAGGTCGGTGATTGGGTATTTGCGTGTAAAAGAAGATGCTCCAGAGTATGTTGAAAATGTTTTCTATCTCGCTCCGGGAACGGAAGAATTTATTGGGCAAGCCGTGTCGGCGGAATCTTTTGCAAACGGTTCTGTTGCAACGGTGATGCATGATTTTGTGTCTGGTATAGATGTCGAAGTTGATGGTAAAATTTACGAAGATGTTTTTAGCGTAGATGGTTCCGTATGGGGGCAGAACGTGGGTGTAGACGCTTTGCCGAACTTTAGCGGTTCTATTACGGGTGAACCCTCTTTTGCTTCAATAACGCTTAGCCTCGATACGGGTAGTGCAGAGCTTTGGACGAAAAAGATTCCGCAAGGCTTGCGCTACAAGTTGCCGGATGTGAAACGCGACGGATACAAACTGATGGCGTGGTATGACAATAAAGAACTGTTGGGAACGCCGGTGACCCATGTCCCCGAGACGCAGGCTGAAGATGTAAAATATTGGGGCCTATACCAACGGAAATACAAGGTAACGCTTGAAATGGAAGATGCTACGGTGAATCCGATTTATCAAGTGAATTCCTACATCTATACGGTCGGGGCGAAGCTTCCGGTTTATGTTTCTCGTAAGGGTTACGTTTTTGCCGGCTGGTATGCAAACAAGGATTTGAACGGTCCCGCAGTCGATAGCATTTCTGCAACGGCAACGGGCGACACGACTTTTTACGCCAAGTGGTTAAAAATTAAGACTCCTGCAAAAGATGCCGACGGATGTTATGCCATTTCTGATGCAGCGGAACTTTATGGCTTTGCTGCTATTGTGAACGGAACCGATGGATTTGCTAAGAATAATGCTGCCTGCGGAAAGCTGACGAAGGATATCGTCGTAAATGAGGATGTCCTGAATGCGGATGGTTCGCTTAATGAGGCCCTTGCTGCGGGATTTATGCAGTGGAATCCGCTGGACAGCTTCGCGGGAACTTTCGATGGAAACATGCATACGATTTCGGGATTGTATTTTGAAGAAGATAGGGCATCAACTGGTTACAAAAAAGGAATAGGTTTTGTTGGGACAACCTATGGAACGGGGGATGAACCTGTTTACATCAAGAATGTTGGAATTGTAGACTCGTATTTCTATTCGATTGTGGCGAATGCAGGGGGAATACTCGGATACGTCTTGGATAATAAGCCTAATTATTTAATGACGCATATTCAAAATTCCTACAGTGCGTCTACCTTGGAATCTTATGCAGGGGCCATAGGCGGAATTGTCGGTGGCGTAAACGGCTCGTTGGATGTTACTAATTGTTACAACCTCGGACTTTTGCAAGATACTTCCAGGTACAGTGTCGATGTGGGTGGAATTGTCGGTTGGATCAGCTACCTTTCGGCGGCATATATCAATAATAGCTACAATGCGGGAAGAATTGTTGCGGATGAATGGGCTCCCATTGTGATGGGCTCGACTCAAATAGGAGGCAAGATATATGCTGATGTTGCCAACTCCTATTATCTGGAATCGTTGGCTTCTCAAACGGCTGCTGATACTCTTGGAAAGCCTGTGTCTGCCGAGTTGCTGAAAAATGGGGCGGTCGCGGTTATGCTGCATGATGGCTGGGAAGGCTCTGTATGGGGACAAAATGTCGGTGTCAATGAATATCCGGTGCTTTCGGGCGAACTCAAGAATGCGGACGCTGCCAAGAAGTCGGTGACCTTCCATACTTTTGAAGGAGATACGGCCAAGTATTTCGATTACTATATCCCGGGATATTCTAAGTGGTTGCCCTTCGAGAGTGAGGTGGTGTCGCAGCCGCATTATGTCTTTAGAGGGTGGTTCGATAATGCCGATTTTAAAGGCGATTCCGTTAGGACAATTTCGGAAGATGCTTCTGGTGACCTGGATTTCTATGCTAAGTGGGAACTGGAAACCTATAGAATTACTGCGTCCGATCCTTGGCTGGAACCTAGAGGCTATTTTGGCAAGGAAAGGGGAACGTTTATCGGCCTGAGAGAAGATCATACTTATACTTATGGCGAAAAGGATACGGTCGAATTTATTCCTGACTCTGGTTATTGCTTCTGCTACTGGAGAGACGATACGACGAATACGAATCCTGTTTTGATATTCGTTGCCGAGAAGGATACGGGGTTCGTTCCCCATGTGGAATTGGAAGGGAATCCGCTCTGTGCAAAGTTGAGTTCGAGTTCCAACAGTGAAGAGCAGAGTTCCAGCAGCGTGTCGTCTAGTTCTTCCTCTGAGCCGAAGTCATCGAGCAGTAGCGATGAACCCGAGTCCAGCAGCTCCAGCAAGAAGGGCGGGAAGGATGCCTTGCTGACCGTTGCGCAGGTCCCGCAATTTGCGCTGAATGTTGTCGGTCGCAATATCCAAGTGTCGGGAGTCTCTGAATCGGCGCGCTTCTACACGGTGTTCGATATGCAGGGACATGTGCTCCGTAAGGGGAATATCTATAGCAAGAACTTTGCTATCCCGGTGAATTCCGCTGGCAATTATCTGGTGCGCATCGGTTCCCAGGTGCAGCGGGTTTCCATAAAATAATTTTTGTGAGTCATTTGGAATCGCTCCGACAAAGTCGGAGCTTTTCTGTTCTCCGGTACAGAAATCTATAGAATTAGCATTTTGTTATATTTGCATAGAATATTTTGGATAAATAAATCTAAATGGATTTGTGGAGGTTTTATGAAGGGTTCAGTTTTATTGGGGCTGCTGTTTGCTACTTACGCTGTGTCGGCAATTTCGCCAACCGTTCCCCAAAAGGACGCGGACGGATGCTACTCGATTTCAACGGTTGAAGAACTTTATGGCTTTGCAAAACAGGTGAATTCTGGTGAGGAAAAAAAATTGGACCAGATTACCTGTGCAAAACTTGAAAACGATATTACAATCAACAAGAACGTGATGGACGAAGTTGAATTTGGAGAAGAGGATGGCGTCCCCCCAACTCTCAAGTGTGCAAAAGATGGCGGAACATGCTCTCTTCAAAAATGGAATCCTATTGGCTCCGAAAGTACGCGGTTTCATGGCATCTTTGATGGGCAGGGGCATACGGTAAGTGGACTTTACGTAGACGCTTTTTCCTATCCGGCGGGCTTTTTTGGATATGTTTCATATGGGGGTGGAATCATCAAAAACCTGAATATTGCCGATTCATACATCAAGGGAGGCAGTCACGTCGGTGGTATATCTGGAAGAGGGGGCAACATATACAACAGTTCATTTTCTGGTGTGGTTGTTGGATCGGAAGTGGTTGGTGGAATCGCGGGAAGCGCTGATGACGCGTTTCGTTGCCATAACGATGGCTATGTTTGGGGAGAAGATGAAGTTGCTGGAATTGGTCTTGTGATGGCGGAACAATGTTACAATACGGGAACTGTCTATAGCGAAAAAACTGGGGGTGGAATCCGCTCTACTTATGGAGCTATATATCAATGTTACAATACAGGATCTGTGAAAGGCAGTTCGGTGGGCGGACTAGTCGGAACGTCTTTTTTCAACATTGTTATAGAAAACAGTTTCAACGTGGGGCAGGTTCAAGGATGGTATCAAAGCGGGTTTACTAATATCATAGATACGGCTGATCTGCAAATAAAGAATTCCTACAGTATTGCGGTCAATGAAAAACCTGACGGGTACGTTGAATATCCGAATTATGGAACCATTGTTGATGAGTCTGCCTTTACGGATGGAACCATTGTCGATTTGCTCAACAATGATGGTTATTTTGTAGATATCTGGGAGCAGGGGGAAAAGCATCCCGTATTAAGGGATTATGCTCCTAAAATCAAGAATGGCGTGTACCAGATCGAAAATGAGGAACAGCTTGTATGGTTCGCAAGGGTTTCTCCTGGAGATAAGACCTTGAAAGCGGTTCTTCTCAAGGACCTGGTGTTCAACAGGAATGTTACTTCTGATGAATGCCTAAAGAATGGGACCGAGTGCAAATTTTTTTCCTGGGATTCTCCCGTAGCTTTCGCTGGAACCCTGGATGGACAGTTCCATTCTATTTCCGGGTTGTATACGACAAAAGATCGGGTTCATATTGCGAGCTATAAGTCTGTTGGGTTGTTTGAATCGATTGAATCGACTGGGGTCGTCAAGAATCTCATTATAAAGGATTCTTATTTCAATTCGGACGCTAAATTTCGTCATGATGCGGCTTTGGCCGGTAGTAACGATGGGACTATTAGTGAGTGTTTCTTTGAAAACGTCTATAATGGCGATGAAGTGACTGAAGTGAATAAGATTGCGGGCTTTAATAGTGGCACCGTCATTCAAACCCGAATAGCGAACAAGGACTTATGGTTTGATGGGATAAATTATACTCCGTATAAGTATAAAGCATGCCAGTCTATAACGGGATCGTTTTGCGAAACGTCGGAGGAACCCCGTGTTTCTCTTGGCAGTGCGGCTGTTGTGCGGACGCCCTACCCTTCTTTCAGGGAAACGATGGATAGCCTAGGCTATTTAGGTTACAAGTATCGAATTAAAAAAGACTTGGCAAAAAAAAATATGGAAATCACTATTCATCTAGATAAGGGAGACGAAGCAATAGGTCGGGATTCGGTCGTGTCCAAGGCGAAAGGGTTCTGCACAACCTATATGTCTGACCATGATATCGTGATTCGTGTTGGGTTCTGTAGCGCCGTTTTGCCTAAGACAAGCAAAGTTTCTACGGTTGAAACGTCGCTTGGAAATTTTAAATATTATAATCCAAGTGATACAGATGAAGTCAAGCCCTGTAATTATGATAAGGATATTTATCTTGATATTGTCGATTCCGTTGCGGTTGAAGGAACCCTTCGGCTGTTTGAATTCGGTCCCAGGGGAACTTGCAAGGGTGACGCGAAAACGGTAAAGGAGCCTGAATTTGATCAATGCTACAATAATAATTGGATGTCTTGTGAACAGTATGAAGAAGAGGAACGGGCTGCGGCGCCGGTCTTGTACAAGCCTCTCGATGTGAGAATGGTTGTTTCAGGGAAGAATCTCCACTTTTATGGAACAAGCGCTCAGGCAAAATTCCAGATAGTGAACTTAAAAGGTGAAGTCGTCAAGAGGGGACTCGCAAGTTCAAATGTCCCGTTGAACGGATTGAAGAGCGGGATCTATGTTGTCCGTGTTCAGGACGGGCTTTCCTCTATCTACAGGAAGGTCGTGCTGAAAGGCGTTTAACTTGTTTTAAGGGCAGGAAGGGCTAGGAAAAACCTAGCCCTTTTTGTTTTATATATTCCGTATTTTGTTTTATGAAATTGAAATTTCTTTAGCGTAAAACAAAAAGTGCTTAAATTTGCTTAAAAATGGCAATTTTGTTTTAAGAAAAATATTGCATGACGTTTTTTGATTATCTATTTTATTGTCATGATGAAATCAGTTGTTGAATACAAAGACTATCGCGAGTACGTACTTGACTACTACCGCGAACGCAAGCGCACGTCGGCGTTTACCTGGCGCGAGTTTGCAAAGATTGCTGGTTTCGCATCGGGTTCATACTTGAAGCTTGTTTGCGATGGCAAAACAAGGCTTCGGGAGGAAGGAGCAAAGAAGACTGCCCTGGCGATGGGGTTGCTGGGGTTTGAGTTCGACTACTTCGTTTTGATGGTTCGATACGAAAACGCAAAAACAGACCGCGAAAAGAAAAAATGCTTCGAAGAAATGGAAGCATTGAGTTCGGCACATCATGTGAAAATTTTGGGCAGCGAGATGTACACGTTCTACGAAACGTGGAAGCATTCCGTGGTTCGTGAATTGGCTGTGGCGATGCCCGGAGCAAAACCGCATGAAATCGCGAAGGCTTGCCGGTTGCCAATTTCGGCGGCTGATGTAAGCAGCAGCTTGCGATTCCTTTTGAATGCAGGATTTCTGACGATAGATGCCAAGGGCGTTTACCACCAGACGAATCATTCGATTTCGACGGGGCGCTTAAAGGTGGTTTCGGTGGCGGTGCATTCGCTGTTGCGCCAGATGGGCGAATTTGCGCTCGAAGCTTTGGACAAGTTGCCGATTTCGGAACGCCACTTTAGCGGGATTACTATGGGTATGACCGCTGAAAGCTATGAAAAGGTCATCGAGGAACTCACGGAGTGCCGCAAGCGCATCGTGTCGATTGTCTCGGCTGACAAGAACGTGGAAAAGGTTTGTCGCTTAAACATGCAGCTGTTTCCGCTGTCAGAAGATTTAAAAAAAGATCCGGTTGCCGGATAAAGGAATGTAAGAATGTTTGAAAAACAGAATCGAAAAAAGTTTAATTGGGTTTTGCCGATTATTGCTTTGAGTGCTCTTTTTTGTGCTTGCTCCAATATGGAGACCTCTGGCACGAGCGAAGAGGCGGAAGGCGTTGTCGCCATTTCGAATAAGAAAATTGCAGGCGTTTCGCAGAAGGGCCCGTTTGTAAAGGGCTCCGACGTGACGCTCAAGGAAACCTCGAAAAATGGAGATTTCGAACCCACCGGTAGAGAATTTACTACCAAAACTCGTAGCAATAAGGGCGATTTTAAGTTTGATGACTTTGATTTGGAAAGTCAGTATGCACTTCTTTCTGTGGAAGGCTATTACAAACGCGAATACAATGATGAAAAGTCCGATTGTCCTATGCGTTTAGATGCTGTTTCTAATGTGGAAAAGCGTGAAAACGTAAACATTAACCTCCTGACTCATTTTGAATACAAGAGGGTCCTGAATCTGGTGAAGGAAGGAAAGTCTTTTGCCGAGGCCAAGAAACAAGCTGCAACAGAAGTTCTGGATGCCTTTGGTGTCAATGCTAAATTTTCTTCTCCCGAAGATTTGGATATCTATAACACCTCTGATGCAGATAGGGTTCTTTTCAATATCAGTGCCCTTATCGATAGTCGACCGGAGTGGACTTATTGGGTTGATGACGAAAAAGAAGATTGCCCGAAATTGCAGAACTTCCTAGATGGATTCACAGAAGACTTTGCGGATGATGGTGTGCTTAGCGATTCTACTATGCTGTATATTGTAAGCGAGGCTTACATTATGACTGTTGAATATGTCGAAATGGAGCTTGTTGATGACGAGGATATTAAGGATAAGAAAAGGAAAAATCCTGATGATAATGATCTTGCAACCAAGAAAAGTGAATATGAATTTAGCAAAAACGTATTCTTGCACTATATGGGTGTCGAAGCGTGTACAGATAATCTTTGGGGTGAATACAGGAAATTCAAAAAGCCTGTCGAAATTGACGATGAAATTATAAAATCGGGTTATCTCCTTTGTAATGGCTATTACTGGGAAATAACGACAAAGGAACATATCGATTCGCTCACCCAGAAAATTGAACACGAAAATGGTACCATGACTGACAAACGCGATGGAAAAAAATACAAGACCGTAAGCTTTAAGCACAAAGGCAAAAAATACGAATGGATGGCAGAAGACCTTCACTACACCGATTCCTCGATTAAATACTCCAAGGGTTCCGACGGAAGCTATAGCTGGACAACTGCCATGCAGATTGATGACAAATACATGGAGGGACCCGTCAAGAATGGTTTGCTGGATTCGCTTCACCAGGGAATCTGCCCTGACGGCTGGCACATTTCGACCAGCGAAGAATGGACCGCGCTCTTTGAATATGTCGAAAATCCGCATAACCTGCTTGACGAGAATTGGAAGTCTTCGGATACTAGAACCGCTTTGGTGAAAGATCTTATCGGGGTGTTCTTCAACAGGTTTGACTTCAACCTCACCATTATGGATTCAGTGTTCTTAGAGACCTATTACCACGCCTACACTCTTGACGAGGAGGTCCTGTCGTACGATGCCCCGGCATTTGACGAAGAAGATCCGTGGAAAGACCCGATGCATGAGTCCTTCAATGAAGATTACGCTATCGAAAATCCTCATTTTAGTGCCCTTGAAATCTCTGTTCGCTGGAATGACACGTTCGGGGTGTCAAAGGCACCCAAGGCTTACGTCCGCTGCGTGAAGAACTAGGACTGACATGGTAAAATACATTTGAGTCCCCTCGTTTGGGCCCGATGGAGTCGGGTAAGGGGATGGTTAGGAGAGAAGCCTCGCTAGGACGCTAGCGAGGTCTTTCTTGTGAGACCGTTCGGCTCTATCGCAGACACGAGAATGTGATATCGCCTCACTCTCGCCGCCACGACTCGTTAAGACGAGTCGCTTGCGGCTCACATTGACCGTTCGGCTCCGTTGCTTTTCATGTTCTAGGAATATGCTGACCATGTTCTAGAATGTTGAAATTTTAGTTAAAAATGCGAAAAGTGGTAAAATTTGCTTAAAAACGCAAATTTTATGTTCTAAATGGACTAGATGGATTTATATTTGTAGACATGAAGGAAATAGTAGAATACACTGATTATCGCAAGTTCATTCAGGACTATTACGATGAACGCAAGCGTTGCTCGGCTTTCTCCTGGCACGCTTTCGCCCAAAAGGCGGGCTTTTCGTCGGATGTCTACTTGAAGTATGTCTGCGAAGGGAAAAAGAATTTGAGCGTCGGGTCGGCGGGTTCGGTGGCTACTGCCATGGGGCTTGTCGGTTTCGAACACGAATACTTTGTCTTGATGGTTTCTTATGCGCATGCAAAGAGCAACGAGGCGAAAAAGGCGGCGTTCGAAGAACGTTGTGCATTGGCGAATGCTCACAAGGTGCGTGTGTTGGGGGACGAAGAGTTCAAGTATTTCAAGTCATGGAAAAATTCCGTGATTCGCGAATTGGCCCCGCACATGCCGGGCGCAAAGCCTCTTGAAATTGCCCATGCCTGCAAGCCTAAAATTTCGGCGGCGGAAGTTTCCGAGACTCTTGACTTTTTGGTGAAGGCAAAGCTCTTGAAGAAGGACCACGACGGAAATTATCGCCAGACGGACAAGGCGATTAAAATGGCCCCGGTAGAGGCGGTGCCGCTGGCGGCTCGCGATTTGCAGCGCCAGATGGGCGAATTCGCCCTCAAGTCCATTGACTTGCCGATTTCGGAACGCATGATGTCGGGTTATACGCTTGGGCTTACGCGTCGTGCGTACGAACGCATCAAGAAAGAGACGGAAGATTATTACCGCCGCGTGGTGGCGATTGCGACAGAAGATGATGAAACGGAAAGAGTTTATCGCCTTAATGTGCAGTTGTTCCCGTTGAGTGAGCATTTGAAAGCCGAAAAGGAAACCGTTTTAAAAAAGGGGCAGAGAAGATGAGGGAAATGGTGATGAAAATGAATCGAATTGTAGGGCGTCTTGTAGTCGGGGCCATGTTCTGGGCTTGTTCCGGAGGCGACTCCGATAGTATGGATCTCGGTGGTGGAGCTTCGGGCGATGCCGGCGTTACCGCTGTCGTAGACTGGGAAGTGGCCGGAGTGTCGCAGAAGGGTCCGTTCGTTACGGGTTCCGCAGTGACCGTGCAGGAACTGGACGGTATCACGCTCAAGCAGACAGGCAAGAGTTTCAAGGGCTCCATCAAGAGCGACAAGGGCGACTTTGCCATCAAGGATATCAATCTGGAATCGCAGTATGCAATTCTCGAAGCGACGGGCTACTACCGCGATGAAATTTCTGGCAAGAAATCTTCGGGCATGGTGACGCTCCGTGCGCTGACAGATCTTTCGAACAGAAAGACGGTCAACATCAACCTTCTCACGCATTTGGAATATGAGCGCGTGATGTACTTGGTCAACAAGAAGAAAATGTCCATTGCCGATGCGAAGGCGCAAGCCGAAGGAGAGGTCCTAGCGTCGTTTGCAATCGCGGGCGACTTTGGTGAATCCGAAGACTTGAACATCTTCAAGACGGGTGATGGCAACGCTGCGCTCCTTGCGGTAAGTGTACTCCTGCAAAGCGATGTGGATGTGGCGGGACTTACCGAACGTATCGGCGAATTCAGTATATCGCTTGCAGAGGGTGGTAGCTGGGACGATGCCGACACCAAGGCCTTGATTGCGGATTGGGCCTGCGATATAGACTTGAAGGGCTCCCTTTCGAAGATACGCAAGAACGTGGAAAGTTGGAAATATGCCGACACCGTACCCGCATTTGAAAAGTATGTGACGAACTTCTGGTGGGATAACTACGGCCTCGGCGCCTGCACCGACAAGCGCGAAAACGAAACCAAGCGCAACATAAACAAGCTCAGTAAACTGTACAACGAATACTTCGTGTGCGAAAAGGGCCGCTGGCATATTCTGGGTGATGAACCTGAATCGTCTTCTAGTGACACCCCGAGCGGAGTCGAAGGGTCTAGTAGTTCCGCTGACGTTTCGTCGAGTTCTCTCTATGATCCGTTTGTAAGCTCTTCTTCTAGTGAACCCGAAGATACGATTCCGCCTCTTCCTGCAGAACTCGACTTCTTCGATTCGACATATTCGTTCATCGGCTACAGAAGCTTTGGCGAAGGCAAGCAGAAAGTTTGGTTCCTTCAGGCAAAACAGGAAAGCTACCAGAACGGAAGGGATTCCGTTGCTAGCGCATTGGTAAAGACGATGGGGGATAAAGAATTTTCTTTTGAAGGTGTCATAAATAATGATTCCCTAGATGCCGCGTGGTATGATACGCTGTCGTATGTTTATTCGTTAAAAAAGGAAAACGTTCTTTACAAGATTTCTATTTCGAAGGAACGAGTTCTGGGTATTATGTTTGGCAGTGATTTTTCCTTTAAGGTGAAGGTCGTGGTGTTGAAAGACGGCTTCGAAGAAATGCCGACGACCGATTATAGCTCGCTTCGTTTTGATAAATTGTCAAAAGAATTTGACTTTGCGGCAGAATACCTTTCGTTGAAAAGTCTGGATGCTTGGGATGACGACTCCCTTACAACAGTTTGGACTGCTCATTATGAGACGGATACAGCTTGGGTTCAGATGCAAACTTTTAGTACAATCCTCATGGATCAATCGAAAGAGGATGCGGCTGGGGATAGCCTTGAAGTGTTTAGAAATTTGCTGCTTGAAAATGGCTTTACGTATGTGAAGTCGGATACGGTTGCCGAGAAGGAGTATGATCCTGCGAAATATAATCATGATCATATCGTGACGAAAAACGAAATTATTATACGCCATTTGTACGAAAAAGAAACCGAAATGGCGAAGTTTGAAGTTGATGTTCATGTGGGGGCCGGAATGCGTGCCGCCTCAGCGATGGCTGGTAATACTTTGACCAAGTTTGTATACGGTTATTCTATAATAATTCACACGCGGTATAAAAAGAAATAAATGCGTTAAAGTGTTCCCAAAGCACACTATGCTTTTGGCAATATACCAAAGGTATAGTGAATTCTTGTGTTCCTAGAATACGTTTTGTATTCTTGAAATTGGCGAAATTTTAAAAATTTTGCAGAATTAGTAAAATTTGAATAAAAATAGCGAATTTGTATCCCATTTGTGACAAATTAGTCTATATTTGTGACCATGAAGGAGATAGTAGAATACACAGATTACCGCAAGTTCATCCAGGATTACTACGATGAACGTAAGCGCACTTCTGCGTTTACTTGGCGAGATTTTGCGCGAGACGCAGGGTTTTCGTCGGCGGTTTATCTGAAGTATGTCTGTGAGGGGAAGAAAAACCTGAGCGTAGGGGCTGCAGGTTCCGTAGCGAGTGCTATGGGGTTGGTGGGGTTCGAACACACGTACTTTGTGCTGATGGTTTCATACGCGCATGCGAAGGGCGACGAGGCGAAAAGAGCCGCGTTCGAAGAACGCTGCGCGTTGGCAAATGCTCACAAGGTACGTGTGCTGGGAGACGAAGAGTTCAAGTATTTCAAGTCGTGGAAAAATCCGGTGCTGCGCGAACTTGCTCCGCACATGCCTGGCGCAAAGCCGCTTGAAATGGCGAAGGCTTGCAAGCAGCCGATTACCGCAACCGAGGTCTCCGAGACGCTCGACTTTTTGCTGCGTGCCAAGCTCCTCAAAAAAGACAAAGATGGGAATTATCAGCAGACGGACAAGGCGATTTCGATGGGCTCTGTCGATGCCGTGCCGGTGGCTGCGCGCGATTTGCAACGCCAGATGGCTGAATTTGCGGTCAAGGCGCTGAGCTTGCCGCTTTCGGAACGCGACATGTCGGGCCTTACCATGGGAATTACGCGCCGTGCCTACGAACGTATTCGAAAAGAACTTGCTGATTGCCGTCGCCGCATTATGGCTATCGTTACCGAAGACGACGATACGGAACAGGTGTATCGCTTGAACTTGCAGCTGTTTCCGATGAGTGAATGTTTAAAGAAAGACGATAAGGTTGCGCCAAAAAAGGATGGAGATCATGAAGAGTAATTTGTTTGTTTGCTCGTTCGTGGGCGTGCTGGCGATGCTTGCCGCATGTTCCAGCAACGACGAAAAGGATGTCGCGGGCGGCGTTTCGGAAGATGCCGGCTTTGTGGCCGATGTGGCGGGCGTTGCCCAGAAGGGTCCGTTCGTAAAGGGCTCCGCTGTGACGGTACGCGGTATCGACTGTAAGACGCTGGAATTCACGGACCAGGTTTTTGAAGGTGCCGTCAAGAGCGACAAGGGCGACTTTGCTCTTGACAGCGTTGCATTGGATACCTCTTGCGCAGTGGTCGAAGTGACGGGTAAGTACCTGAACGAAGTCACGGGCAAGAAGTCGAGTGGCGAACTGACGCTCCGCGCGTTGACCGACCTCAAGGATCGCGAGAATGTAAACGTCAACTTGCTCACGAATCTGGCGTACGAACGCATGATGTATCTTGTGAAAGAAAAGAACAAGACTATGGCCAAGGCAAAAGTCCAGGCCGAAAAGGAAGTTCTTGCCGCCTTCGATATCAAGGACGAAATCGATGAATTCGAGGACCTGAACGTCTTTGAACCGGGTGACGGTAACGCTGCGCTCTTGGCTGTAAGCGTGATGATGCAGGGTAATACCGATGCGGCCGGACTTGCAAAGCGCCTCGACAAGTTTGCCGAAGATGTCGCAGAAGATGGCAAGTGGGACGACGACAAGACAAAAGCCGAAATTGCCGAGTGGGCTGCTGCCGCGGCAAACGGCGAACTTGATTCTATCCGCAAGAACATCGAAGGCTTGGGCTATGGAGATTCCATCCCTGCATTCGAGAAGTACATTCCCGTAGTTACTTCCGCGGATGGCGATAGTGTCATCCTGAGCGAAGTCGAAGGATCTTCTTCCAGTGACGTCATTGCGACCCTCGAAGAGGGGAAGCAATCCAGCAGCTCGGTCTCTCCGGCTGACTCGGTAAACTCGTCTTCTAGTAGTGTCACCCTGAGCGAAGTCGAAGGGTCTAGTAGCAGTTCCGCAAAAGTGGATGCCGGCAGCGAATACGATGCCGCCGCAAATACACTCAAGGACCTGCGTGACGGCAAGGTTTACAAGACCGTGACCATTGAGGATCAAATCTGGATGGCCGAAAACTTGAACTACGAAGTGGAGAATAGTTTCTGTTACAAAAATTCTGCAGATAGCTGCGCCAAGTACGGTCGCCTTTACACCTGGACGGCGGCTATGGACTCCGTAAGGACTGGCTGCGGTAATGGATTGATGTGCTCGCCAACCTTGCCTGTTCAGGGTGCTTGTCCGAGCGGTTGGCATCTGCCCAGTAATTCTGAATTGAGTACGCTGATTATGGCGGCGGGTGGTCCTTTGGTTGCGGGCGAGCATCTTAAGGCGGGGACGGACTGGTACAGAACGGGAAGAGGAACGGATGCCTTTGGGTTTACCGCACTCCCTGCAGGCTGGAGTGACGGTGAGGGCTTCTACAACGTTGGCAACGTGGCTCACTTTTGGAGCTCTTCAGAGCGTGATAGTACCTATGTGTACAGCATGAGCTTGGACTACAGCCTCAAGGACGCGGGTATGGGCTTCAGTGGTAAGGGCGCCGCGTTTTCAGTTCGTTGTTTGAAAGACGGGTCTCCTGCGGTTGTATCTAGTTCTAGTGGCTTTGCGATTTCTTCGAGTTCAGTAGCTTCTAGTAGCAGTGTTAAGATTGCGTGGGCCTGCAAGAGGAATACTTCGGATGATTGCGAATATGATAGATTGACTGATGACCGTGATGGCCAAACGTACAAAACTGTGAAAATCGGTGAGCAGTGGTGGATGGCAGAAAATTTGAATTATGCGTCCTTGCAACCAACGGATAGTTTAGATTCTACCAGTTTCTGTTACAGAAATAATCCAAGTAATTGTGAAGAGTATGGCCGCCTGTATCTTTGGAGCGCGGTCATGGATAGCGCTGCTACATGGAGTGAAAACGGTAAGGGCTGCGGCTATGGTGCTGTCTGTACTCCGACTACCCCTGTGCGCGGAGTTTGTCCTGCTGGCTGGCATGTGCCGAATCGCGATGAAGTGATGGAATTGATAGATGCGGTTGGGGGAATCGGTGTTGCGGGAGAAATGCTTGTATCTGAATATGCAGGTTGTATAGATCAAGTGGACCTTTATGGCTTTACTTTTCTTCCTTCTGGTCGCATAATGAGTGATGGAGATTGGGATGATTTGGGGCTGTATGGGTATATGTGGACTACAACGGATGACTATTGGAATTCGGAAGAATATCTTAAATACCAAGATGCATACGAACTCGTTGTAGCCTTGTCTATATCTAAAGCGGGTGGCAATATTGGCTTGTATGGATATGGGAAAAAGGTGGCTTTTCCTGTCCGTTGCGTAAAAGATTAATTAGGTAAAAAACGCTCCGACCTAAGAGAAAGACCCCGCGAATGCGAGGCCTTTTTCGTATGGATCGGGATGGCTTAGACTCTGTATTCCAAGAATACAACTTTTGTGTTCCAATTTGCTTAAAATTTTATAAAAACACTGAAAATGGTAAAATTTAAAGAAAATGGCTAATTTTGTGTTCTAAATGCTTGAAATATACCTATATTTTTTGATGTGAGGGATTCAAAAACACTCCAACAAAGAAGGGAAAATGAAAAATAAATGGTATGAGGTTCTTGGCGTAGGCCTGCCGTCTGTTACGGCGATGTACCTCGGCTTGTCTCTGGTGGTGACCGGCTGTTCCAGCGACAGCAACAGCGTAGCAGGTGGCGATATGGAGGAATTCTCCGAAGTCGTGAACCCCAGCTCTGAAGAAGCTGCTTCTAGCTCCGAGAAAAGCGAAAAGGCGGAAGAGCCTTCGGACATCGAAGATGCCTCGAATTCTGCAGACGCTGTGAAATCAGAAAAACCCGCTGATTCCGAAAAGCCTGAAACTTCTGAAGCCGAAGAACCGGCTGAATCTGGCGATGTTGCCACACCTGAAGAACCTACTGAACCGAACAAAGCTGAACCTGAAGAAAAGACAGATCCGGCTAAAACCACAGAACCCTCAGAAGAAAAAACTGAACAGGCTGAACCTTCAAACTCTGAAGAAAAAATCGAACCGATTGAATCTGCTGAGCCTGAATCGGTTGAACTAAACAATGCAAAGGAATGGGAAATCATCAGAGATTCTGTTACGTCCGTAGTGGAGAATAATTCGATTCAATATTTGCATGAAACTCGTTCTTTCAGACTGGATCGCTCCGACAAAATTTTAAGACTTGATGAGTATAGAATGCCTAAGGATGATTTCGTTGCCGAATATCAATATGATGGTTATGATCAGCATTTAACGGATAGGCTTTATGAAGATGAAATTCTGTGGGAAGGTTTTAATTGGACTAATCTCAATAAACCGGAATGCCGCTTTAAAGCAGGATTGGATTCCATATTGGTGGGGACGAATTGGCCGGAGATTTACGTCGAAATGTACGCAATATACGATGTTAGATATTTTTGCCAGTCTCTGGGGCTTGAAGGAAATCTTTCAATATGGATCCCGGTAAGGTATAGGGCAAAACAGGATTAACCTTAAACACTAAAAGAAGGTAGAAAATGAAAAATAAACTTGGAAAAATCACGGCGTTGGCAGCCGTCAGTATGGCTCTGGTGGTAACGGGCTGCTCCAGCGAAAGCAGCAGTGTTGCCGGGGAAGACTCGGAAGAATATATCGAGGACGTGGAATCCGGTGGCGATGAGGGCGCTTCTTCGTCTTCGATTGCCCACAAAGACAAGAAGGCTAAATCCTCGAGTTCTGAAAAGGTCGAATCCTCTGACTCCGAGAAGGCTGTCTCTTCAAGCTCGGAAAAGGTGGAACCAAAGAGCTCCGAAACGGTAGAATCCTCTGGCTCCGAAGTTATTGAGTCTTCGAGTTCTGAAAACATTGAATCTTCCGATGCGACAAAGGTGGAATCTTCAAGTTCTGAAGCGAAAGAGGAAAAGAAGTTTGCGGATTGCTCTGAAAAGCCATTCCCTGAAGAGTTGAATTTTTTGCTGGGACGTGACCATGAAAAGCAATATTTGGGTTGTGACAATGATACGATAATCTCCCACTGGCGAATTTCTCACGTGACGCATGAAGATGTGGTAGAGTTTGCTTCTGAAATTTACATCTTTTCAAAGAAAGAAGATGATTACGCCGTTGATAGCTTGAACGAATTCAGGTATTTCTGGCTTGAAGGGCAAAAGGAGTTTGAATTGTTTAATGATTACGATATGAGTCGATATGCTTTTGCCAAATACTATCGAGGCTATGTGTTTAGTGATCCACAAATAAATTGCGATGACTCCGAAATTGAAGATAAAATGCATGTTTATCGTTATTGGAAGCGCACGAAAGAAATTGATTACTGGCTGAATGCTTATGCCTTTGCGGAAATCATTGTGGATGAGTCTGGAGCTCGCAGTATCCGCTACGGTTTTACAATGGATGTAGAAGTCTATTATCGGGCAGAGCATTATGCGAAACTTGGATTAGAACTGTCCGACTAAGAAATCTCGTTCCTCCATAAGAACAAAAAAAAAGACCCCGCGAATGCGAGGTCTTTTTTAAGGGTGGGTGACCGGACTCGAACCGACAACATCCAGAATCACAATCTGGGACTCTAACCAATTGAGCTACACCCACCATGATTGTGAGCCCAAATATAAAAAAGCCACCCCGATTTTCAAGGGTGGCGGTCCAATTTTTTACGAAAAAGCCCGATTTTTAGTCGTTTTTCAGCTTGGAAATGATGCGCAGGTAGTTTGCGCGCTTGAAATCGTTGCGGTGTTCTTCGCAGAAACGGGGGTAAATGTATTGCTTCGGGAACACGCGGATGGTGAATAGCTCGTTGCAGCCTTCGAGACAGCACTTGAAGGTGAGGTCCATGGATTCCGTGTAGTTGTGGCGGAAGATGATGTTCTTGGACTCGATATTGTCCACGTCCTTCTTCTGCTTCTGGCGCTGCTTGATGTCGCGGTGCAATTCGCAGTACTTGGCGATCGGGTGGCCCCAGAATTCGCGGCCGCAGCCGGGTTCCTGACAGACTTTCAGCTTGATACGCTTCTTCTTTTTGTACTTGGGTAATTGCATAAAAACCTCGGTTTAAGGGTAAATATAGTAAAAATTCCAACTAATGCCGATTTTAGGGGCGATTTTGAACTGTTTTGCGGATTTTGGCGTGTATATAAGAGAACCCTTTCTAGAAAAAGAGGCCTTTTATGCCCGTTACAAGAAAATCGAACCGCTGCATTTACCTGTGGATTTTACTCTGTGGCGCCCTTTGGAGCGCCCTGTTCGGCTTGCTTCTGTCGGCCTGCACCTACGATTCCGGTTGGAGTGGGGGCCCGGAGCCGGTCCGCGTTACGTTTTTAGATGTGGGGCAGGGGCTTGCCGTGCTGCTGGAAAACGAGGGGCGGTTTGCCCTGTACGACACGGGGCCCGACTCCGCCGGACTGATGGATACCCTTATGGCGAGGGGCGTCAAGTCGCTCGATTGGGTGCTGGTGAGCCACTTTCACAGAGACCACGGCGGTGGGTTTATGGAAATGGGCGCGGCTCTTAAGTCGGGCAAGTTACAGGTGGGTCGCCTTTTGGTGGGGCGGGACACCGCGGTAGGCTTCGTGAGCGATAGCGTTTATAAGGTGGCGCGGCGGTACAAGGTTCCTGTCGATACGCTGGAGCGCGGCGACACGGTGTATTTTGCCGAAGGCTTCAGGCTCGAATGCCTGTGGCCGGTAGGCTACGGGCGTTTTGGTGGAAATCGGGCGAGTGTGGTACTGATGGGTTCGATGGTGGGGCCGCAGGCGGGTCGCGAAAGAGCGTTCCTACTTACAGGCGACCTGGATACCGTCGGCGAAAATCGCCTAATGGAGCTGTCCCGCGATTTATCAGCGGATTTGCTGCAAGTCGGACACCACGGTTCCGCTGGCAGTAGCGGGCTTCAGTTCCTGGCGCAAGTGGCCCCCAAGTATGCCGCTATCGGGGTTGGCAAAAATAACCGCTACGGCCACCCCAAAGAAGAGGTGGTAAACAAGCTCCGCATTGTAACGGGCGATTCGTCGGCAGTGTACCGCACTGACTTGCACGGCAGTTTCAGCTTTGAAATGTGGCCC
>Ga0256406_1003396_pt1 | contig 19879 bp, 9 predicted proteins | sample RumenRJG_03DNA_FD_185986 | JGI IMG/M metagenome (GOLD analysis project Ga0256406, IMG submission 185986) | Bovine rumen microbial communities from Lethbridge, Alberta, Canada - RJG_03 | ecosystem: Host-associated > Mammals > Digestive system > Stomach > Rumen | place: Canada: Alberta | collected...
ATTCAGGATACCCGTTTCCTTTCCCTCCACCTTTGCTTTCTCCTTTTAATAATTCAGCTATACGTTTATTTGTTGATTTTTGCTCTTCCCATTTGATGGATTTGAATAGGGCATCGTTCTTGAAATGATCCCTTACAATACCTTCTGTCAGTCTTTCGTTTGCCATGTATGATAATTCGTTTGCATCGAACTATCAATCTTCACATTAGGATATAAGAAAGGTGTGAGCCTTTCTATCTTGTCCACGAGGAGCCTCGCATGAACCCCGTATTCCACCTAGATTAGCCCACACCTTAACGGTATGAGCATCAACTTTATGGTGGAACACGGGAGCGTATACTCCCGTGGATTAGCGTTTATCCCAATGATTCGGAATCATCAGTTTGCGAGGCTTTTGATTCGGACAAGAATAATAGCTAATGCTTTGTTATTTAATATGTTGTTTTACTCTTTTATCCTTTTTTGTCTTTTTTAGTTTATGCAAAGATAATCAATTAAATTCATTCCTCGCATAGGATTTGTCTGCTTTGCGAAAGAAGAGTGAAATTTGGAGGTGATTTATCGGCTTTATCTTAGCTTAACGTCAAGTAGATGAAAAATATATAATAAAACCACAGAGACACAAAGCTCAAAGCATTTCTATTGCGGGCAGGTTTGAAACCTGCCCCTACGATCATGGATTTGATTGACTATTTGTATTTGGAAAAAAACACATCATTAGAGTTGTTCGATGGACAACTGATTCGCGTGGAATGGGATTCGGAAAAGGAAAAATATTGGTTTTCGGTAGTTGATGTCATCGCTGTGCTCAACGACAGCGACTATCAGACGGCTCGTAAATACTGGAAGGTATTGAAAGGCAGACTTGTAAAAGAAGGATTTGAAGTGGTAACAAATTGTTACCAGTTGAAATTAGTCTCACCGGATGGGAAAAAACGTCTTACAGATGTCGCAGATCTAGAACAGTTGTTTCGAATAATACAGACGATTCCTTCAAAGAAAGCTGAGCCAGTCAAACGTTGGCTTGCAGATGTCGGACATCAACGTGTGGATCAAATGATGGATCCTGAACTTACCTTTCAGATGGCAGTGGATGATTATCGTCGTCTGGGATATCCCGAAAAGTGGATTGAAAATCGTTTGAAGTCTATACGTACACGCAATGAACTAACCAACGAATGGAAGCGTCCGGGTGTGACAGAGACAAAGGATTTTGCCATTCTTACGAACATTCTTACTAAAGCATGGAGTGGCATGACCACAGGAGAATACAAACAATTTAAGGGCCTCACTAAAGAAAGCCTTCGTGATAATATGACAAATCTAGAACTTGCACTCAACACTCTTGCTGAGGCGGCAACAACTGAAATATCAAAACATCGTAATCCCAAAACTATGGGAGAAAATCGTCAGGTGGCACAAAACGGTGGACACGCAGCAAAAATTGCCCGTTTGGACATCGAAAAGCAGATAAAACGTAGTGTCATATCATCCCAACGTGCTTCAGAGCACTTTGATATTGATGGTGATGTCGAAACGAAATCATTGCCTGAAAAAGAATAGATGACTTTACATATCGACTCTATAATCTTTCTTGCCTACGACACATAGTATAAAAAGAGAGCATACCACAATGTGATATGCCCTCTCAGAATAATGATATGTAAAAGATTTTACTTCACGATAATCTTGTAGGCTTTGCCTTCAACTTTCACAATGTAGATTCCCTTGTGTAGGTTGATAGCTCCTGCCTTGCCTGTGTATACAGTGGCTCCGCTGATGCTTATTACCTTTACATCCGCGTCGTTCGCACCGTTTACAACCAAATTGCCATCTTTATAGAACACTGATACTGCCTTGTTGGCAACATTTGAAACTCCTGTGTAGCTGGCCATTGATTCGTAAACTGTGATGGTTGCCGTCGCCTCTCTTTCAGTTTGATAACCTGTTTTGTAAGGGTCGCTCCATACATATTTGATTTCATACTTTCCTACTGGCAACTCGAATGGAGTCATGTACTCAACTTTTTCTCCATCGATTGTGGCTTCCGCTACAACCTGATTAGCAATAGCTGTTTTGCCAATACTGTCGTTTTTTGCAATATACTTGATTGTCAGTGGCTCTAGTTTTATGGTAGCCTTGCCAGTCAAAGAATCTGCCACGACACGGTATGAAGACAATTTAGGAGTCTCTTCTTCAATGTAGACAGGAGCTACACTTGGCCAACACTGAATCAACATTCTGCTTGAATTGCCAGCCTTGTCTGTGGCAATGACAGGTATATCGCAGCTTTTAGCTCCATTCTTAGCCGCGTTAGTTACTGTCTTTATAATCTCGTCAAAATCGTTTTCTGGCAATTTGACAGTTTTGATATAACTGTCAACTAGGTCATAGATGCCATTTACTTTAATTTCTGAATCTATAGTGTATTCATGCAAACCGTTTCCTGTCGTATCCATAGCCATGGAAATGTGAGGAAATTCATCTTCTAGCATAAATGGACCTTCTGGATCAATGAATAGATTAGTGTTTGAACCAGCGTCTTCAATAGTCAAAGAACCATAGACAAACTTAGTAGGCTCTCCTATGACAGTATTTATATTATATGTGTTTATCTCAAAAATATTAAGTTTGATATCTACATCCTTAAAATATGAGACTTGACCTTTAACAGTTATATATGCCTCGGCTTTTTTTGCAGTGTGATTCTTAGTGTAAATCCAAGGTGCAATTCCTGGGCCCTTTCCATCTTCTATAGCTGTCACGTAATCTTTGATCAACAAAGTCATAGGCTGATCAACAATAGAGTAGTGGATATTCTCGATTAGTATGCCTTCCTCGTTGATGTAAATTTTTGAGTCGAGAACAAATGCTGAATCAGACTTGATTTTGAAGCTGTCTGTCTTCGTATATTCTAGATTCTTCTTCTCGATTACCACACCTTCAGCATCTTTTCCAAACACTACTGTGATTTCATAATTCAAAGATATCATTTGGATTTCGACAGTAATGACAATTGTTCCACTGATATTGCCGTCTGGAGATACAGTTATGTTTGCCTTGGCTGGCATGTCCATTTTATACTCCTCAACATACATCATTGTCTCTCCTGAAATAATTATGTCGTCAGAGCTGTCGTCAATAGCGTATTTAAGATTTTCAAGCACCATTCTTTGCTTTAGAGATAAACCGGCAACTGCTATCTCATAGTCTATCATTGTGAATGAAGCTTTCTCTTGGAACAATCTAATGCCTACAGCAGACGAGTCGTTATTGGTCTTTGTGGTGTCATTGCCTTTTGTTAAGTCGACTGCTTTGTTGTAGAATGGAACGTTGTCAAACTCCAACTCTTTAGTTACTACTGTATCAGCATCCACAACTTTTTTGAGCGTGAAGTCACATGAGGCAGCTAATGACATGAATCCAAGACTTTTGGAAGCAGAGAATGAACCTGAACCATTTCCTTCGGCATCAATAGTCGCATCAAATTGGGTTATTGTAAGAGTCTCTTTTGCTATTTCGAATATGGAATTTGAAGACTCTTTAAGTGTTAATCCATTATTAGATTCCGTACCATTAAGTTCGGATACGGAAGCAGAACCATTGTTGATATCTCCCAACATTTGAATTTGCACGTCAAATCCAGAGAATCTGATTGTATATGTGCCGTCTTTGCTGTAAATGACGGATGCTTCAACATCATTTGACTCTCCTGAAGCGACTCCTCCGAATTTCATAGTCGCTTTATACTTGCCGGTATAGTCGGCGGCAAGTGCAGTATTGAGTAGCCCAAATAATAGTGCTACTGCAAATAAAAATTTTGTAATTGTCCTACTCATAATGAAAACTTTTGATTACTAACTTATAACGAGCAAAAATAGAAAACCTTTTTTCACCATCAAAACTTATTGTTGATTTTTTTTGTTCCATTATGTATTTTAATGTGAGCTCGACGAATTGCAATCTGCGAATTCAAAAAAACGATTTTCTACTTTCTTATTGAATTCTCACCTCCTTTTCTCAGGAAAAAGGCGTAGCCTTTCTCTATGAACTTTGAGTCTCTGTGGTTTTATTTAATTCTGTGTGCTCGCCTACGGCTCGCACGTGGGGAGGGTTAGGACGTTCCGTCCTTAACAATCCTCTTTATGGCACTCCAACTGTCATTTTCTCTTTTTTATTTCATCGAACTAACGTTAAAATAAAAAAACCGACAGATTGGTCTGCCGGCTTTTGGTATAATCGTTTTTTCAATTAATCATCTCTTGATGTCGTTTCTGTCAACAACAGATGAAGCTTGAATCCGAATTTAGATGTAGTGATTGGGTACGACGTAGAAACTCTTGGCTTGGATACGCTTCTGTCGTAGAAGAAAGAAACCTTTATTGACTGGCTCACAACGTATTCCGCGGTAAACTCTGCCTTTAGAGTCTGTAATCCACTGCTTCTCTCTTCGATTGTGTTGTTGATAGTCTCAAACTTACGGATGAATGCCTCTGTATTCTTGAAGTCGATATCAAGGTTGAGATTCAAGTCGTTGTTGACTTTTGTCTTTTTCTTCTTGTCGACAAATCCGATGATAACTCCGAAATTGTCTATTCGGTATCCTCCTCCAATCTTGAATCCCTTGCTGTAAGACTCTACAATCTGAAGCGCAGGAATATCCAATCCGACGGTACGGTTCCTGTTGAACTCAAACTTCATTCGGACGCTGTTCTTCAAAGTCGAGTTGATTCCGATCAACGGGTTGAATGCCTCAGTCAGGTTGACATTGTCTACCTTTGTGCTTCTCACTAAGAATGGAGTAGGTTCTGATTCATCTTGGATTATACCAAATCCATTAACATCGTCATACAGTGGATCCCAGTCCAAATGTTTGCTGAATGAGTTGACATTATATGTACACTTGTATCCATGAGTGATGTTGAATGCTTTGAATCCTTCTTTCAGAATTGGAGCCTTGCTCAACAAATCCAAAGTGAACTTCCAGTTTGGAAGCATCTTGCCAACTCTGCGGATGATTTTATCGTCTTTGTTTCTGTCGAGACTCTCTCCCTTGTATGCGGAAAGGAATGCTGGCACGAGCACGTCGGCAGAGTTCAATGGCACTTCAGCATCGCCTCTGTTTGGATTAGTCCTTTCTATATGAGCACGCATCTTGTAGACGTTGTCGATGAACTCTGCAAATGTCTCGCTTGAAGTCGTGGCACCACGTTTGAATGACGATCTGCGTATTGCGATATCTGTGTGGCTGTGTGTTCCGCTGAACAAATCCTCTACTCCCTTGTGGTAGCCATCAAAGTAGTAGATCTCATCTCCCTTGTTCCATGATGCGGCTGCATTCAAATCAAATTTTATACCAGTGTATGGCTCCAAAACTGTCTTTACCTGCACTGTTTGGTCGTGTGTCAAGACAATAGGGTTGACCACATCTTCAAGACCCAGCTGGTTCTTGTTGATAGCCTCTTCAATTGCATCCGCAGCACGGTAGAAACCGAATGTGAATTTAGCTCCTGGCTCTCCGCTTCCTGCCTGACCTAAGAATCCGCTACCCTTGTTATATCCGTTCAGTGTGGTTCCTTCTGTCAGACGGATGTTTCCGCTCACATTTCTCACCATCATCAGACCTCTTACGAATCCATCAAGAATGTCTCCAAGTTTTTCGTTCTTCCTCAATTTTTCCTTGACGGTGATGGTGATATTAGCGACGTCTTCTTTGGCAATTACATTGATAGCATTCTGGTCGATTACCTCATACTTCAAATCGTATGGTTTGCCATCCTTGTCGACAGCCTCCACGATGATTCTGTTTGCTGCAAGACGGTGGCTGATCCTTGTCTTGTTGCCCTTCTTCAGACGCAGATTCTTTCTTTCGTATGTCTTTGCCTCCTTTGCTTTAGGCGCATCCACAACTTCGTCATCTTTCTTGGTTGTGTCTTTTCTTGCCGCAAGTTTCTCATTTGCTTTCTTTGAAAGCGCCGTCTTTGAGAATTTCTTGTTCACATCCTTTAAGTAGCTAGACTTGTTGTATAGAGTCTCCATGTTGAAACGAATATCACCGTTCCAAGAACGCTTTGAGTCTGCAATGTCATTGTTCGACGTGTATGTGTTTGGATTGATGGTTACACCTCTTTGCCAATCATAGTTGCCTGTATAAGACGCATTTGCAGTGATCCAGTCGAATGCCGCTATCTTGTTGATTGGAATAGCATAGCTGATGTTGAGCTGCTGTGAGTAGTTGTATGGCTCACCAGCTGCCAAGAAACTTTTCAACGTCGATTCTCTCAAGTCTTTTGCCCACTGTGTGATAGAGTCCTCACGCAAATCATAGATATATTCACGGTTGTATTTGTACTCTCTCATACGAGGCAAGTCGAGATACTCGGAGTTGAACGCAAGCGACTCTTCAATTTCGGAGTTCATTGCAGTGGCGAACGAAAGCTTGATGTTCTTGGTGAAGTTCCACTTGATGTCCGCGCGACGTGTCATGTTGAAATTCTTGTCCCAAGTCATGTCAGTTATGAGGTCTCTCTTTGTGATCGCCGTAGGGTCTGATCCCAATTCACGCGCCAACACTTCGTTGTATGAGCGGTCCATGTTGAGAGAGAATGTGTAGCTGTTTGGCATTGGATAGAATCCAAAGTCGGTGAACAGTTTCCATTTCTTGGTCTTGAAGAATTTTGAATTCTTGAATGGCATCAACGCTTTAGGAGACAGTGAATATGAGTAGTTGAAGTCACCACGGTAAGTGCGTGTCATATCATACTGCACATCAATGTCATGCTCATTACGTTTTGTGAATGCCACAGAGAATGAGAAGTTGGCAGGGTCGTAAGGCATAGGATCCTTACTTGCGATGCCTACTCTTACGTTAGTGAGCGCGAAACTTGTCTGCTCGCTCGACACAACTGATATTTTCTCAAGAGAGTCTTTGTATGCGTCTGATGCGTCTTTTAAAGCATCTTTCAAAAGTACGTCTGTATTAGTAGGGTCGTACTTTGGTTTCTCTTTTTCTCGGCTGTGAGTCACAGTAAGTGGCATGTTGACGTGGGCTTTCTCTGGGAATAGTTTGCCCAGCTGTACAGTCGCAGACATGTCTAACGAATAAACGTCTTCCATATTGCGGTCCATGACGTTGGATTCAATGCCTCCAAATCCAGTAGTCTCGATACGTCCCGTCGCATCGAATGAAGCGAAATCACTTAGTGTGAATCCGATCTTACCTAATGCAGCCCATCCGCCGTCTTCGTCGAATCCGGACATACGCAACTCATCCAGCCAGATCTCCATGTTTTTGGTCTCGCCGCTTTCGTTGATTACTCCAACCATGAGCGTCCGGATGTCTCCGATAGAAGGATGACCCTTGATGGTTAATTCGTTGTTGCCGTATGCTTTTGTGTAACGCATTGCAGGGTCGAAAGCTCTTCCTGCTTTGTTGGCTTTGTTGCGCTCCATCTTCAGGTTGACAAAGTCGTCAAAGGCGAAATCAACTTCCATTGGCCATATTCCTTCTCTGCTTATTTCTCCGGCAGGAGTGTAGCTCACGTTGTTGATCTTATACTCGTAGTAGTTGTCGGTATAGTCAGAACCGATACGTAGATAGAACTGTACACCGTTGGCTGCTTGGTATGGATCGTTGTATTCATCCTCGAAGTGAACGAACATCTTCAAACGTTTGTATTGGCGCGCATCAAGGGATGTGCGTTTGTATGCTCCAGCGGTCTCTTTTGGCTTCAATTGCGTAACAACCATTCGCATAGACTGTTCGTTTTCAAATCTGTCGACGCTGGAAGTTGGGTCTGTAGAACGTTCGATGCCAGGAGGAGTGTCGTATCCGACAGGTTTTTTCTGTCGGTCTTTCTCATAGCACACTGAAGAAATTTGCATTGCTTCGGTGTTTGTCTTGATATTGTTTGAGTAATTGTTGTCGCTGCCCTCAAACAATGCTTTGTCTCCACGGCTGCTGATAGCTCTCCATTCTGTACGTGTCAGGTTCATTCCGGCAAAACGAAGGTATGTGGTGTCTTTGAATCCTGTCATATACATACGTATGTATCGGATAGATGTGAAGCTTGGTCCTTTTTTGTTAGTTGCATCCGAACCGTTTACATCGGCATCTTGGAGAGGAATCTTTAAACGATACCATGTGACTTCCTTTGTCTCGCCATTTTTTAGAGTTCTCGTAGTACTCACTGTCTTGTTGACAATGTAGTTGTCTTTCCACTTAGATGTGTCTGACGAGAATATTTCAGGAGTGATATTGATCACATACTCATAGTATTTTTCTTTTGTGTTCAGTGTCTTGTCTCCGTTGATGTCCTCTGAGTTAGGCACCCATGAACCGGCAGTGCTGTTTTCTCCACTTCCGTCAACAATAGAGTTTCCTTCCATACCATTATAATAGTGGTAGAGCTCAAGAATCTTTTTATTTCCCTCTTTGTCGTCGACGCTTTTCTTTCTAAAATGGACGAAATCATCGCCTGCTGGGTCTGCCGCAAACACATCATAATTGGCGATGTGTTTTGCAGATAGTCCTTCAAGATATCTTTTGTAAGTGTCGAACTCTTTTTCTTCTTCCGAACTTTTTCCGTTCAAACCTAGGTCTTGGTATTTGATATAGTCGTTGTCGAATTTACCTGTTGCACGACCTAATGGCTTTCTACCCCAAATTGTTTCAGTCTTCTTTGTAGGGTCGTTCTCTTGGATAAATCGCTCTTCGGCTTCTATCTCATTGTCATGAAGAATGTCTTCTGAAATTTCTCCTAGGTTGAACACCAATTTACCGGTTGCGTTGGTGTTGATTCCTTCTTCAGTGTATGGGTCGAGCAACCATAGCTCGAGGTATTCTATATTGCTCTTGCTGAAATTAGTTGTCTCTAATTTACGCATCATACCTCCCCATCTGTCTTCTGGGTTTTCCAACTCTCCGTTCGCTCCCATTCCGTCGACATCAAGGTTGTACATACCTCTTTCTTTTGGATAGTACGCGACATTCAATGTCGTAATTGTAGAAGGGTTTCCTTCCCTCTCTTGTTTCTGAGGATAAATTTCTTGCTCGTTCACTTCACGGGTGAAATTGCTTGACATATTGTCATTTGATATTCCGCTAGGAGCATTTTTTCCACGTTGCAAAATATTGTCAATATGATACCATGCAAAATGAGCTCTGTTCAGTCCGAATTCTATGTTCTTGAATTTCAGACTGTCTTTGTCTTGGTTTCTCCAGAATCTGTCGTTGTGACGGACAAAATCGGTCTCAAGATTGTCTGTTCTTCTTCTGATAGGCACACTGGCAAGTGTCCATGAGTTTGCACTCATTATATTGATGCTGCTTTCTGTGCCTTCAAAATCGTCGATATATGCCACACTTTCTCCATCTTGTTCGATAGCTTTTGCGTGGCCTGGGATAAGTTGAGCGAATTCACCCGATAAAGTGAAGTTAGACGGTGCTTTAGCCTCTACTAATGGCAGCGCGTCTGTCACTTTTGTCAACCAGTTGCTTTGGGTAGTGTATGCTGCGTTCACTCCCCAAATCGTGTTGGATTTTGGCTCGCTTCCGTTATTCACTTTCTCTGTCATCGGCTTTTCTGACAGGTGCATGATTGTGGCACCCACAGACAATTGGTCGCTGAATTTATATTCGGTATTGATACCGATTAGAGAAGATTTTTGTGTGCTGAACATGTTCTCGCTCTCTGATGTCACATTCACCTGAGAGTTGCTGGCAAGCACTGCCTCATCCAGAATCCTGACGATTCCTGCAGCATAGTCTACCGTATAGCCAGTGCCTTCTTCCAATGTTCGTCCTCCGGCTGTCACTCTTACTGATCCTTTCTTTGCGTATGGCTTGATTCGGATCTCATTTCCTGACGATGATTTGTACTCACCTGTGATTTTGAATTTTGCATTTTCTGCATATTCGTATGCATCGCTCTTGATGTTTGTGTATAATTTGTCGAACATCAGGTCTTCGCATCCTGTTCCTTTAAGTGCCTCACCAAATGGCTCGACGCATGGAAGTATGATTCTACCCTGTGACGCTAACACTGTATATCCTTCAAGGAAGTCGTATTTGCCATCAGACATTTTGCGTTGCTTGCTGTTCAATCTGTCGGCACCGATGACTTTGATCCATTTCTGGTTTTTAACCTGTCCTTCTTTCGCATAGTCAAGATATAGACCACCACTGCTAAGACATTTGATCTGCAGGTCGAAATCTTTTTCCTGAATGTTGTATCCGCCTATGTTGTAGACGTTTTTCATCATCAAATCCCAAATCTCATTGTTGTTCGGATCCACCTCGACTGATTTGATCAATTTCGCATACAATGCAGGGGCATCGTTTGCTGATCCTGATTCAGTCTCGTTTTCCATCGTTGATGACAGATTTGACGACAACTCTCCGACGCGGTATGTCTTGCCTCCCATTCGGTATTCATATGCGACGGCCAAAACCTCACCGTTGTTCAATGCCGTACGCAGGGAAATGTATCCTAAATTTTCGTTTAGGGTATATTCGCTTGGCGTCAGCTTTCTTGCCGACTTGATCTCGGCGTAATCATCATCTTTCTTTAGAAGACTAAGTTCTGGAATATCCTCTATCATGTTCGCAGTGCGTAGAGGATGTTTTTTGTCCTTTATTTCTGAGTATACTTCCCAGTTGTCGTTCTTAGGGGTCTCTGATCCTTTTGGCTCTCCTAATTTCTTGAACGCTATGACATTACGTGTACTTTGCGTGTTCTGGTTTTGTGTGGTGTAGTTTGTGTTCGTTATCCACACATCGATATTCGTGATGACGATGCCGTTCTGAATCACAGGCACTTGTTTCATCCACTCATCGTAGTGGTCTCGGAAGTATTTTGATAGGAAATAATGTCTGTTCTCGTCGTAATCGGTGATGTCGACTTCAAATTCGGTCGTCGACGCTCCGTTCTTAGACGTAACTGTTTCAGATTCTGTCTCTTGTTTTGATACTACGGCGGAAACTTTTAGCTTGCCGTACTGTAGCTCTGTCATGATTCCGAAAAGCGAGTTGCTTCCTGGAATAAGTGTCGAAGAAAGAGGCAGGCTGACATTACCCACGTCTATTTTGCGGATGATGTCATCTTCTTTGCCTTGGTATGATAGTTTTATAAGTTCTTTGTCTGTCTCAAATGACGACTCCGTGTTGTAGTTCAATTTCACGTTTATACGGTCGCCGACGGTACCGCTTGCGTTAATCTGGACTTTTGTGTCGAAGTCAAAATTGGTGATTTTCCTGTTTCTTTCAGCTATGCTTGGATTGTCTCGTTTTGTGAAGCTGAGACCAAAATCCAACTCTACGGTTCCCTGGAGTTTTAACTTCACTCCGCCAGGTCCGAAAATCTTGTCTCCAGCGACTCCAAGCCCTATTTCGATTCCATCAAGTCCGAATTTGTTGCCTCCTTCTCCGCCCAAACGGTTTTTCTCCGCCCAATAGGAGTTCATCGACTGCTTCATCTGGTAGTCGGAGTATTCACTCGTTGTCATGGCAAACGGAGATGTCACATCCATATCTCCGATTCGACGGTGGAAAATGTAAAGACCTGTTGTTGGGTCGTATTCTACATCTGTCTGATAGTCAGTCCCTTGCTTGATGTCGATAGGCGTGTTCTGTTTGATCTCATCTTGTGAGACCAAACCTGATTTGGCAATTGGATAGCGTAGTTTTGTAGTGTCTGCTTGCCTGTCTTTCTTATCGTCCTCCACAGGTTTTTCATCTGAATTGAGAATCAAATCCTGAGCGAAGGATGTCAGTCCAGCGAAAAGTGCGATAAGGGTGAAAAATAGGAATTTCGCCCTTTTGCTGAATTTTATATTTCTCTGCTTCAATATTGAACGCATTATATGGAATCTAAAATTAAACTCGTTTTAGTTGGGCCAAAGCCTCTTTGATTAGCTGAACAACAGTGGCATTAGGAGTTGCCTTGAGAATTGCCGACACAACTTTTTCTGCCGCTGGCTGAGCACAATCCATCATCACCAATGCTGCGACAGCCTCTTGCTTCGCTTGTATTGCCGCGCTTCCTGCTGGAGATGAAGAGTCACCGTCGTCCGCATAACCTTTTATCTTGTCTTTCAACTCGATGATTATTTTTTGCGCTGTCTTCAATCCGATGCCTTTCACACCTTTGATGGCAACCACGTCGTCTGACATGATCACATTTGCCAATTCCGCTGATGTATAGGAAGATAGGATCAGACGTGCTGTGTTCACTCCGACTCCGCTTACTGAGGTAAGGAGGTTGAACACTTCACGCTCACGTTTGTCTGCAAATCCATAGAAAAGATGAGCGTCCTCTCTTACAATATGCTGTACATAAATTTTTGCTTCACTTTTTCCTTCAAGTGCCGCATATGTAGTGAGACTTATATTTATGTTGTAGCCGATCTGTCCGGCTTCAATCACCAGATAGGTCGGGTTTAACTCTATAATCTTACCTGATATATATTCGTACATAAAGCCTATTATATCATAATTTAGGCAAAAGTAATAAAAATTGCCGATTCTTTCTATGCCTTTTTTAAATTTAGCATTATTTATGATTTGCTTCTTTTCTTTATCAACTTTCGAAAAAATATTTTTATTGATTCGTCAGAATAAATTCCTGCTAGTTGTCTGCTCTTTTTCACGTTGGTTTATACTATACGTTTTTTTGTCGCAGCAGATGAAATACAAATCTTTATACATAACGTAGACTTGTTGTTTTTATTGTGTTTGCTCGGGAAAAATGATGTGATCGATATGATTTTGCCTGCCTAGATGTAATCACTACGTGATATCTGTAATGTTCAGGCAACTAATATTAGAACAATTCCAAATACACCTTTGTTTGTATTATATTTATTTTAGCGTGAGATGAATTGTAATCTGTGAATCATTTTCCATTTTCTCATCGAAATACAACCTCCTTTTCTCATAAAAAGACGAAGGCTTTCTTTTTTCTCTCTGTGGGTTTATTAAATTTTATGTGCTCGCCTACGGCTCGCACTAAGGAAGGGGTTAGGGCGTTCCGCCCTTAACAATCCTCATTTATGATACTCCAACTATTTTTTTGATTTCGTCGAACTCACGTTATTTATATGTGCTCGCCTACGGCTCGCAAGTGGGGATGGGGTAGGACGATTCCGTCCTTAACAATCCTCATTTATGACACTCCAACTATCATTTTGATTCCGCCGAATTGACGTTAAAATAAAAAGGAGACGCAATTACTCGCGTCTCCAAATATAATTTTATTCGTTCTTTTGTTTTACACAGAGATATGTCTGTTATTCAGATATTTGTGGGTGTTACACACAAAACCGTTTATACCAGACCCTTGATCAAAGCCTCTCTGTCGCCGGCAAGAAGATCCATAGGGGCGATTTCAGGAAGTGTGTAGCAACCTGCGTTCTGCTTCTTCACTGCTCTACAGCAAGATACAAGCACCTGTGATGTCAATGCAGGGTTGTTGATCTTCATTGTGAATGTGAACAGCTGGTTCTGAGTCTTTCCACTCACACCCTTGCGCTCAAGAAGAACGCCGTGTCCCATATCTCTTACATCATCAACACTTGCCACAGGGATGACGTGAGTCTCGTCGTGTGCGAAATAGTCGTCAGATTTGATCTCTTTAGTCACCTCTTCAAGAGTTGCACCATCTTCAAGCTCAACGTAAACCATACGGCGGTGTACGCTTGTTCCCAAAGGAATTGTCATTGATAGAGCGTTCTTCACACCCTTCTTTGAGCGAGCCACTACAGAGTGTCCCATACTCATTCCAGGTCCGAAGTTAGTATATGTGATGCCCTTAGGAGCCATAGCCATAAGAAGAGTACGGATCACTGAATCTGTACCTGGATCCCAACCTGCAGAGATGATTGCTGCGGTGCCGTTCTTCTTTGCGATAGCGTCAAGTTGCTGACGTAGATCCCAAATTCCGCCGTGGATATCGTAGCTGTCTACTGTGCATATGCCTTTTGCCAACAATGCAGAAGCTGTTGCTGGGACATCACGAGTAGGAGTTGCGAGAATAGCAACGTCTACTTTTCCAAGCTCGTCAATGTTAGACACTACTTTCAAATCCTTAATTTCATCTGGAACGACGCTGGCATTTCTTCTTACTACACCAGCAATCTCCATATCATCAGCTACTCTAAGAGCTTCGATTGCGTATTTTCCGATATTGCCGTAGCCAACTACAGCGACTCTTAATTTACTCATGTCTGAATATTGATATTTGAATTGTTGTTATGTGATTAAGTCCAAAATAGGAAATCCTGCCGTTTTACGGAAGGATTAAAAAAAGAAAGGACAGACATTCAAATTGCTTCGATAGTCTATCCTTTCCATTATGCATATTTCAATTTAGGATTAGCAAAGACCCTGAGCCAACATAGCGTCAGCAACCTTAACGAATCCAGCGATGTTAGCACCCTTAACGTAGTTGACAGTACCGTCAGCTTCCTTACCGTACTTAACACAGTTGTCGTGGATGTTCTTCATGATGCTCTTAAGCTTGTTGTCAACCTCCTCAGCTGTCCAAGAGATACGACCTGAGTTCTGACACATCTCAAGACCTGAAGTTGCAACACCACCAGCGTTAGAAGCCTTACCTGGAGAGTAAAGGATCTTAGCAGCAAGGAATGCCTCAACTGCACCGATTGTAGAAGGCATGTTAGCACCCTCAGCAACTACCTTAACACCCTTAGCAAGAAGTGCCTTTGCATCTGCCTCATCAAGCTCGTTCTGAGTTGCACATGGCATAGCTACATCAAGAGTCTTGATGTCTGCGATCTGCCAAGGACGTGCGTTCTCGTAGTACTTAGCTGATGGATACTTAGCAGCGTACTCCTTGATACGACCACGCTTAACATTCTTCAAATCGAAGATGAATGCTAGCTTAGATGCGTCGATACCTTCTGGATCGTAGATTGTACCGTTTGAGTCTGATACTGTAAGAACCTTAGCACCTAGCTGAGTACATTTCTCAACTGCGTACTGTGCTACGTTACCAGAACCAGAGATTGCTACAGTCTTGCCCTTCAAAGTGTCGCCCTTAGTCTCAAGCATGTACTGTGCGAAATATGTTGTACCGTAACCAGTTGCCTCAGGACGGATCAAAGATCCACCGAATGAAAGACCCTTACCAGTCAAAACTCCTGTGAACTCGTTACGAAGTCTCTTGTACTGACCGAACATGTAACCAACCTCACGAGCACCTGTACCTATATCTCCTGCAGGAACGTCTGTGTCAGCTCCAATGTGACGTGAAAGCTCTGTCATGAAGCTCTGGCAGAAACGCATAACCTCGTTGTCTGACTTGCCCTTAGGGTCGAAGTCTGAACCTCCTTTACCACCACCCATTGGAAGTGTTGTCAAAGAGTTCTTAAGAACCTGCTCGAAAGCAAGGAACTTCAAAAGTCCAAGGTTTACTGAAGGGTGAAGACGGATACCGCCTTTGTATGGTCCGATAGCTGAGTTCATCTGAACGCGGAAACCACGGTTGATCTGGAACTCGCCTTTGTCGTCGATCCAAGGAACACGGAAGATGATTACTCTTTCAGGCTCACACATTCTCTCAAGAATCTTTGCCTCTTTGTACTTAGGGTTTGCCTCGATGAATGGTAGCAAGCTCTCTACTACCTCACGAACTGCCTGGTGGAATACTTCTTCGCCTGGATTCTTAGCGATGACTTTCGCCATGAAATCCTCAACCATCTTGTTGCTCATTTTGTGATAATTTTAAATTTTTATTTCTTTTTTTCTTTTTCTAAAAATGTGTAAAAAGAATACATATTCACGGTTGCTTTTTGCATTTGTTTGCCGTTGTGCTCGTTTTACGTTTGCAAAAGTATAAAAAAAATGACAAAAACAAACAAAAATGTAGGAAAAAATCGAAAAAGATGGAAAAAATCTAAAAATTAACCATTTTTGGTGACTTTTATTCAAAATTGTATGCGAATTGTAACATTTTGTAACCTTATGCATATTTTGCAGCTTGTTATTGGTCGTTTTTGTGTCATTTTTATATTTGAATTTTACAATTCGACGCAAAAAAACGTCCAAATGATACATTCTGAAACACAAAATGCGTGATTTTTACCAAACAGTAATTGCAAAATGTATGCGGATGGATGAGGGTGATGACCTGACAAAAATGCGGGCAGGTTTGAATACATTCAGAATGTTTTTTATTTTTTGAGGATTCCAAAGGGCGGAACGTCCTTGCCCTCCCCACCAGTCTCATTTTAAATGCTATGGGTACTAAATATAAACAGCCTTTATTTATGACAATACAACGACGTTTTACTCTTCAATTTGTCTGTTGGTAAAAAAATATTATTTTTGCACTCAATTAATATATATATTTAATTGTTAGTTATGAGTGATCAGCAGAAAGGTAAAGTAGTGATGGCTCTGCAGATACTGTTGGGCTTGGTGTTTTTATTCAGTGGATTCGCTAAGGTTATCGATCCTCTTGGCGGATGGTATAAGGTGGACGACTATTTGACTGCGTTCTCATGGGATGGGTTGAAGACGTTGAGTTTCCTCGGCAGTGTGCTGTTGAATATCGTTGAGTTCGCTCTCGGCACTTGCCTGCTTCTTGGAGTATGGCCTAGAATGACTTCTATAGGTGTCTTGATTTTTATGGTGATATACACTCCGCTCACTCTTTATATAGCTATCTATAATCCTGTCACTGACTGCGGATGTTTCGGTGAGGCTTTGAAAATTTCCAACTGGCAGACATTCTGGAAAAATGTCATTTTCTCTATAATGGGTGTCATATTATATATGTGGCACGAACACAGCACTCGTGACAAGAGTATCTTGAAATTCATTGTTGTGTCGGCATATACCGGTTTGTTCTTGGTTGTTGTCAGCTACTACTGCTATTATAATCTGCCAATAATCGACTTCCGTCCTTACAGCATCGGCACAAACATCCCTGCAAGCATGGAGGTGCCTGAGGGCGCACCGTCGGATGTGTATGAGACTTATCTGACTTATGAAAAGAATGGGGAGAAGAAGGAGTTCACTCTTCAGGATTACCCTAAGAATGATTCGACATGGACTTTCGTCGACAGCCGCAGCGAGCTGATTGAGAAGGGCTACGAACCGCCTATCCACGATTTCACAATGGAGGATCCTGATGATGGAGATCTCACGGAGGATGTAATGGCAAACGAAGGTTTCTCTTTCATCGCCGTCTCTTCAAGAATAGACAAGGCTGATATGGAGCAGGCCCATAAGATCAATGAAGTCCACGAGTTTTGCGAGGCTAATGGTTTGAAACTATATATGCTTACATCCACAGGTATCGGAAGCGATGAACTGAATGCTTTCATCCAGGAAACGGGAGCTCAATATAAGTTTTTGAATGCCGACGAGATCACATTGAAGACTATCGTCCGTTCCAACCCCGGACTTGTTCTGATTAAGGGAGGCAATGTGGTGAACAAGTGGGCAGTGAAGAATATCCCTGATTTCCAGAAACTGCTTGATGAGGCTGGCGGCGACATGGAGAAGGTAGACGAGATGCAGATGCACAAGCCAAACAATTGGGCTACAGCGTTCATCTTCTTCGCAATCTATTTCGCAGGACTGTTCGCTGTGTGGTTTGCAGTGAAGAAGTTCTTTGTGAAGAAAGCATAATCTAAAGATCTAAATTTTACAGGATGTGTCAGAGCCAGTCATGGTGACACATCCTTTTTTGCTTATGAAAAGAAATCTTGACGACATAACAGAAAAGGAATTTCTAGAAAAGTATCAGCCTATTGATTATCAGGATTGGTGTCCTATCATATTTTGTACGATATTTTTTTCTATGCTTGTTGCACTTTGTCCATCCGCAATTATAATTTTTATAATAAACCTAATAGGAATAATAGGTGGATTTAAAGCTTCGGGCGTTACAATGATCGTGGTCTACTTAATATTCTTTGTGCTATTATATATTTGCCTTTACGATCCTAAATACAAAGAAAGAAAACAATTTATTTCTGAAATCGGATTGAGTAGTAAGCAAGCCAATAATCTTTATTGTTTCTTAAAAGAGGAATCTTATTATGTGAAAGCTATTTATAAGATATGCAACCTGAATCCGGAGGCGAGGGAGAGTCAAATAAATATGATAAAGGAATGGTATAAGTTCGACGACGAATCTGTGGTGAACTTTATCGACAATGGCTTCAAGATGTCGGATTATCAATTGTATGATGGCCATTTTGTGTTGAAGGAAATCTCTCAAAAAAAGAAGTTTGTAGACAGGATGTTCCAGCTGGCTTTTGTGATGGACGGAATCCATAATGACGAGTGGAATCTGCTGATGAATATTATGAAGCAGTTGAATTTCAACGACAATTATATAGATTATTTCCAAAAACGTTATGGCCCATTGCGCACAGAATTTGAGGCAGATGAACAAGGAGAAAAACAGTCGACGGAAAACATTCCCGTCTCACAATTGAAAGCCTATTTTGCTATTTTGGGTTTGGAAGAAGGTGCGTCTGACCAGGAAATCAAACGAGCCTATCACAATTTGGCATTGCAGCATCATCCGGATCTGCCGAAGAATGCGGACAGAGTAGAGGAGTGTGAGACGATGATGGCGAGAATCAATGAGGCGTATGAGAAGATTAGAAATTAAGAATTAAAAGTGAAGAATGAAGAATGAGTGAAAAGAATTTGACAGATAGAGAATTTGTAGAGAAGTATGATAGTTATAAGAAAAATGATGGATGCTTTTTTGTAATTGGAGGATTGTTTTTTTTAGGATGTGTTATTATTTCTTTTTTTGTCGCACTAGACTGGAATAAGATTGTGTACTGTGCATGGGTTGCTGTTGCAGTAGTAGTAGGAGTATGTTTAGTCAGAATGGGAATAGAAGATTGGATAGACCAAAAAGAACAAAAAGAGAAGGAACTGGGAATGAATGAAAAACAGGCTTCTCGCCGATATATCTCGATAATTCAAAAACCGATTTATGGTGAACTTTACCCAATAGTGCAGAAGATGTGTAGATTGAATCAAGATGCACAATTCAGTCAGGAGGAACAGATAAATGGATGGTTTAAATCTGCGTATTATGAAGAACGCTTGGATGTGACGTATGATAAAAAATTTGATTTTAATAAGACGTATTGTGATGCAGATTTTGACCGTGCGATTCAAATTTTGAATAGAGAGTCGATGGCTTATCGCCAGTGGTTCATTGAAAAGCTATTCAAACTAGCGATTGTAGACGATGGAATTCATAATGATGAGTGGAATCTGCTGATGGATATAATGAAGCAGTTGAAATTCAACAAAAATTACTTCGACTTTTTCATAAAACGTTATGGCCCACTTCGTACTGAATTCGATGATGATGAGTCTGGAGAAAATACGTCGACTGAAAACATTCCCATCTCTCAATTGAAAGCCTATTTTGCTATTTTGGGTTTGGAAGAGGGTGCGTCTGACCAGGAAATCAAACGTGCCTATCATAATTTGGCATTACAGCACCATCCAGATCTGCCGAAGAATGCGGACAGAGTAGAGGAGTGTGAGACGATGATGGCGAGAATCAATGAGGCGTATGAGAAGATTAGAAATTAAGAATTAGAATTGAAGAATGAAGAATTGATGCTTTGGCACACTTTTTGCTGTAACATATTGGTATTTAGATGTAGAATCGTTGAGATGCCCATACGTAAAAGCAGATACTAGGGAATGAAGAAAGTGTGAGCGAGGTCGAAAGACTTCGCTTTTTTTTGTAAAAATACGAGTTTTGTTAATAAATGTTAATAAATAGGATGTTGAGTCGTATGTAGTGTAAAAACAAATTTCTATTTTTGTGGAAAATGTGTTCAGGCGATGAAAAAACTGATTTCTTTT
>Ga0256406_1003397_pt1 | contig 19877 bp, 17 predicted proteins | sample RumenRJG_03DNA_FD_185986 | JGI IMG/M metagenome (GOLD analysis project Ga0256406, IMG submission 185986) | Bovine rumen microbial communities from Lethbridge, Alberta, Canada - RJG_03 | ecosystem: Host-associated > Mammals > Digestive system > Stomach > Rumen | place: Canada: Alberta | collected...
GCAACCTCACCCATATTTCCATCCCCTTGCAGATAGTAGCGCTGTCGGTGAAGTGGAACTTTGGCAATACCAAGAAGCAGTTTGCCCAGTACAATTCCAAGATCAACAACGACTTCAACGACGCCCACCAGAACAACAGTGTGGGTGGCGGAATGGGGATGTAACCATAAGCTCCTAACAATAAACCCCACTCGTTGTTTCGCACATTTCCACTCTGTTTGAGTGGCATCGCGAAGCAGCGGGTGGGGTTGGTTTATGGTTGTAAGCGCTGGCTGTTATTTATTCTCCTTATAATACTTGGCGCCAGCCTGCACGTTCTTGATAAGTGCCTTTGAGGAGAAGGTAGCGCCAGTGACGGCGTCAACTTTCATCGTGGCAGCCTTCTTTACGCTCTTGCCTTCGTATTTGGTGAGCAACTTCTTGGCACGGGCGAAATACTGCGGACTCTCGCGGTTGGGCAGTGTCTCAATCTTCGTAATCTTGTTGCCACTGATATAAATCTTCACCGGAGTAGCACCGTGGTAGCCACGTACGTTCTTGGTGAGGGTGGTGGTGTTGACGATGGTCGTCTTGCCATCTTTTGTCATCACGTTATCGTCGGCAGGGCGTGCGGCAGTCATCATCATGACTACGGCAGCGGCTGCAGCAAGCATTGCTGATTTCTTCATAGTTTGTATATTTGATTTGTACATTATCCAACGGATGGCAAAGTTACCAAAACTTCAGGCCTTTTGTCGTTTAAGGGGAATTATTTAACATTAATTGGGTTCAGGCTACCGCAAAATTGTTTATCTTTGCCCCAAAGAGCATTGATATGAAAATAAAGTTGCGCCACAACACCGCCATGCGGCTCATCACAGGCAGCTGCCTGCTCATCGCCGTTCCAGCCGTGTTGTTTCTTGTCGTTTGGCCGTTCGCAGGATGGTGCTGGGCCTTGTTGCTCCCCATCCTGTGGGAGATGCTCATGGCCTATGGCTTCTTCTTCGGTTGGCGCCACGTCATCGTGCGGCGCGCCACATGCGTATCACCGTTGCTGCCGGCGTCGTTCAACGGTTATCGCGTGTTGCAACTGTCTGATATTCACATCGGTACCTATCTGCGCAACCGTCGTTTCATTGATAAACTCGTGGCGCTGGTCAATGATCAGCATGCCGACCTCGTCGTATTCACGGGCGACTTGGTCAATGTCTCGGCCGAGGAGGTCATTCCCTTCCAGCATGTGTTGAAGCAGGTCAGTGCCACCGACGGCGTATTGTCTATCATGGGCAATCACGACTATTGCGAATATGGCGAGGACAAGAGTGAGCGCAACGTGGCGAAAAATCAGACGGTGCTGCACTATCTTGAAGAGAAGATAGGGTGGCATCTGCTGATGAACGAACATGTGCTCATCCACCGTGGCGACGACGCCATCGCCATCATCGGTGTGGAGAATATCAGTCGTCCGCCCTTCCAGGATTACGGCGATCTGAAGAAGGCCATGGAGGGGCTGCCGCAGGGGATGTTCAAGATATTGTTGAGCCATGACCCGAGCCATTGGCGGCGTGGGGTGCTTCATCAGACCGACATCGCGTTGACGCTCTCGGGCCATACCCATGCGGGGCAACTTAGGGTAGGGCGGCTGTCGCCCTCGAAGGTCGCCTATCAGGAGTGGGGCGGCAAATACACCGAAGACGGTTCGATGCTCTATGTCTCGACGGGCATTGGTGGCACCGTACCATTCCGCCTCGGCGCTTGGCCCGAGATCAACATCATCACGCTGCAGCGAGGAGAAAATAAGTGAGTTGGTTGCCCCATTCACCCCATAAAACCCATAAGACCCATTCGCCCCATTAAAAGAAAAATTCTTTTTTTCTTTCTCTTTCCCCTCGTTTGCACTATCTTTGCAGTATGAAAACTAATTATTTGCTGACCGGCTGCGTACTGTTGCTGGTCGTGCTTTGCTTTCTCAGCGTCAATGCGCCGCTGCGGTTTGACCACGAGCGACAGGTGCGTGAGACCGAGGTGAAGACGCGTCTCGTCGCCATCCGACAGGCCGAGGAGCGCTACTGCCAGCGTCATGGTACCTATACGGGCGACTTCAATGCACTCGTCAAGGGTGGACTGTTGGCCGACTCACTGCGCTATATCCCCAACACCCGTAAGCCCTTCAGTCTGCGCGCGTCGGGTATCATGGGTAAGACCGGGCGCCAGATACCCGTCATGGAGTGCGGCGCACGCTATGATGAATACCTGCAGGGACTCGATGCCGACGAGGTGAGCAACCTCACCGATGAGGCTATGGGCGCCGGCCGTTTCCCCGGACTGAAGATCGGCGACCTTGAGACGCCCAACAACAACGCCGGTAACTGGGAATGACCATCGGCCACAGCGCCATACCGTAACAACAGAAACGAAAACGAACAATACTTATGGATAGCGAGCAGAACAAACAACCCCGACTGACCATACGCGTAGCCAAAGGCTCACTGAGTTTCTCAGTGCCTGACAATTCGGCCGGCACGCAGATTATCTATGAGCCATACGTGCCTAAGAGCGGCGTGTCGATGCCCGCCAACCTGCGTGAGGCGTTCAAGACCGTGCCGTTGCTCAGCCGGCCGTTGACCCGTGCGCAGGTGTTGATCGACTGTCCGTCGCTGCTCATCCCCGTCGAGGAATATAACGAGGCCAACAACGCGCAGCTTTATTTCCACAGCTTCCCCGAGGCCGAGGGCCGCCTGGTGATGAGCAACGTGCTGCCGCAGCTCAATGCCGTGGCGCTGTTTGCCGTTAACAAAGACCTGAAATTGGTTGTTGACGACCATTTTCCCGACGTACGCTTCACGCTGCTCATGCGCCCCGTGTGGGACTACCTGCGGCGGCGCAGTGCGGTGGGCAACCGGCGTAAGCTCTTTGCCTATTACCACGACAACGTGTTGGAGTTGGTCAGTTTCGAGCGCAACCGCTTCATCTTCGCCAACCGCTATGAGGCGCGCCATGTGAAGGACCTGGTGTATTTCATCCTCTTCGTCTGGAAGCAGCTCGCCCTCGACCAGCAGCGCGATGAGTTATTCCTTGTGGGCAACCTGCTCGACAAGGATGCCCTGCTCGACACATTACGCAAATATATTCAGGTGGTGAGCGTTATTAATCCGTCGGCCAGCTTCAACCGCGCCCCGCTCACGCAGTTGCGCGGCATCACGTTCGACCTCATCACCCTTTATCTCGGATAAACCATGCGCATCATAACAGGTCAATACAAAGGGCGTCATTTCGACATTCCCCGCACGTTCAAGGCGCGCCCGACCACAGATTTCGCCAAGGAGAATATCTTCAACGTACTGAATGGCTACATCGATTTCGACGGTGCCAGTGCCTTGGACCTCTTCGCCGGTACGGGCAGTATCTCGCTTGAGATGCTCTCACGCGGCTGCCGCCCTGTGGTGAGTGTGGAGGGCGACCGCGACCACGCCCGATTCATCGCCGAATGCATGAAGAAGATCGGTACCACCGACAACGTGCTGGTGCGGGGCGATGTTTTCCGCTTTGTCAAGAAATGTCACAGTCAGTTCGACCTTATCTTTGCCGACCCGCCCTATGCCCTCGAGCAACTGCCGCAGATACCACAGTTGGTGCTCGACAGCGGGATACTCAGCGATGGCGGCATCTTTGTCTTTGAGCATGGCAAGCACAATGACTTCTCCGACCATCCCCGCTTCGTCGAGCACCGCAGCTACGGCAGCGTCAACTTCTCACTGTTCAGGTAACGCATTGTCCGTCAGCGCTTATCATATCCTTCCGTATATCCACCGCCCATGAAAACAACCGAATTTGTTGACCGCATCCTGCAACGCCTCGGCTTTGAGCCGACGCAAGACCAGTTGGCCGCGACGCGTATGTTTGCCGCCTTCTTGGCTGACCGTGCGCCCGAGTCGGCAATGGTGATGCGCGGTTCGGCAGGTACGGGTAAGACCACGCTGGCCAGTGCAATGGTCGACACCCTTCGCAGCCTCGGCCAGCCTATCGTGCTGATGGCGCCCACCGGTCGTGCGGCCAAGGTGTTTGCCGTCAACAGCCACCTGCCAGCAGCCACCATCCACCGCACCATCTACCGTGAGCGCAGCGTGGCGCCCGACAGTCAGTTCAACCTCAATTTCAACCGCTCCCGCCGTACGCTGTTCGTCGTCGATGAGGCTTCGATGATCAGCGGCCGCTCGTCGGCCGACCGTACGTTTGGTACCGGCAATCTGCTCGACGACCTCATCAAGTTTGTGTACAGCGGCGACCAGTGCCGACTGTTGCTCATCGGCGACAGCGCCCAGCTGCCGCCCGTCGGTGAGCAGGAGGCGCCCGCCCTCTCGCCCGACGAGTTGGGTGCCTACGGCCTGAAGGTATATGCCTGCGACCTCGGCGAGGTGGTGCGGCAGGGTAAGACTTCTGGCATTCTGCTCAATGCCACACAGCTGCGGCTCAGCATGCCTTCGTGGGAAGAGCAGATGACCAACCCCATTCTGCCTAAGTTGCGGGTGAAAGGCTTGGCTGATGTGGTGCGGGTGCCGGGCAATGAACTCATCGAACAGCTGGCCAGCAGTTACAGTGAGGTAGGCGTCGACGAGACCATCGTCGTGACGCGCTCCAACAAACGGGCGACCATCTACAATCAAGGCATCCGCGCCCGTGTGCTCGACCTCGACGATGTGCTTTGCGGTGCCGACCGCGTGATGGTGGTGAAAAACAAATATCTCTCCAATACTGACGGGGCTTTAAGAACCACCCGCCAACTGTCGTTCATTGCCAATGGGGACCGGTGCGAGGTGAGGCGTGTGCGTCATTTCCGCGAGCTTTACGGTTTCCATTTTGCCGACGCCACCCTGCGTTTCCCCGACTACGACGGTCAGGAGTTGCAGTCCATCGTCATGCTTGATGCCCTTGGCAGCGATGCGCCCGCCCTCACGCGTGAGCAACAGGACCAGCTCTACAACAGGGTGATGGAAGACTACAGCGACTTGCCGCTGAAGGGAGACCGCATGCGGGCCGTGCGCGACAATCCCTATTACAACGCCCTGCAGATTAAGTTCGCTTACGCCGTCACCTGCCACAAGGCGCAGGGTGGACAGTGGGAGCACGTTTACATCGATCAGGGTTATATGACCGCCGACATGCTCACCCCCGACTATTTTCATTGGCTCTACACCGCTGTCACCCGCGCCCGCACCCGCCTCTTCCTCGTCAATTGGCCGGAGGAGCAGGTGAGTTCTTGAGTTTGTTAGTTAGTTTTTGAGTTTATGAGTTCTTGAGTTTTTAAGCTTCTAATGTGCTTCCGGACTTCTGTCTTCCGGACTTCTGACTTCTGGACTTCTAATAACTCCCAGACTTCTAATATCTTCCGAACTTCTAATAGCTTCTCACTTCTCGTAATGACTGGACTTCCGGACTTCTGACTTCTGGACTTCTAAACTAAACTTCTATCTTCTAAAAACTTCTCCCAAATGCTTCGCAACCCCCTCCTTCCCATAGCCATTGTCCTAATCTTGGGCATTGTTGTAGGCGATGCTACCGGCGACGCCATTGGCACGGCGCTCGGCAGTTGGGGGTTGCTCATGGTGCTGACGCTGTTGATTGCTCTGAGTGTGGCGGTCGCCCTGCTGCTCAACAGCCGTCATAAGATGGGCAGTTCGGTAGCCGTGTATCTTGCCATCTTCTTCTTTGGCGTGGCGCTGATGGTCAAGACTGCTGATAGCTTGCGGTTTACGTTTGATGAAGGACAGCCGGTCGATTACGAGGCCGTGGTGATGAGTGAGCCGAAGGTTGCCGGCAAGACGCTGCGCTGCGATCTCAGTCTCATCAAGGTCAACGGTCGGATGCTGCGGCGCCCCATCAAGGTGAAGGCCGCCATCCTACGCGACACCGTCAGCAACGACTGGCGTCATATTCATTTGGGCAGTGGCATTGCCGCCGCCTCCCCGATGGAGCCGTTGCACGCCTTTCGACCCAACAGTAGCACCCGGCCCAACAGCAACTTCCAGTCCAACAGCAACTTCGACTACGTGCGCTGGCTCCGGGTGCATGGCTTCTCCGCCCAGACCTTTATCTATTACAGCGACTGGGAGTTGCGCCGCGTATCGTTACAGCCCCTCTCCCGATTCGAGCGACTCCGTCTGCGCGCCATGCTGTTCAGAGACCGTTTGGTCAACCGCTTCGTGCAGATGACCAGTAGTTCGGCCGACGACCAGGGCACAGCCATCATCGCGTCGATGGTGTTAGGCGACCGCCATACCGTCAGCCGCCAGACCAAGGACCTCTATTCAGCGACTGGCGCCTCACATGTATTGGCGCTGTCGGGACTCCATCTCGGTATCATCTACACCGTACTGACGTTGCTTTTCGGCCGTCGGCGCCGCCATGAGTGGCTGTCGCAGGCACTCATCCTGTCGGCCATCTGGGGCTACGTCGTGTTGGTCGGCATGGGTACGAGCATCATGCGGTCGGCGGTCATGCTGTCCATCTTCTCCCTCTGTCAGGTGCTTCACCGCGACGGAGCCTCGGTCAACACCCTCTCGTTTGCCGCCATCTGCCTGTTGGTGGCCAGTCCCATGAGTCTATGGGACATCAGCTTCCAACTCTCCTTCCTCGCCGTGTTGGCTATCGCCGTCTATTACCGTCCGATGTACCGCCTCCTCCGTTTGAAGACGAGGGTAGGGCGGTCGGTATGGGGCATGCTCGCCATCTCGGTGGCGGCGCAGTTGGGTACGGCGCCCGTCGTGGCTTATTACTTCGGCCGTTTCTCCACCTATTTCCTGCTCACCAACCTGATTGTCATTCCCTTTGCTACCGTCATCATCTACGGTTCGGTGGTGTTGGCGGTGCTGTCGTCGTGGTCTGTCGTTGCCATGCCTGTGGCCCATCTGTTGACCACGCTCGCCCGATGGCTCAACGCGTCGCTCGGCTGGGTGGCTACGCTGCCTGGTGCCAGCATCAGTGATATAAAAATGAGTCTGCCGCAGGTATACCTTATTTATATAGCGCTGTTCTGTCTGACCGTAGCCTTTGCCCGCTTCCCCTTCCGTCGGCCGTTCAATGTGAGGGAGGATATCCGCAAGCGGCATCGGGAGCTGATGGAGAAGTGAGAAGCTTTTTGAAGTCCAGAAGTTATTAGAAGTCCGGAAGTCGGAAGTCCAGTCATTACAATGAGGGGAGAGAAAGGGAGCGGATAAGGCTCTGCACAATTCGTTGATTTTGTGCAATAAAAGGCGCTTTTAAGGTCAATTGTTTGGGTAAAAGGGAGAATATTAGTAATTTTGCCGTACATTATACCCCGCTGGTGGAAACGAAATAGATAAAATATAATTATATAGCATTACTTATGAAGTTGAACATTGTAGTACTTGCCAAGCAAGTACCTGACACGAGAAACGTGGGTAAGGATGCCATGACTGCAGAGGGTACGGTCAACCGTGCCGCACTTCCGGCCATCTTCAACCCCGAGGACTTGAACGCCCTGGAGCAGGCTCTCCGCATCAAGGACACTGATCCCGACAACATCAAGGTGGGTGTGGTAACGATGGGTCCCCCGCGTGCCGGTGAGATCATTCGTCAGAGCCTCTATCGCGGAGCCGACTGTGGTTGGCTGCTTACCGACCGTAAGAGTGCCGGTGCCGACACCCTGGCCACTGCTTATTTTCTTTCCAAAGCCATCGAGAAGATTGACAAGGAAGTATGGCATGTGGATATGGTGATTGGCGGTCGTCAGGCTATCGATGGCGATACCGCTCAGGTGGGTCCTCAGGTAGCCCAGAAGTTGGGCCTGAACCAGGTGACCTACGCCGAAGAGGTACAGAAGATTGAGGATGGCAAGGTGACTATCCGCCGTCATATCGACGGCGGTGTGGAGACCGTTGTTGCTCCGCTGCCTGTGTTGGTCACGGTCAACGGTACGGCTGCCCCCGCCCGTCCTTGCAACGCCAAGCGTGTGATGAAATACAAATACGCCACCTGCCCCATGGAGCGCAAGGGCGATGAGCCTTGGGCCGCACTCTATGAGCAGCGCCCCTATCTGACGCTCGGACAGTGGAGCATCGCCGACTGCGGTGCCGACTATGAGCAGTGCGGACTGGCTGGCTCGCCCACCAAGGTGAGCGCCGTGAAGAGCATCGTCTTCCAGGCTAAGGAGAGCAAGCGCCTCACCGCCTCGGATGCCGATGTGGAAGGACTCGTTAAAGAACTGTTGGCTGAAAATATTATCGGATAAGACATGAACAACGTATTTGTATATTGTGAAGTGGAAGGCACCCAGGTCGCTGAGGTGTCGCAGGAATTGCTCACGAAAGGCCGTAAGTTGGCCAACACGCTCGGCGTCGATCTCGAGGCCGTGGTCGCTGGCACCGGCATCAAGGGCAAAGTGGAAGACCAACTGCTGCCTTATGGCGTTGACAAACTGTTTGTCTTCGATGGTGAGGGCTTGTTCCCTTACACGTCGGCTCCCCATACTGATATTGTAGTGAAGCTGTTCAAGGAAGAGCAGCCGCAGATTGCCCTGATGGGTGCAACGGTCATTGGCCGTGACCTCGGTCCCCGTGTGTCGTCAGCCCTGACCTCCGGTCTGACTGCCGACTGCACGCAACTGGAGATTGGCGACTACGACGATAAAAAGACGGGTAAGCATTATGAGCAGATGCTCCACGCCATCCGTCCGGCCTTCGGTGGCAACATCGTGGCTACCATCGTCAACCCCGAGCATCGTCCGCAGATGGCTACCGTGCGCTCTGGCGTCATGCAGAAAGCCCTGTACGAGGGCAAGGCCAAGGGCGAGGTGGTCTATCCCAATGTGAAGGACTACGTGAGCGAGATGTCTTACGCCGTGCAGGTGATTGACCGCCACGTCGAGGCTGCCAAGAACAACCTCAAGAGTGCGCCCATCGTGGTGGCCGGTGGCTACGGCATGGGTTCGAAGGAAGGCTTCGACATGCTGTTCACCCTGGCCAAGGAGCTTCACGGTGAGGTGGGTGCCAGCCGCGCCGCCGTCGACGCCGGATGGGTAGACCACGACCGTCAGGTGGGTCAGACCGGCGTCACCGTTCATCCGAAGGTGTATATCGCCTGCGGCATCTCCGGTCAGATTCAGCATATCGCCGGCATGCAGGATGCAGGCATCATCATCTCGGTCAACAGCGACCCTGATGCACCAATCAATCAGATTGCCGACTACGTGATTACCGGTACCGTGGAAGAGGTCGTGCCGAAACTCATTAAGTATTACAAACAGAACACGAAATAACAATGGTAGAAGTAAATAAAATCAAATACTATCTCAACGACCCTCTTATGAAGAGGATTGTTGAACTGAAGGAGCGCGGCTATGCCGACAAGGACCAGTTCGATTACGCGCCTGTCAACTATGAGGACGCCATTGAGGACTACAAGCGCATCCTTGACATCACGGCCGACGTGGCCACCAATGTCATTGAGCCCAACTCCGAGAGCGTCGACCTTGAGGGTCCCCACTTGGAGAATGGCCGCATGATCTATGCCAGCAAGACCTACGAGAACCTCGACGCTACGCGTAAGGCCGGTCTGTGGGGCGTGAGCATGCCGCGTCGCTTCGGTGGTCTCAACCTGCCTATCACCGTGTTCTCAATGCTGTCAGAGCTCGTCTCGGCTGCCGACTCCGGTTTCCAGAATGTATGGTCGCTGCAGAGCTGTATCGACACGCTGTATGAGTTCGGTACCCCCGAGCAGCAGGCCAAGTACATTCCCCGCATCTGCGCCGGTGAGACCATGTCGATGGACCTTACCGAACCCGATGCCGGCTCCGACCTTCAGCATGTCATGCTGAAGGCTACGCAGGATGCCGACGGTACATGGCGCCTCAATGGTGTGAAGCGCTTCATCACCAACGGTGACTCCGACATCCACCTCGTGCTGGCCCGTTCTGAGGAAGGCACCAAGGATGGCCGCGGTCTGTCGATGTTCATCTACGACAAGCGCGACGGTGGCGTCGATGTGCGTCATATCGAGAACAAGCTCGGTATCCACGGTTCACCGACCTGCGAGCTCGTTTACAAGAACGCAAAGGCTGAGCTTTGCGGTGACCGTCGTCTGGGTCTGATCAAGTATGTGATGAGCCTGATGAACGGTGCCCGTCTGGGTATTGCCGCACAGAGCGTCGGTCTCGAGCAGGAGGCCTACGACCAGGCTGTGGCTTATGCCCGTGAGCGTCAGCAGTTCGGCAAGAAGATCATCACTTTCCCCGCCGTCTACGACATGCTCTCCCGCATGAAGGCTAAGCTCGACGCCAGCCGCGCTATCCTCTATCAGACAGCCCGCTACGTCGATATCTATAAGACCCTTGAGGACATCTCGCGCGAGCGTAAGCTCACCGCCGAGGAGCGCAAGGAGATGAAGACCTACAGCCGTCTGGCTGACGCCTTCACCCCGCTGGGCAAGGGCATGACCTCAGAGTTTGCCAACCAGAACGCCTACGACTGCGTGAGCGTGCATGGCGGCTCCGGCTTCATTATGGAGTACAAGGCACAGCGTCTGCTGCGCGATGCCCGTATCTTCTCCATCTACGAGGGTACGACGCAGCTGCAGGTGGTCGCTGCCATCCGCTACATCACCAACGGCACCTACCTCAACATCATGAAGGAGCTGCTGACCGATGAGACCGCAGAGAGCCTCAAACCGCTGAAGGACCGCATTGCCAAATGCATCGACCTCTACGCTGAGGCTGTGGAGAAGGTGAAGGCTGACGCCAACCAGGACGAGCACGACTTCCTTGGCCGCCGTCTCTACAACATGACGGGCGACATCATCCTCTCGTTGCTTTTGCTGCGCGACGCCACCAACTGCCCCGAGGAGTTTGAGAAGAGCGTCAACGTCTTCGTGCGCATGGCCGAGGAGGAGTGCGTGGGCAGCCATGCCTACGTGATGAACTTCAAGGCTGAGGAGCTCGCAAGTTTCGTTACGGAATAGTCAGTAGTGTATTGGAAGTTCGGAAGTCCTGAAGTTCGGAAGTCCTGAAGTCCAGTCATGTGCAAAGATATCTGGTATTCGGGTATGATTATGGTAATGACAGGACTTCTGGACTTCCGTACTTCTGAACTTCCGTACTAATGCTATAAACCATTGAAATCGCTAAGGGAAATATACAGAATAGGTAAGGGACCGTCGTCGAGCCATACGATGGGCCCCCAGCGTGCGGCTCGTATCTTCGCCCGGCTTCACCCCAGAGCCGAGCGTTTTAAGGTCACGCTCTATGGCAGTCTGGCCGCTACGGGCAAAGGCCACATGACCGATGTCGCCATTAAAGAGGTGTTGGAGCCCATTGCTCCCGTCACCATCGAATGGCGGTCGGATGTCTTTCTGCCTTTCCATCCCAATGGAATGAAATTCGAATATGAGCCCTGCAGCGATGCGGGTGAGGCTGAGAAAGCCGCGCCTCGGGCATGGCTGGTTTATTCGGTCGGTGGCGGTGCGCTGTCGGAAGGCGATGCGGCGAAACATCCGGAACTCGTTGGTGAGAAAACGCTCAGTGAGGGACTGGTGCAGGAGTCGCCCGACATCTACGACCTGACCCACCTCACCGATATCCAGTATTGGTGCGACAAGCACGGCTGCGCCTATTGGGAGTATGTGAAGCAATGCGAGGATGAGGGTCTGAGCGACTATCTCTTGGAAGTGTGGCACAGCATGCAGCGCAGCGTTGAGGCCGGACTGAACCATGAGGGTCGCCTGCCCGGACCGCTCAACTTGCAGCGCAAGGCGGCCACCTATTACGTCAAGGCGCAGGGCTACAAGGCCAACTTGCAGTCGCGTGGCTTGGTCTACGCCTATGCGCTGGCGGTGAGCGAGGAGAATGCCTCCGGCGGCACCATCGTCACGGCTCCAACCTGCGGCAGTTGCGGTGTGGTGCCGGGTGTGTTGTATCACTTGGCCAAAGGCCACGGCTTCAGCGACGAGAAGATGGTGCATGCCCTGGCAACGGCCGGACTGATTGGCAATATCGTCAAGGAGAATGCCAGCATCTCCGGTGCCGATGTGGGCTGTCAGGGTGAGGTTGGCGTGGCGTGCGCCATGGCCTCGGGAGCAGCCTGTCAGCTCTTCGGAGGTTCACCTGCTCAGATTGAGTATGCGGCTGAGATGGGACTGGAGCATCACCTCGGCATGACCTGCGACCCGGTGTGCGGATTGGTGCAGATACCCTGCATCGAGCGCAACGCTTTCGCCGCCACCCGTGCCCTCGACTGCAACCTCTACGCCTCGTTCAGCGACGGTCGCCATCGAGTGAGCTTCGACCGTGTGGTGGAGGTGATGAAGCAAACCGGCCACGATCTGCCGTCGCTCTATAAGGAAACGGGTGAGGGCGGTCTGGCGAAAGACTGGCAGAAAAGTTGATAGATAAGGACTGGATATAATCGTAATAAGATGAAAAGCATGAAATCGCTCCATGAGGTGTGGCATGACGTGAGGTGTGTGGCCGTGAAAGCGGCCATGCCCTTATTGCTGTCGGCGCCGTTGTTGTTTCCCTCGGCCTGCAAGATGGCGCCCAAGGATAACCCCGGCGACACCGTTGCGGCATCGGAGTTCTATCCGCCCGACACAGCGGCATTGGCCCGGCAGGCGGCAAAGGCCCGGAAGAATGCGCCCGTCAAGGACTCTACCGACATCTTTGTCGTGGGTGAGGGCTCCACGCGTCGTCAGTTGCAGTTGCTGAGCTATCCCAGTCGGCGCGACACCCTTTCGTTCGGCAAGGCCCGCCACATGCGCGTCAGCGGTAGTGCCGACTATGGTCATGTTGTCCGCGTCAGTTTCTATGTTGCTCACGGCGACACCCTCGTGCAGCGTGTGGAGGAAGTGGAGCCGGAAGCCTTGCAGGCTGAGGCCACAGCGGCTAAGGCCTTGCATTGACCGGCCACGAACTGGCATGTGGGTGGCCATGAGTTTGTTTTTTAGTAACTTTTTAGTAACTTTGTAGTGGCTTTGGGTGGCCTTATGGTTGCTTTTGGATAGCCTTATGGTTGCTGTATAGAGCCTTCCCTCCAGTAGTAGGACGCTGCTGTGCAGCGTCTCTATGACGTCGCGATACCATAGCTATCGAGTCGCGATACCATAGCTATCGAGTCGCGATACCATAGCTATCGAGTCGCGATACCATAGCTATCGCACCGCGATACCATAGCTATCGCACCACGATACCATAGCTATCGCACCGCGATACCATAGCTATCGCAAATGGTGCCTCACCGATGATTGTGTAGTGGCCGGCACAAGACCGGCCACTACACCACTACCGATATACTCTTTCCCCCTCCCCTCGGGGGAGGGTCGGGGAGAGGCCAGAAGGGTGCTATGGAGAGCCTTTTTGCCATTTTGCGGTAATCTTTGCGGTAATGTTGCGGTAATGTATGGCCCCTTATTACTGCGGATAACAAGCTTATTACGAGGCGGTTAAACGCTTGCGGTAATTGCGGTAATATCGGCGCAGCGGATAAAGTCCGTGGAGGTATGCAACCTTGGTAGCAGTGTAGTGGCCGGCCTGGTGCCGGCCACCAACCCTTGGTATGGCATTTTTCCCACACATCAGCGCGATTAGCGTAAGCGCAGTAAGTTTCTCACGCGGATAACGCGGATTTCATTGATGGCATCCTATGCGCTGTCAGCGAGATCTGCGTGAGCTAAAAAAGGCGGATGCGCTTACGCTGATCTCGCAGATGGAGACACGCCCGCAACACCGGCGGCTGGTGGCCGGCACCAGGCCGGCCACTACACTGTCACCGGTGGCGTACATCACCACGGACTTTATCCGCTGCGCCGTAATATCTTTTTCGATAAGTTATAGTAGTCAATCGCATAATTGCATAAATTAAGTCATAATTATACGCTTCGTTTATATTGGTGTGCCAGCTGTGCTTCGCATGTGTGGTCATAGTTTACATTTTTGCAATAAAAGTGGATGAATCTTTAGATTAGTCCACAAAACTTTGTAACTTTGCATCGTCCTACCTATAAGGCTGAGCCAATAGCAGAAGCCCAAGGGCGGGATACATATATGGGAAAGCGTTTACTAACGCTTGTTCTTGACAGTCTGAAACTTCGCAAATTTCAATCACAGTCAAAGAGCAAAGCAACAGTAGATGCCTTGTGGGTATGTATTATCCAAACTGCAGGTGTGCTTTTAAAGGTATGCCCGTGGTGACGTTATACGTATCGGCGTGGGCTTCTGCGTTGCTCGTTCTGACTGTGATGGGCAATGCGAAGGCCTCAGACTGTGGAATGAGTAACAGTACAGCGACCCACGCTTTTTTGTATATTGTCATCCATACGCGAAAATTTAATATTCTTGCAAGGGTCGTTGCATGATTGACAATACTAATGGTATTCAATTCGTTTGCCTTCTTATATTTATTCCCCATTATTTTCATGGTGTATTATGGGGTTAGAAGATTAATCAAGGGTCAACAATACTTCAATAGAGCACCTAATTATTTGCTACTCGTTATTAGCTATCTATTATATGCTAAAGCGAATCCTACTTGGTGTCTTTATCTTTTACTGATAACTGCCTCTACCTATTTTTTTGCTCGGCTGATAGAAGCGAAGCAAGCTTATGGGAAAAGAATATACATTATAGTTGTTGGTGCGACAATCTCTCTGCTTCCTCTTGGTATATTTAAGTATTACAATTTCCTGACAGAGAATATTACCTATTTCCTCAATTCACTGGGATTCCAAGTTGGTATTCCAGGGTTGAATTGGGCTGTTCCTTTAGGTATCAGTTTCTTCTCTTTCCAAGCAGTAGGTTATCTTTTCGATGTATATTATCAAAGGATAAAAGCGGAACACAATTGTTGGGATTACATGCTTTTCGTTGGTTTCTTCCCTCAGATTGCCTCTGGCCCTATCAGTAAAGCAAAGGATCTGCTCCCTCAAATTAAGGCATCAAGACCTTTTGATTATTCAAAATGTGTTCAGGGCCTTCGTTGGCTTTTATGGGGATTCTTTATGAAAACCTTTGTCGCTGACCGACTTGGACTGTATGTAGACACCGTTTTCAACAATTATGAACATCAAACTGGCAGCAGCTGTTTAGTAGCAAGCATATTCTACGCCTTTCAGATTTATGCAGACTTCGCTGGCTATTCTTTGATGGCTATTGGTGTGGGTGCAGTCATGGGCTTTGATCTTATTAATAACTTCCGTCGTCCCTATCTATCAATTAGTGTCACCGATTTTTGGCGACGCTGGCACATCTCGTTGTCTACTTGGCTAAAAGATTATGTCTACATCCCGATGGGCGGTAATCGTTGTTCAAAGGCTCGAAACTATTTCAACATTTTCATTACCTTCCTCGTCAGCGGCATTTGGCATGGAGCCAACTGGACCTACATATTTTGGGGTGTGCTGCATGGCGTCTTTCAGATTATCGAAAAGGCCTTAGGTTTACAGAAGTATGAGAAGAAGGATGCGTTAAGAGTAGTAAGGATATTCATAACATTCTTACTCGTAACCTTTGCATGGATATTCTTCCGCATGCCAACAATTGGTGAGGCTTGGGATGTCGTTGTCAAAATCTTTACGGATGTTCCTTCTTCAATTTATAAAGGGAACAATACAAATACAGTCCTTAGTGTGGCGGCTATTGCTATTGTGTTGTTAAAGGATTGGATGGAAGAATTCACCTCTTTTAGTTTGTTCCATAATAGATATGTAGTGGTAAGATGGGCATCTTATTTGACAGTGCTATTCTTAATATTGCTTTTCGGAGTCCTCGACTCAAGTTCATTCATCTATGCAAGCTTTTAAATTATGAAAAGACTCTTTACTAAGCTCTTTATTTTCGCTTTGCTGTTTGTCGTAATAGACGCTGCTATAGGAAAAGGATTTTCTAAACTCATTGCCAATACCCGAGGTGGCGATACGGGTAAAAACAATGAAATTGTAGATAGAACAAAAGCCGATATTATACTATTTGGCAGTTCTCGTTGCGACCATCACTATGATCCCCGAATTATAGCAGATAGTCTTCATATGTCGTGCTATAATGCAGGCCGTGATGGAAACGGCATCCTTTTAATGTACCCATATTACCAATTGTTATCATCAAGGTATCAACCCAAAATGATTCTTTATGATTTAAGCAGCTTTGATTTAGGCGTAGATGACCATACTAAGTATTTTGAATGGCTTCGCCAGTTTTATGGGCGTAGCGCTGTTGATAGTATGGTTTGGGCAATAAACCCAACCGAAAGATACAAGATGATGTGCCATGCCTACCGTTACAATGGCAAAGGATTGCAAATTATAAGTGATGCCATACATCCCGTTCAACAAGATATTTTAGGCTTCAAGCCTCTTGTGGGAGCTCTTGATTATGCACCTAAAAAAGATACTTCTCCTGTAAGCGTTCAGAAGCCTATTGATAAGTTTAAGGAGAAATACCTGATTCGACTCATACAGGACTGCAAAAGAAAAGGTACAAAGCTCGTTTTCTATGTAAGTCCAATGTATGGACAGGAGAAGCGTTCTGTATATTATGACGCGATAGTAAGTCTATGCAGAAAATATGATGTTCCTTTCTTTTACCATCAAACGGATAAAAGATTTGTTTATAATCGAAACTACTTTAAGGATGGTGTACACCTAAACAATATTGGTGCAGAGCAGTATACTAAATTAGTAGTTACCGAAATAAAAGGAGTACTTAAGCCATAGGATCCCAGCCTTCCGTATTATATCGGTGAACATTATATAGTTAAATATTCTGATTGTTAGAATTATTCGGCCAAAATATTTTGGGATATAAAATCTAAATGCTACTTTTGCAATTGATATGAGAATTATATCACATAAGAAGCTCAAACTCTTCTATGAGCAGCCACAATACGCTGACGCCCGTGTTCCATTGGAACGGTGGTATGAAGTGGCTTGCATGAAAGATTGGCATAGTCTGGCTGATATCAGACAAGACTTTGGCGATACGGATATGGTGGGCAACCAGCATTATGTCTTTAACATTCACGGCAACAAATATAGGCTTGTGGTGGTTGTGAAGTTCACTATCTCCAGAATCTATATAAGGTTTGTAGGAACCCACAAAGAGTATGATAAAATAGACGCATCAACCATTTAATCGGGAGGAACTATGACAGAGATAACAAAAGGACAATATGAGTTTGCAGAGCAGCGCATTGAGGAACTGCTACCCCTTGTGAACGATGATACACCTTTGGATGATCCCAAATGTGTGGAGCTTACATTGATGAGTGATATCGTGGAGGAATACGAGAAAATACACTACCCCATCGGGAAGCCGACTCCTGCAGAACTGATTGCATCAGGTCTCTCTGAGAAACGAATGACGCAAAAAGAACTTGCCAAAGAACTCGGTGTAAGTCCAAGCAGGGTGAATGATTTCGTCAAAGGCAAAAGTGAACCAAACTTGTCTCTGGCAGGACGTATATGTAGAATACTTGGCATCTTACCGGCTGCCATGTTGGCTTATTAGCCTTACTGCGTAAGACCGGATGTTCACTGTAATGACCGGACTTCCGGACTTCTGGACTTCCGGACTTCTGGACTTCTGGACTTCCAGTCTTCCAGTCTTCCAGTCTTCCGGACTTCTCATAACTCCTCACAATAGCATTGTTGTCCTTTTTGGGGCCTATTTTTGTCCATTTTCAGGCCTTGGTGAAAAGGGTAATCGGCTAACTTTGCACGCAGATTACCTAAAACACCTTTATGAATGAATAAGATCAGTCAATGCTTTCAAGGCAGGCGTTGGGAAACGGTACTAGGATTTCTCATCGCAGTGTTCCTATCAGTAGGCGCACAAAACAGAACCATCAAAGGCAACATTACAGACGCTGCCGACGGTCAGCCGCTCATTGGCGCTACCGTGCAGGCCAAGGGCGGCAGTCAGGGCGCCGTGTCCGACCTCGACGGCAACTTCGTGCTTCAGCTTCCGACATCGGTGAAGCAGGTCGTCGTGAGCTACATCGGTTACGAACCGCAAACCGTCAATGTGACGCCCAACATGACCATCCAGTTGCAGTCGCAGCAGAAGAACCTCAATGAGGTAGTGGTCATCGGTTACGGTACCACACGCCGCAGCGACCTCACGGGATCGGTCTCGACGGTCAAGTCGAAGGACTTCAACAAAGGCCTGGTCTCCTCGCCCGAACAACTAATCAATGGTAAGGTCGCCGGTGTGCAGATTATGTCCAACAGCGGATCGGCCACAGCCGGTTCCACCATCCGCATCCGTGGCGGCGCCTCGCTCAATGCCAGCAACGACCCGTTGATTGTGCTCGACGGCGTGCCACTGGAGAGCGGTGGCATCTCGGGCAATTCCAGCAATTTCCTCAGTTTGATCAACCCCAACGACATCGAGAGCATGACGGTGCTCAAGGATGCCTCGTCGACGGCCATCTATGGCTCGCGCGCCTCCAACGGCGTCATCATCATCACGACCAAGAAGGGCAGCAGTGGCAAGCCGAAGGTGACCTTCTCGACGACCAACAGCTTGCAGACGCGTGCCCGCATGGTGGACATGATGAGCCGCGACGAGTTTATCAATACCATCACCACCGAGGGCACCGACGCCCAGCGCGCACTCCTCGGCAATGACAATACCGACTGGAACGACCAAGTCTACCACGACGCTTATGGCACCGACAACAACCTGAGTATCAGTGGTAAGGCTGGTTTCCTGCCCTTCCGTGTGTCGGTCGGCTATTTCAATCAGGACGGCATCGTGCGCAACGACAACGCCGAACGCTGGACGGGCAATGTAGTGCTCAATCCCAGTTTCTTCGACGACCACCTGAAAGTGACGCTCAACGCCAAGGGCACCTACAACGATAACCAGTTCTACAATGGTTCGGCCATCTGGGCCGCAGCCACCTGGAACCCCACTTTACCTATATATATGGACAACCAGACCTACGGCGGTTACAACGAGGCACTCGACGCCTCGGGCAAGCCTGTCAACGGCGGTGTGCCCAATCCGAAGGGACTGGTGGAGCAATACACCTCGAAGTCGACCGTGAAGCGCTTCGTGGGCAGCCTCGACCTCGACTATAAGCTCCATTTCTTCCCCGACATGAAGCTCCATTCGACCTTAGGCACCGACATTGCCCGCGGCCGCGGCACTGTGTATGTGCCCACGACAGCCGCCAACAACTTCAATACGGGTGGCCTGGACTACGCCTACGGTCCGCAGAAGAACATCAACCGACTGCTCACGCTCTATGCCAACTACGCCCATTTCTTCGACAAGGCCAAAAGCAATGTGGAGGCAACGGTGGGTTACGACTATCAGTACTGGAAGAGTACGACGCCTTCTTACCACACCATCAACGCCAAGGGTGAGGACCTCTCCACGGTGAAGGCCAGCGACTACCGCCACGTGCTGATTTCTTACTACGGTCGTCTGAACTACTCCTACGACGGCCGCTACCTGCTCACCGCCACCATGCGTCGCGATGGCACCTCCCGCTTCAGCAGCGACTGCCGTTGGGGTACCTTCCCCAGTGTGGCCGTGGGTTGGACCATGACACGGGAGAAATGGCTCGCCGACAACAAGGTGCTGACCAACCTGAAGCTGCGCGCCAGCTATGGCAAGACCGGTCAGCAAGACGGCATCGGCAACTACAACTACCTGCCCGTCTATACGCAGAGCGTGGAGGGCGCGCAGGCTTGGATGGACGGCCGCTTCATCAACACCTACCGCCCTGAGGCCTACGTCTCCGACCTGAAGTGGGAGAGCACCACGTCGTGGGACTTCGGCTTCGACTACGGTTTCTTCGGCGACCGCATCACCGGCAGCTTCGACTACTACACCCGTAAGACCAAGGACCTGTTGGCTACCGTGCCTTCAGCCGCCGGCACCAACTTCGCCA
>Ga0256406_1003398_pt1 | contig 19872 bp, 17 predicted proteins | sample RumenRJG_03DNA_FD_185986 | JGI IMG/M metagenome (GOLD analysis project Ga0256406, IMG submission 185986) | Bovine rumen microbial communities from Lethbridge, Alberta, Canada - RJG_03 | ecosystem: Host-associated > Mammals > Digestive system > Stomach > Rumen | place: Canada: Alberta | collected...
TCGGCTGTGGCCATGGTCACGGCCATGGCAGCCATCTGCAGCATGAGGACGTGATTCCGGCTGTCAGCTCTTTTTGCCATCGGCGTACTCCTCTGTCTTCTTTTCCGGCATGGCCGCGCCGTACTCATACCCGCGGTCTTCCCGGAGAAGCGAGGTCAGATCATCGAGCACGCGGAGCGCATGCCTTGTCATCTCTCCGTTGCAGAAGCGGTCCTCCGGCATTACGGAGAGCATCCGCCGGCACTCATCAGCCGCCGCGGCCGCGCGGCTGCTGTTCCGACCTTTCACGAGCATCCCGGCAACGCAGCTGAATATCCCGCTCCTTATCCGGTTGATCCTCGCTATATGCTCCGGCTCGGTCCCGGCGGTCGGCCAGTAGCAGATGAGGATAAGCCCGTTCAGGATGCTCTGGTAGCGGCCGCGCCTCACCGGATCAAGCACATGCTCCGAGGTGTTGAGGAGCGCGCTCTGCAGCGCGAGTATGCGGCTTTTCCTTTTCTGCGGTAGATCCGTGAAGCTCTCGTAGAACTCGGCGCTTCCCATCATCAGCGCGTAGAGCCTGAGATCATGGTAGAAGCAGCGGTTGATCATGCCGCACCAGTGGAACCTCGTGAACGGCACGAGGATTACGGCAAGCAGGACCGACACGCTCCCCGCGGCGCAGGCAGTAAGCAGCCCTTCCGCCGTGACCTCGCGCCCTCTGTCGATGAGCCCCATGCCGAAGGCCACGACCTCGAAGATGCTCATGAACATCACCGTGCCGGAGAAATCCTTAAGCCTTGCGAGGCAGTACACAGTGGCTGCCGAGAGGAGGCAGGTCAGAAGAGCCTGCGGAACAATGAGCCGCTCATGGCCGAAGAATATCCCGGAGAAGAGCACTGAGGAGAGCAGGATGAGGCTCGCAGCCATGCTGAGCAGCCTACGGATGAGCGTCTTCCCGGCGAGGGCCCGGAGGCCGTAGAGGGCGATGATGAGGATGTATGCCCCGGCCGCTCCGGGGCCGGAGAGCTCATAGAAGGCGACGCCTGCGAGCATGCTGATGCTGCCGCGCAGCATCTCGGCCGTGTAGACGCCTTCAAGATCGTTTCTGATGTATCTGATGAGCATGATGAATCCCCCGGAAAATTATAAGGGATAGCGGAGCACATGGCTCATTTGGAGCTGCCCCGGATCTCAGGAGCTTCCGGCTGGAGGTTTTCCTTTCATGACATTATATTTTTATATCAAGCATTGATCTGTAAGGACTTTATAAAATATTTCCGAATATCCCGGCAAGGCTGCGCACTGGTTAACCCTACACTGGTGTATGGCAAAAATTATTTTTTTCGGGTATTATTGAGACTGGATTTACCCAGGAGACGGAGTTCCGGGCAGTGAAGCTGACAGTGAAGAATGGCCTTTCCGAACGGGGAGCTGTATTCCTGTCTCTCGCGGTCCTGACAGTACTGCTTGCCGCGGCCGGCGGAGCTGTATCATACAGCAGCGGATATCCGGCCGGCATATCAGCTGTTCTAGGAGGCCTCGCGTTCATCGTGCCGCAGGCCGTATTCGCGCTCATCTGCGTCAGAAGTGACGACGCAGTGATCGGAACAGGCCGGCTCCTTATGGGATATCTTGTCCGTGTGATCCTCATAATCGTCCTGTCAGTGGCGGTCTACAGGCTCTCATACGCTGTACCGGCGGCTGTGCTGGTGTCGTTTACGGCAGGCATTGTTTGCTATGTCATGCTGCTTGCCATCATCAGCCATATGTGTAGAAGGCGGTAAGATGAGTTCAGAGAATACTGAGTCAGGAGCAAGCTCCACTGAGTACATTTCCCATCACATGCATTTCCTGCAGGTGGATCTTAGAAACGGAAACATAGTAGACAGCATCAAGAGCACTCCGGAGCTTGAGCAGTGCCTCAGCTCGGGCACGCCGGCCAAGGAATGCAAGCAGCAGTTCAACACGCCGTGCAAGGTCGGTGATCTCTTTACCGGACACTGCGTCAACAATCTCGAGAATGCCGAGGCCAAGGGCATCTTCAACCCCTATACCCTCAACCTTGACTCCGTCGGCATCTCGGTTGCCCTCGGCCTGATTTTCTTCGGATTTTTCTACTGGCTTGTGAGAAAGCTCAAGGTGGGCGGAGTCCCGGGGCGCCTGCAGTGCGTGCTCGAGATGATCTTCGAGTTCGTCGACAACAGCGTGAAGAGCATCTTCCACGGAACCAGCAGGCTCATCGCTCCGCTCGCGCTCACGGTCTTCTGCTGGGTGTTCCTGATGAACCTCATGGACCTCCTGCCGATTGACCTTCTGCCGCATCCCGCCGAGCTCCTCAGAATTCCGTACATGAGAGTCGTCCCGTCCGCCGACGTGAACATCTGCCTCTCGATGTCGGTCTCGGTATTCTTCCTCATAGTGATTTTCTCCCTTGCCTACAAGGGAGCCGGCGGATACTCGAAGGAGCTGCTCCTCAAGCCGTTCAACTCATGGTTCCTTTCGCCCGTCAATTTTGTGCTCGGGCTCGTCGAGCTGTTCTCCAAGCCGCTCTCCCTCGGACTGCGACTCTTCGGCAACATGTTCGCCGGTGAGATGATCTTCATCCTCATCGCGCTCATCCCCTTCTGTTACGGCACCCTGCAGTGGGTTCTCAATGTTCCCTGGGCGCTGTTGCATATTTTGATTGTTACTCTGCAGGCGTTCATATTCATGATGCTGACCATTGTGTACCTGAGTCAGGCTAGTGAGAAGGAATAGCAGACAGGATTTCTCTTGGTGGAGGATTTTTAGAAATGACAGATGTATCTCTGGTTTATGTGGCAGTCGGCCTGATGATGGGCCTTGCTGCCATCGGCGCTGCTGTCGGCGTGGGACTTCTTGGCTGCAAGTATGTCGAGAGCGTAGCCCGTCAGCCTGAGCTTCAGTCAAAGCTCATGGGCCAGTTCTTCATGGTCATGGGACTTGTGGACGCAGTTCCTATGATTGTCGCCGGTGTTGGCTTCTATGTAATGTTCGGCGCTATTCCTGCCCTCGCTCATTAATCCAGGGGGTAGAGCGGTATGGAGCTTAACGCGACATTTATCGGACAGGCGCTGGCCTTCCTGATTTTCGTCGTCCTGTGCATGAAGTTCATCTGGCCTCCGGTCATGACTGCCATCGATGCGCGCCGCAAGGAGATCGAGGACGGCCTGACTGCGGCAGAAAGATCCAAAAAGGATCTCGAGCTCGCGCAGAACCGCGCGTCGGAGGAACTCAAGGCGGCCAAGAAGCAGGCAGCCGAGATTATTGAGCAGGCCAACCGCCGCAGAACTGAAATCATTGACAGCGCCAAGGAAGAGGGCAACCAGGCCAAGGAGAAGATCCTTGCCGACGGAAGGGCCCAGATTGAGGCCGAGTGCAGCAGGGCGAAGGAGCAGCTGAGGAAGCGTGTTGCCGAGCTGGCTGTTGCCGGAGCCGAGAAGATCCTGCAGCGCGAGGTCAGCGCTGACGTCGACTCAAGGCTGATTGACGATCTGGCGAAGGCACTTTAACGGGGTGAAGCATGGCATCTGATATTGAGACGGTCGCCAGACCTTATGCCGAGGCGGCCTACGGGTATGCCTCAGAGCAGGGCGAGGTTGACCAGTGGGAAAAGATGCTCGGCTTTGCCGCCGCTGTCTCCGCGGATTCAAGGGTTGCGCCCCTGATTAACGGGACGCTTTCGGCGGACGAGCTTGCCGCTGCGTTCTGCGGCCTTCTCGGCTATGACATCAGCAAGGAGAAAAAGACCGGCGAGCCGGCCATTGACCGGCACTGTGCCAATTTTCTCCGCGTCATGTCCGAGAACGGCAGGCTGTCACTGATGCCTGAGGTATTCAGGCAGTTCGAGGAGCGCGCCGAGAAGGACAGGAACGTTCTCAGCGTGGAGGTTGTCTCGGCATCCGCGCTTCCTGAGGCGGATCTCTCCAGAATCAGGAAGATCGCCGAGAAGCACTGGCACTGCAAGGCCAAGCTCAGCACTGCGGTCGACGCCGCACTCATAGGCGGTTTCATCATCAGGGCCGGGAACGAGGTCATAGACATGAGCCTTAAGAGCAGGCTCGGGTCTCTGGCATCGGCTCTCAGAGCCTGAACGGGGTAAGTTAAATGCAGCTGAATTCAACGGAAATTGCGGATCTCATCAAGCATAGGATCTCGCAGTTCAGCGTCGTGAGCGAAGCGAGAAACGAGGGCACCATCGTTTCGGTAAGCGACGGCATCATAAGGATTCACGGTCTGACTGATGTCATGTCGGGAGAGATGATCGAGCTTCCCGGCGGACTCTACGGCCTGGCCCTGAATCTGGAACGCGACTGCGTCGGAGCAATTGTTCTCGGACCGTACGAGGACCTCAGGGAAGGCCAGAAGGTATTCTGTACCGGCAAGATTCTCGAGGTTCCTGTCGGAGAGGGCCTGCTCGGGCGCGTGGTCAACACCCTCGGACAGCCTATCGACGGAAAGGGCGAGGTCAGGAATGACGGCTTCTCCCCGGTCGAGGTTGTTTCCCCGGGCGTAATCACCAGACAGTCAGTCGACACTCCGGTGCAGACCGGCTACAAGGCGGTTGACTCGATGGTTCCTATCGGACGCGGCCAGCGTGAGCTCATCATCGGCGACCGCCAGACCGGAAAGACCGCTCTTGCAGTCGACACCATCATCAACCAGAAGAACTACGGCGTTAAGTGCATCTATGTCGCCATCGGCCAGAAGGCCTCGACCATCGCCAACGTCGTAAGGAAGCTTGACGAGCACGGCGCTCTCGCGAACACCATCGTCGTCACGGCATCCGCCTCCGACACCGCCGCACTGCAGTATCTCGCTCCCTACGCGGGATGCGCGATGGGCGAGTACTTCAGGAACAGGGGCGAGGACGCGCTCATCGTCTATGATGACCTCTCGAAGCACGCTGTGGCATACCGCCAGATTTCACTGCTGCTGAAGCGTCCGCCTGGACGTGAGGCCTATCCTGGCGACGTCTTCTACCTGCACTCAAGACTTCTCGAGAGAGCCGCGCGCCTCAACGCCGACTACATCGAGAAGATCACGGGCGGAAAGGTCAAGGGAAAGACAGGATCCCTTACCGCGCTCCCGATCATTGAGACCCAGGCCGGAGACGTGTCCGCGTTCGTTCCGACGAACGTCATTTCCATCACTGACGGACAGATCTTCCTGACCACCCGTGCGTTCAACGCCGGAAACCGTCCTGCAGTAGATCCGGGAATCTCGGTTTCCCGTGTCGGCGGCGCGGCGCAGACCAAGGTCATGAAGAAGCTTTCCGGAGGCATCAGAACAGCTCTTGCCCAGTACCGCGAGCTTGCCGCGTTCGCCCAGTTCTCCTCAGACCTCGATGAGGTTACGAGAAAGGAGCTGAACCACGGCCGCAAGGTAACCGAGCTGATGAAGCAGAAGCAGTACAGCCCTCTGCGCGTATCGCAGCAGAGCGTGATCCTGTACGCTGCCGTCCACGGCTACATCGATGACGTGGAGCTGAACAAGATGGCGTCCTTCGAGAGCGGACTCCTGGACTTTGCCGAGTCCAACTACAAGGATCTGATGAACAGCCTTGATTCCACGGGCGCCTTCAGCGACGAGATCGAGAAGCAGCTGAAGGAAATCGTGGAGAAGTTCAAGGCTTCTCAGGGCTGATAGGAAAGGGGGCAGCTGATGTCAGGCGCTAAGGAAATACGTTCTAAAATCAGCAGTGTGCAGAGCACTCAGAAGATAACCTCTGCCATGCAGATGGTTGCGGCCTCCAAGATGAGGAAGACGCAGAAGCGCATGCAGGAGGCCCGTCCCTATGCTCACGCCATGCGCCGTGTCATTCACCATATAGCTGACGGCCACATCGAGTACCATCATCCGTTCCTTACCGAGCGGAAGATCGAGCACGTCGGCTATATCATCGTGTCGACCGACAGGGGACTCTGCGGAGGACTCAACATCAACGAGTTCAGGCAGACCATCATCGACATGAAGAAGTGGCATGACCAGAACGTCGAGTGCGAGGCTTCCATCATCGGCTCGAAGGGCATCTCCTTCTTCTCGAGGGTGAAGCTCTGCAGAATAGTCTCGCATGCCTCCGGGCTCGGCGAGGATCCGGGCGCTGACGACGTGGTCGGAACCGTCACGAACATGCTGAAGGAGTTTGCGGCCGGCAATATTGACCGCGTTTATCTCGTCTTCAACAAGTTCGTCAACACCATGGTGCAGAAGCCCGTCTTCCAGCAGCTTCTTCCCCTGCCGCAGAACGACAAGGATGACGACAAGTACGGCTCGGTCGCGAAGTCACACTGGGACTACATCTACGAGCCTGACGCAAAGGTGCTTCTTGACGAGCTCATCAAGCGCTATATCCAGTCGCAGGTATACAGCGCCGTGCTCGAGAATCTTGCGAGCGAGCAGTCTGCGAGGATGGTTGCGATGAAGGCCGCATCTGAGAACGCAGGCTCTCTCATCGACAGCCTCCAGCTTGAGTTTAACAAGGCACGCCAGGCCGGCATTACCCAGGAAATAACCGAAATTGTTTCCGGGGCCGCGGCTGTTTAGTAATTTGGAAGGTGAAATTAATGACTGCAGAAAAAACAGCAACAGGCGTCGGAGCCAAAGGTGTGGTGATTCAGGTCATCGGCGCGGTTGTTGATGTCCAGTTCCCCAAGGAAAATATTCCGAAGGTATACGATGCCCTCAGGGTAACGAGCCATGACTCCAGCGACGGTCTGGTGCTCGAGGTCGAGCAGCAGATCGGCGGCGGCGTTGTACGCTGCCTAGCGATGGGCATCTCTGACGGACTCCGCCGCGGCGTTGAGGTCGAGGCCACCGGAGCCGGCATCAAGGTTCCCGTAGGCCATGAGACCGTCGGCCGCATCATGAACGTTCTCGGCGAGCCTGTGGACAACATGGGCCCCATCGGGGAGAAGGAGCGCTGGGAGATTCACCGCCCGGCACCTACCTACGAGGAGCAGTCCAGCACTACCGAGATCCTCGAGACCGGCATCAAGGTCGTTGACCTTATATGCCCGTTCGCGAAGGGCGGCAAGGTCGGCCTTTTCGGCGGCGCCGGAGTAGGCAAGACCGTCGCGATGATGGAGTTCATCAACAACATCGCGAAGGCACACCAGGGACTTTCCGTGTTCACCGGCGTGGGCGAGCGTACCCGTGAGGGCAACGACTTCTACTACGAGATGAAGGCCTCCAAGGTCCTCGACAAGGTGTCGATGGTGTACGGACAGATGAACGAGCCGCCCGGAAACCGCTTCCGCGTTGCGCTTACCGGACTTACCGTCGCCGAGAAGTTCCGTGACGAGGGCAAGGACGTGCTGCTCTTCATCGACAACATCTACCGTTACACCCTCGCAGGCACCGAGGTTTCCGCGCTGCTCGGACGTCTCCCCTCTGCGGTCGGCTACCAGCCTACCCTCGCTGAGGAGATGGGCCAGCTCCAGGAGCGAATCGCGTCGACCGACAAGGGCTCCATCACCTCGATCCAGGCAGTCTACGTTCCTGCGGACGACCTGACCGACCCGAGCCCGGCGACAACCTTCGCCCATCTCGATGCGACCATCGTGCTTTCCCGTCAGATTGCGTCTCTCGGAATTTACCCGGCGGTTGATCCTCTTGACTCGACTTCCCGCCAGCTTGATCCGCAGGTTGTCGGCGAGGAGCATTACAACACCGCCCGCGGCGTTCAGACCGTGCTCCAGCGCTACAAGGAGCTCAAGGACATCATCGCCATCCTCGGCATGGACGAGCTTTCCGAAGAGGACAAGCTTACCGTCGCACGTGCCCGCAAGATCGAGCGTTTCCTGTCCCAGCCGTTCCATGTGGCAGAGACCTTCACCGGCAAGCCGGGCAAGTACGTCTCCCTCAGGGATACCATCAAGGGCTTCCAGGGCATCATCAACGGTGACTATGACGATCTGCCCGAGCAGGCGTTCTATATGGTCGGCACCATTGACGAGGCCGTCGAGAAGGCCAAGACAATCAACGCCTGACAGGCAGTGACCGGGACAGACATAGGAGTGGGCAATGGCTGATGTTCCTTTTGTACTTGAGGTGGTAAGCGCCGAGGGCAGGCTGTTCAGGGGGCTGGTGAGGTCCGTGAGGATTTCGGGATCGGAAGGTGAGCTCGGAATCCTGCACGGCCACGCTCCCCTTCTGACTGCCATCAAGCCTGGGCTTATCAGCTACCGGAGCATGGAAGACAAGGATGAGGTGATGTATGTCTCTGGCGGTCTTCTTGAAGTGCAGCCGGCGTTCAACGAGGAGTCTGATGACGCGGCGGTATCGGTGACGGTCCTTGCAGACACTGCAGTCCGCGGCAAGGAGATCGATGAGGCCAAGGCCGAAGAGGAGGCCAGGGCGGCACAGGAGGCGTTCGAGAACGCTCAGAACTCCTCCGGCGGGGCCAAGGCCGGCGACACGGATTACGCCACCGCGATTGTCAACCTTTCCCGCGCCATGGCAAGGCTCCATGCGGCCCAGATTTCGAACCATCACTACAACTGAGCCTCATAAGGCACTCTGCAATCCCCGGCCTGTTCCGGGGATTTTTTGTTTCCGGGGACGGCATAAGAACCCGGATGTTCCAAAAGTCTTTATTTATATGATATAATATGTCATATAAATAAAAGCGGAACTTTCACTGAATCACTCTCACCTGCAGCGGCTCAGGCGCTTTCCTTTCACAGCCTAAGGCTCTTTATCACAGTTCCCTGTGAATTCTCTCTACCCTGCGCATCCGCAGGATCTTTTTACCCAGCTGAGCCCGCCTGCTGCAGCATTCAACGGCATCCCGCGGTAAATGGCCTGAATTTCGTTCCATGAGGCTTTTTTATAAGAGCTGTATGGTTCAGTGCTCTTTATGGATGAGGGGCATTGGGCAGTGTTTCTGACGCATTTGCAGGCATTTCTGCATATCAGATATGTAAGGGAACCTGCTTCAGGCATGAAAAAATCCCCCGGAAAAGTGCATTTTTCCGGGGGATTCGATTTTCACAGAATTTTCGTTTCTGTCTGGATGCTGAAAAACGCGCAGAATTTGGAGTTTTAAGGATTATCCACTGTTTTGTGCTCAGTTGGTCCACATTTTTATTCACTTTTTGCCGTTTTCCAGCTATTTTTCACTTCTCAGGAGGTGAAAAAGCTTTCACAGCAGCTTTCCAGCCCTTCTATGCCTCGTAGAACGGCTGTGATCCCTTCACGTCCGGCGCGTCGCTGAGGTCAAGGAACTCGACCTTCTCTGCCTTCAGCAGCGGATGGAGGACTGCCGACCATTCCTCGAAGTCGCCGCTGTGATCGGCGTTCTTGAAGAACTCAATCACCACCTCAAGCACATGGTGCCCTAGCTGCTCGCGCGACCTCACCCAGGCATGATCTACGTCAACCATGTCATCAAGGAACCTGTTGAGAACCTCTGCGGTTTTCTCGTCAGGATTCACCGGTTTGTAAACAGGCTTCACCTTAATCCAGGAGGTCGGGTTATAGTAGTTGGTCTTGCTGATTTCCTTGTCGATATAGGAAAAAAACTCGCTGTCAGCGATGAAGCTGTCTGTTGACGGGTTGATGATGAGCCCGAAAGCATCCTCAGAATTTTTCACCAGCTCGGAGAGCAGATCGTAGTTGTGGACAAACCTTGTGAAAGGTGTCCTGATGTCCTTCTGGTAGTCAAGGAACTTGTCAGTCGAGGTGAAGACGATATAGAGGTACTTCCCGCTCTCCGAGGCGATCCTGGCGTAGGCAAGCGAGCCGTCAGGCTTCTTTTCCACAGGAACGATGAGGCTTGACCGCATGACCGCGTCGGCAATCCTGCCGTAGAGCGCCGGAAGCAGATGCTCGTATTTGGAGTCTCCGGTGAGCTGCTTCAGGTAGGCGAATCCGAACTCGACCGCCGGGTTCCTGAGCGACCTGGTGTCAGACGGCGGCAGGATGTCGGCGAGGCTCATCTCGATTTCGTCATTGAACTTTGCGAAGCGGAAGCCCTTTCGGTAGATGAGATCATCAAGCTCCTCCTGCAGATCCGGCTTAGCGAATGAGGATACCGATGCCTCAGTGCAGCCGAGATCCTGGAGTGCATCAAGGGCTCTTTTCTCGTCGGAGTACATCCTGAAGAATCCCTTGTCGATATACGGGAGCCCGGTCTTCTGGCTTTCGATGTACCAGAGCCGCTCAGCCCTCTGCAGCTTCGCGGCGAAGGTCAGATAAAAGAAGCTGCCGCGCTGCTCAGCGTCGGGCAGGTTCTTCTTCATTATCCCGCACAGTCTCAGAAGGCCGGCGTAGTCTGCAATGTCGAGGTTCCTGTCCCTGATCTGCTTTAAGTCGAGAAAGAGGGTATCCTCCAGCTCATCCTGTGAAAGACTCATGAATTCCTCCGTGGTGGCCCTGATTAACATGCCCTGGTGAATGGAATATGTTCCGCCTGTGTTTAAAAGGCTCTGTTGTATATGGACTGAATCGGGAAATTATATCATCAGGATCAGGGATGATCTGTTCCACGTGGAACAGGGTGTTTCCAAAGGTGTGGGAATCGCTGATGTGAATTGTCAGCGGCATGGGCGGTGCTGCAGGCAGTATTTTGTACAAATTTTATACAAAATGCCATATTCTGAAAAGATATATGACATTAAAAGTCGTACTAGTATCATGACTTTTCCGGAACAGGCGAATTTTCATAATTTTCGCCTCTCAGAAAAGCAGCCAGCATACGGTTTTCAGGATTTCTCCCCGGATCTTCTCCGGCAGCAGGGGCGTATTTCAGAAAAAACGGCTGTTTTTCAGCTTTCTGCCCGCATCATTTTGCAATCTTTTTCAATTTAAGTGACGCAACGCAGACGGGCCCTACCGCGGCGGGTAGTATAATTCAAATCAGTTCTCGTTAACAGTGCAGAAAAACAAATTCCGAGGTTCCGATGTCTTTGCAGATTTTTATTCTCGCGGCCGGCAAGGGAACGCGCATGCGCTCCGACAAGCCGAAAGTGCTTCATGAGATTGGCGGTCAGGCCATGCTCAGGAGGGTCTACAACACGGCATGCCAGCTCAGGCCGGCCTGCATCCACATCGTATACGGCTTCGGCGGCGATCAGATCATGAAGGACATGGCAGACCTTAAGAACGTCGACTGGGTCTACCAGGCCGAGCAGCTCGGCACCGGGCACGCGGTCAGGCAGGCCATGCCCAACGTCAAGGACGATGACATCGTCCTTGTGATCTACGGCGACACTCCCCTGCTTTCCGTCACCACGCTCGGCCGGATGGTTGCAGCAGTCCCGGACAGGGGGCTTGCAGTCCTTACCGCGAACTTCAGCGATCCAACCGGGTTCGGCAGGATTGTCCGCGACTCTGCGGGAGCGTTCGACAGGATTGTCGAGCAGAAGGACGCCTCGCCCGAGGAGCTCAAGATCCGCGAGATCAACACCGGCGTCTGCGTCGCTGACGCAGGAGTGCTCCGGACCATGCTCAACACCATCGGGCGCGACAACGCGCAGCATGAGTACTATCTCACTGACGTGTTCTCGGTAGCCCGCCGCTGCGGCATGCCGGTCGTGACCGTCACCGCTGACGATCCTGACGAGGTACTCGGAGTGAACTCCTGCGTGCAGCAGGCAAAGGTCGAGAAGATCTACCAGCGCAAGCTCGCAGAGAAGCTCATGACCGACGGCGTGACCATCATTGATCCGGACAGGATCAACATCAGGGGCAGCCTTTCCTGCGGCCGCGACGTGGTGATTGACATCAACGCGGTGTTCACCGGCAATGTGGTCCTCGGCGACCGTGTCACCGTAGGGCCGAACTGCGTGCTGAAGGACTGTGAGATCGGGCCTGACAGCGTGATTTCACCCTGCACGGTAATCGAGGGATCGAAGCTCGGCCGCCATGTGACCATCGGACCGTTCGCAAGGCTCCGTCCCGGCTGTGAGCTTAAGGACGAGGTCCATGTCGGAAACTTCGTCGAGTGCAAGAATGCGGTTCTCGGCGAGGGAACCAAGTCAGGGCACCTCACCTATCTCGGCGACGCGACTCTCGGAAAGGGCGTCAACATCGGGGCCGGCACCATCACCTGCAACTATGACGGCCTTCATAAATTCAAGACGGTAATCGGCGATGACGTGTTTGTCGGCTCCGACACCCAGATCGTCGCTCCGGTAACTGTCGGCGACGGCGTCACCATCGGCGCCGGCACCACCGTGACGAAGGACATAAGCGATGACATGCTGGTCATCACCCGCGCTCCCCGCCGCGACATACCTGACTGGAAGAGGCCTGGGAAGAAGGATCGCTCGCCGAAGAATCCTGAGGAGCAGCAGTAAAAGAGGCTGCCGGGACAATACGGAAGGCGGGGCTCTGTGCTCCGCCTTTTTTGTTTCCTGCCTCACATGACTGAGAGGCAATAAAGCCTTTTCCTCCGCCCGCTGTTATCATTCAGTGAAAGTACTGTGGAAAATTATCCTGCTGCAGGTGATAATGAAATCATTGTTCAGATGAGGACCTATTATGTGTGGAATTGTCGGTGCTACCGCCCAGCGTGACGTTACGGATATCCTTATTGAGGGACTGAGACGGCTTGAATACCGCGGCTATGACTCCGCAGGCGTCGCTGTCGTCTCGGGCGGCGTTCTGAAGCGCGAGAGAAGCGTCGGTAAAGTGCAGAAGCTTGCTGAGCTTGTCGCGGAGAAGCAGGTCAACGGGCCTCTGGGCATTGCCCATACCCGCTGGGCCACCCACGGAGAGCCTTCCGTCAGGAACGCCCATCCCCAGGTCTCCGGCAATATCGCGATTGTCCACAACGGCATCATCGAGAACTTCATGGAGCTCCGTGAGATGCTGAAGAAGGAGGGCTATGAGTTCACCTCGGACACCGACACCGAGGTCATGGTCCACCTGGTGAACTTATACAGAAGGACCGAGCCCAGCCTCATCAAGGCGGTGCAGCGCGCAGTGCGCGACATCAGGGGCTCCTACGGCGCCGCGCTCATCAGCTCCGATGAGCCCGGGCACCTTGTCGTAGCGAGGAAGGGCTCACCGCTCGTCATCGGCCTCGGCATCGGCGAGAACTTCGTCGCGTCTGACCAGATCGCGCTCCTTCCCGTGACAAGGAGGTTCATCTACCTCGAGGAGGGCGACACTGCTGACATCACGAGAACCTCTGTAAAGATATTTGACAGTGATGACCGCGAGGTCAGAAGGGAGGAGCAGGAGTCGGAGATTGTCAGTGACAGCATCGACAAGCGCGGCTACCGCCACTTCATGCTCAAGGAGATTTACGAGCAGCCCGAGGCGGTGCGCCGCACGATTGAGGGCGGCTTCAGCAGCGAGCATTTCCTGCCGGCAGTCTTCGGCCATGACGCGGCAGCGACCCTCCCGAAGGTCCGCCATGTGAAGATCGTGGCCTGCGGCACCTCCTACCATGCCGGGCTTGTCGCCAGGTACTGGCTCGAGAAGTACGCCGGCGTCTCCTGCAGCGTGGAGATTGCCTCGGAGTACCGCTACAGGCAGTCAGTCACCATGCCGGACAGCCTCTTTGTTGCCATCTCGCAGTCGGGGGAGACTGCCGACACGCTCGCTGCCGTGAGGCTTGCAAGAAAGCAGGGCTATATGTCCGTTGCGGCTATCTGCAACGTCCCGGGGTCAACCCTGGTGCGCGAGTCCGATCTCTGCTTCCTCACCAGGGCCGGAGTCGAGATAGGAGTCGCCTCCACCAAGGCGTTCCTCACCCAGCTCGCGGCTCTCATGATGCTGACTGGCGCGCTCGGCTCGGCGAACGGTCACCTTGACGCGGCAACTGAGAAACAGCTCATTGAGGCGCTGAAGTCCCTGCCTTCCGACATTGAGAAGGCGCTGAGCCTGGACAGCATCACAGAGTCACTTGCGGCCAGGTTCCTTCAGAAGCCGAGCTGCCTTTTCCTCGGCAGGGGAGTGCATTTCCCCATCGCGCTCGAGGGGGCGCTGAAGCTCAAGGAGATCAGCTACATCCACGCCGAGGGCTATGCATCCGGAGAGCTCAAGCACGGCCCCATCGCGCTCATTGACTCCAACATGCCGGTCGTGGTCGTCGCCCCCTCGGACGAGCTCCTCGAGAAGCTCAAGTCCAACATCGAGTCCGTGAGGGCGAGAGGCGGCGAGCTCTATGTGTTCGCTGACGACGAGAGCGCCGTAACCGGCACTCCGACCTGCCACATCATCAAGATGCCTAAGGTCAACAGCATCAACACCCCGCTGGTGTTCACCGTTCCGCTGCAGCTTCTCGCCTATCACGTCGCGGTCATCAAGGGAACCGATGTGGATCAGCCTAGGAACCTCGCGAAGAGCGTGACTGTGGAATAATTTCACGCTGCGCATTTGCCTGTTTCAATGCCTGCCCGAGCGGCAGGCTTTTTTGTAGAATTTTCCACTGCCATGCTCAATAGAATTTTCACAGATGATGATCTCGCTGCAGTCCGCGCCGGATCTGTGCTTGCCGCGTTTTTCCGCATTTCCGCAGTCACAGCTTTTTCACCTGATGATCACAGGCTGTCGCTCCATGCGGAGGAGCTCAGGGGAAAAAGTGAGAAATTCCGGAGGGAAAGGCTTGCCTCAAGGGCAATGCTCGCTGATTTCCTCCGCTCAACGGCTGAGAATCCGCTGCCGCCATTCAGCTTCGGCAGGTACGGTAGGCCGTATTTCACAGGCTCGGGCATGCCGTTTTTCAGTATTTCACACTCCGGTGAGCATATTCTGTTGACAATGTCCAAAAAGCCAGTCGGGGCGGACGTTGAGGCGATCCGTCTCCGGAAAGGTGCACAGGGTATTGCAGACAGGTATTTCACGCCTGCAGAGGCCGGCTGTGTGCGGAAATACGGCCAGAGGGCCTTTTTCAGGCTGTGGACAATCCGCGAGGCAGTATCGAAATTCACCGGAGGCGGTATTCAGGACTTCTCCCGTATCCGGATTGATCCAAGAGGATTCTCCGTTTCTGTTGATGACTGTGAGGATCCTCCCCTGCCTCTCATCTCTGAGACTGAGTCGTTGACGGCCGCCATTGCTGTTCCTGTACAATCCGAGGTGAGAAGCGTCATGATCGATGAGAGCGGAAGGCATGACGCGGAGCTCCTGTGGCATGTCCCTGAACCGGAGGATCCTGATGAACCTTAATGAGAGACAGCTCGAGGCGGTGAGGTATATCGGCGGGCCGTGCCTCGTGATAGCAGGCGCCGGCTCCGGCAAGACCAGGGTAATCACCAGCAAGATTGAGTACCTCCTCGACACCTGCGGCTACCCCGGTTACTCGGTTGCCGCAGTGACGTTCACCAACAAGGCGGCGCGCGAGATGAAGGAGCGCGTCTTCAGGAGCGTCTCGCCGGAGGCGGCCGAGGGGCTTATTGTCACGACCTTTCACTCACTCGGCCTCAGGATCATCAGGAGCGAGTGCAGCCGCATCGGGCTCAGGAGCAACTTCATGCTCTTTGACGAGCATGACAAGGAAATCCTCGTGAGATCCGTCCTCGGCGAGCTGCAGCCGTCGGCCGGGGCAGATGATTTCTCGAAGGAGGATGTCGAAAGGCTCCTCGGCTTCATCTCCTCGTGCAAGATGGACATGGTTGAGCCAGAGGACTCGCAGTCGCGCGCGGAGGACGGGGACGGCATCCTCTGCTCGAAGGTCTACTCCCGCTATGCCTCCATGATGAGGTCCTACGGCGCTCTTGATCTCGATGATCTCATCTACCTTCCCGTAATCTTCTTCAGGAGCCATCCCGATGAGCTTGCGCGGTGGCAGAGGAGGCTCCGCTACATCCTCGTTGACGAGTACCAGGACACCAACTCCTGCCAGTACGAGCTTCTGAAGCTCCTTGCGGGGGAGCGGCAGGCGTTCACGGTCGTCGGTGATGATGACCAGTCGATCTACTCCTGGAGAGGCGCGAGGCCTGAGAACATCGATCTCCTCATCAGGGACTTTCCTGACACCAGGGTAATCAAGCTTGAGCAGAACTACCGCTCAACCGGCAGGATCCTCAAGTGCGCAAACGCACTGATCTCAGCGAACAGTCACACCTTCGGCAAAAAGCTCTTCTCTGCGGCTGACTTCGGGCCGAAGGTGAACGTGTTCGTCACGAAGGATGACGAGCGGCAGGCGGATCTCCTCTCAAGCGAGATCCTCGGCAGCACCTACATGCACCATTCGCGCTGGAAGGACTACGCCGTCCTTTACCGGAGCAGCCACCTCTCAAGGATCATCGAGAAGGCCTTCGTGAGGAACAGGATCCCCTACCGCATCTCGGGGAGCGTCTCGTTCTTTGACCGCTCCGAGGTGAAGGACTTCCTCTCCTATTTCAGGCTGATCCTGAACCATGACGATGACAACGCCTTCCTCAGGGTGGTGAATACCCCGAGGCGCGACATCGGCGCAGCGACGACGGAGAAGCTCGGCATCTTCGCAAGGAAGCACGGCATGTCCATGTTTGACGCCGCTCAGTCAGCGCTGTTCCAGAAGGAGGTTGGCGCGAACACATTCAGGGCGCTGGGTGAGTTCTGCGAGTTCATAAGCGGAAGGACAGATCAGGCTGAGGATGACGCGAGGGGCATGGCTGAGTCGCTTGCGGATGATCTGGGCTACGGAGCCTATCTTTCCTCAAGCTCAAAGAACGAGGACATCGCCTCGATAAGGATGAGAAATGTGGAGCAGCTCGTCTCATGGCTTACCGAGAAGCTTGACGGCAATCCGCGCGAGCACCTTGAGCCGCAGAGCTTCGAGGCGTCAGTCCACTCGCTCTGCACCCGCGACATGCTCGAGCACTCGAGTCTCGGCGAGGACGACGAGGAGCTTGACCAGGTGCAGCTGATGACCCTGCATGCCTCAAAAGGACTGGAGTTCCCGTATGTCTACATCATCGGCATGGAGGAGGGGGTTCTTCCCCACCAGAGCGCGATTGACGAGGGGGACGTCACGGAGGAGAGGCGCCTTTGCTATGTCGGTATCACCAGGGCCATGCGCGAGCTCAACCTGATGGAGGTGAAAACCCGCCGCGGTGCGGGCAGGAGCATGAGGCGGCAGGGTGAGAATGACGGAGACGGCAAAAACCGCAGGGGCTCGCCCGACGATTCAAAAATGACGGAAAGCCGGTTCATAGGAGAGCTCCCCAGTGAGGATCTCGACATCCACAATGAGACGAGACCGAAGACCGAGGACGAGAAGGCGGCCGAGGCGAAGAACGTCAGCATGCTCCTCAAGGAGTTCCTGCAGAGCGGCGGCTGATCCGTTACCGTGGCTTTACCGGAATGTCCTTATTCCGGTGCGTGTCTGATGGTATCATGCCATACGGCACAGAGGGCGCGCGATCTCACGGCAGATGCGCTGCGCCTGCGGCAGATTGTTAAGCGGCTCGTGATATGAAGATCAATGTAATCAGGGGAACTCATCAGTTCGGCGGCAATGCGGTGAAGGTCACATCGGACAGCGGCTCTGCCATTGTCCTTGATTTCGGCGCGGAGTTCGCGGTGAACGGCGGCAGGGCGATTGTTGCCGAAGGCATCACGGCAGGAAAGCCAGGGGTGCTGGGCGTCCTTATAAGCCACTCCCACAAGGATCACGCCGGGCTCATCCATACGATCCTCCCCGGGGTTCCCGTTTACATGGACCGGATTGCAGGCCGCATCTACCGCACCTACAGCGAGGTTACCGGGCGCCCGGAGGCAGCCGCGGCCGGGAAAATGAAGGCCCTCCCCCCGCTTGGCGGAAAAATCGAATTCGGTGACATCACCGTCACACCGTTCCTCTCGGATCACGGCACCTACCGCTCCGAGATGTTCCTTGCCGAGGCTGACGGGAAGAGGCTTCTCTACACCGGAGACTTCAGGCTTCACGGCCTGCTCAGAAGTGAGCTGCTTTCCGGCCTTGGGAGTCTCCGCGGAACAGTCGATCTGCTCATCACCGAGGCGACCTGCGCAGGCCGAGGTGACGAGTACTCGACCTATGTCCCGTCCGAGAGGACACTCGAGAAAAGTGTCCTGGAGTTCCTCGGAAAGTCGCCCGTGATCCTCTTCTGCTCCATCATCAACATCGACCGCATCGCGGGGCTCTCGGGGCTGGTGAAAGACAAAGGGGGCAGGGTGTTCGTCTCATGGGCGGAGAAGCGCGTCATTGACGAGGCGGTGAAGGACGATGCGCCTCCTGCGGCGTTCTACCAGAACCTCTCCATACCGGAGACCTATGACAGCAGCCTCTTTGCTGACATCGGGAAAGGCGATCTGATCTTCACCTCGTCATTCGAGGACTTCAGAATCCTCTCAGGGATGATCCCCTCTGCCGAGCTGGTATTCACGGAATGGCCGGGGAACCTTGCCCATATGAACAGTGCGTTCCGCGAGGATCCGAGGTTCCATGTGATGCATGTGAGCGGACACGCGCATCCCGCAGAGCTCAGGGAGTTTGCTGAGTTTCTCTTGCCGCGCGCAGTGCTGCCGGTTCACACCTCAAGCCCGGAGAAGTGCGCTGAGCTCCTTGAGGGATTCAGAGTGCTCCCGCTTCAGGACGGGGAGGACTTCTCACTCTGATCTCATCATGGGACAGGCGGCAGAGCGTCAGCTGCCGTCCTTTCTTCTTGACTCAAAGAACTCCTGCAGGATCCTGCCGCACTCCTCTGCCATTACGCCTCCTGTTATGTCACGGAAGCGGTGGTTCACGAGAGGGCTCCCGGCGATGGTGAAGACCGAGCCGCAGGATCCGGTCCTGGGATCCGCTGCTCCGAACACGATACGGTCAACCCTTGAGTGCACGAGCGCTCCCGCGCACATGTAGCAGGGCTCGAGCGTCGTGTAGAGAGTGCAGCCGGTGAGCCGCATGGTGCGAAGCGCGCGCGCCGCGTCACGGACGGCGAGAACCTCGGCATGGGCGGTAGGATCCGGAAGCTCCATCACGCGGTTCCGCGCGCCGGAGACCACCTTACCGTCCTTCACCACGACAGCTCCTACCGGCACCTCGTTATTATCAAACGCCTCACGGGCAAGAAGCAGCGCCTCCTTCATGAATACGGAATCAAGACGCCTCTCCTCCGCGCTCACTGTCTCTGTGGCTCGCTGCTCCGGGATCCGGCGGAGCCTCAGGGGAACGGTCCTGCCGGAGAGGAAATCCCTGAAGGTGAGGGCGGTCGTGACAGTCTTGTCCTTGCTTCCGTCATCCCTCAGGAACACCTCATCCTGCACGAGGTATTCCCCCTGTTCCGTGCTGAACCTCCTTACTGGAGGCTTCCTTCTGCTGTCCGGCATGGCTTTTCCTTGTTCGAAGAATGCGCTCAATTATAGACTGCCATTCTTCCGTTCCCTCCTTTAAAACGAAAAAGCCCGGCGGGGGCATCCCCGCCGGACTTACTCAGAGAGAGGGAAAAACTGTCAGAGCTTCTTCCTGATCTCCTCTGCCGAGGCATCATCGCCCTGGTGCCAGCCGCCGCCGAGTGCCTTGTAAAGGGTCACCTCGTTTATGAGCTGCGCGAGCTTGGTGCCGATCTCTCCGGTCTGTGCGGAGAAGAATGCCCTTTCGGCGTCAAGCCTGGTGAGGTAGCTGTCTACGCCGTTTCTGTAGCGGGTGTCAGCCAGGTTGAAATACCTCTCGGTTGACTTCCGGAGGCTGCTTGCCGCGTTGAACTGATCAGTGTAGGCCTTCTGGGAGACGATGGAGTCATAGACCTCCTTGAATGCGTCCCTGATGGTCTTCTGATAGGTTACTACGGCAGCTTCCTTCTGGATCTTGGCGAGATCAAGCGAGCCCTTGAGCCTTCCTCCGTTGAAGATCGGAACCGTGATGGCAGGCCCGATTGACCAGTAGCCGTTTCTCGAGGTGCCGAAGAGCTCGTTCATCTCCGGGGAGATGGAGCCGACGCCCGCATTAAGGCTGATCGAAGGGAAGAAGGC
>Ga0256406_1003401_pt1 | contig 19869 bp, 16 predicted proteins | sample RumenRJG_03DNA_FD_185986 | JGI IMG/M metagenome (GOLD analysis project Ga0256406, IMG submission 185986) | Bovine rumen microbial communities from Lethbridge, Alberta, Canada - RJG_03 | ecosystem: Host-associated > Mammals > Digestive system > Stomach > Rumen | place: Canada: Alberta | collected...
GGCGTAGAGGCGGTTCAGGATGAAGATGATCAGGGTGATCACGACGAACTGGAGCAGGAGGCCAAGCGCGAAGTAGCGGAGGCGGACGCGCTCGAGGTTATGGAACCAGAAGAAGGTCGCCGTCAAAAGGACCAGGTCCGCGAGGCCGTAGGAGAGCATTTGCGAGAAGCTCAGCTCGACGAGGCGGTAGAGGCCGATTTTGTGGGCCTGGTACATGCGCGCGAGGAAGTAATAGAGGATCGTGAAGAGGGTGCCGACGGTGAGGAGCGTGCTTCGGCCAGTGAAGCCCTCCTGCCAGCCGCGGCCGATGTTCACGCGCCAAAGCAGGGCGCCGGAAATGAACGCGAGCGCCAGGCTTAGGAGGATGTATAGGTTTTTGATGAGTTTCTTTTTATATTCCATGGTTACGATCGTTGCGATTGTCAGCTTCCTTCATATTTTCGGGGCAAAAGTTTCCCAAAATCAATACCAATATACACGAAAAGCCGGAAGATGGAAACCACCTTCCGGCCTTGAGGATGCCAGCCTTTTTACATTCTAAATTTTAATGTGACCTGCCCCCTGGACCCGACCTGACCCCTGGACTTAAAATTTTAATGTGATCCCTAGCCTATGCCTCCACCAGCTCTCCGCTTTTCTCCAGCAGCTTCTTCGCTGCCTTATATTCTTTCAGCGTCCTTCCTGCCATCAAGCAAGCCTTAGAGAGCGAAATGTGATTCGCAGCAGCGATATATTCCACGATTGAAGTAACTTCCTGTGCTTTTCCTATATCCTGTCCGGTTAAAACTCCATCCCGATATACACCCTCCGAAAAATTACACATATCCCGCATCTCCTCTCTGACATCCTCGGACATCAAAATATTAAACTCATTTTCCAGTATCTTTTCCTTCTCCGAAACTTCCATCGTATCCGAAAGCAGTACATTTAACATTCGGAGAATCTGATTTTTCACACCCGTTTTTTTTCGATCCAGATTAATGAGCACAGCCGTAATCTTATCATAATCTCTCTTGTCATATGCCGCATGTCCATAAAGATCCTTCGGTACAAACTGAAAGCTTTTCACCGAGTTCCGATTTCTCGCATATGGTTCCGAAACGATCCATATTGAATAAACCTTCCGAATGTCTCCATAATTCTGCTTCGTGAAAACCTTGCCATACTGCGCCGAAATCATCCTCGATAAATAGTATACCACACGACTCATCAAAGGATACTTCAAACTCCCTTCCCGATACTGCCCTTCAATATTTATAAACAGCTCAATCGGTCTTACCGAATCCGTTGTTAACGCTGTAAAACGAATATCATACGTCACTACGCCTTCATCGATACTCGTATCCGCTGTATTATCTCCGCGAATCTGCTCATCCTGATGCACTGCCATTTCTGCCACCGAAGGTTTGCCTTCGATGCATCCTTCAATCTCCTCGATCGATACCCCACTGAATTTGTCGACACACGTCTTCAAAATCCATGCTAGAAAAGGCTTATACGATAGAATCTGTTTGACTTGTCGGTCAAATGCCGCCTTCTGGTCCGCCGTCTCAATCATTCTGGCTGTTCTCGTCTTTCTCTTATCCACTATGCCTCCATGTTCTGAATTTGCCAAGTTACTACTTGGAAGCCATCATAACAGAACCTTCGCTACAATGGAAGTTGTCCGATTTTGTACCAGTTGTGGGGTTATGTCATCGCAGCCCGCCATACCTCCCCGTCATATGCCAATGCCTCCATCAGCCTGCTGCCCAGTAAGACATTTCAAGCAGTTCCACGCGTCACATCCGCCAATGCTGCGCATCATATCAACACCTTGCTTTCCGTCACTTTAGTGTGCTAAACTCCTTACAGAAAAATGAAGGCGGGCTTTTCATCCCACACATCGCGATGAAAAGCCCGCCTAAAATAATGTGACCAAACCGCTAGGCGAAGCCAACAGTCTACGAGCCTTTACATCACTCCTGCCAACTTCATATAAGCATCAGCATCCACGGAGGAAAGACCAAACACCTCCATGATCTTCTGCTTTGTTTCCTCTTTCGAAAGCCCGAAATCGAGACATGCCGAAATACGGTCCAGGATGGCTCCTTCTTGCCTACCACGTTTTTCTCCATACGCAGTTGCTTCCTGTAATTTCTCTTCTAATAACATATAGAGCCTCCTTCCATTATGATCATCGATGACCTTTTTAACTTCTTCATCAATATGCTTAGTAAAATTGGAGCTAACAACCTTCTTTCCAACATACTGAAGAAAATCCTTAAGCTCCCCATCCGGCATCTTCGACGACGATGCATTCAGAAAAATACTTGTCTTACCGTCATAATATTCCTTTTGCGACCGTTGTGCAACCAGATTCCGAACCTCGCGCACCTTCCGTCCTGTAATAATTTCCACCATCTCCTGACAAAGATCCGGCCGATCCGTTAACACTTTGCAAAACATAAAATCATCCGCGAACGTAAGCTCCTCGTACTTTTTCCATGGAAACTTCTGTGTCACGCCCTCTATAGTATCCGTATTCTCCTTTGCTGTCCTCGCTTCATGCATATTAACGATCAATCCTGCTTCTTTGCCTTGTTTTTTCCTCATATCGCTTCCTTCCTGTAAATTCGCCCAACGCTTACAGAAGGCATCATAACAGAAGCTTAATCACAATGGAAGTTGTCCGATTTTGTACTAGTTGTGGAATTATACTATCGCAGCCCGTCATATCTCCCCGTCATATACCAATGCCCACATCATATGCCAATGCCTCCATCAGCCTGCTGCCCGGTGCAATGTTTCAAGCAGTTCCACACATCATATCCGACAATTCCGCGCATCATATCCGACAATTCGCCGCATCATATCCGCCCCACGCTTTCCGACAATTTCCAGCATCATACCAGCACTATGCTTGCCGGCACTTTAGTGTGCTAAACTCCTTACAAAAAAATGAAGGCGGGCTTTTCATCCGATACATCTCGATGAAAAGTCCGCCTAAAATATTAATTTTCTCTATGAACTACGATGATTCATCGCTAACTTCCGGTCTTCTACTATAGCCTCCGATTACCGCTCATCAGCTTCCGTTCCCCGATCACCCAGCCAGCGTATATGTCTTAGTCGCCTTCGTCGCGGAATAATAAATAGAAACCGTCGAGCCGGCAGCATCGATCGAGAAGGAAACATACACACCCGAAGGACCTGTCGCCGTACGATAAGTACCATCCGAAGCTCTATCGAAGATATGCGTATCGCCATCTACCGCGCTGAAATTTACCTTCGTCTCCGTGATCACACGGCCAGCCGTTGCGTAAGTGATCTGAAGCGTCTCACCATTTCCGCTATAATAATGCCCGATCTTCGCCACAGCTGCCGTAGAAATAGCATCCCCGGCAACCGTCGATACCGTCTGCGTAGTCGTCGTAGCCGGTGCTGCAGCAGCCGTTTTCTTCGGCTGACCATCCCATACACCATTCGCATCTACGGTATAGCCATCAGACGTCACGGTCGCAACCATCAGATTGCCATCCGGTCCGAAATAATTATTCCCAACCCATACGTTCTTCGCCGGCTGCCCATCCACGAGGAAATAAACGCCGCCATTCTGAATGACCGCAGTACCGGCAGAAGCATCCAGAATCTTCGTCTCGACATACGAAGTCGTAGCCGCATTCGTCGTGGTTTGGGTCGTCGTAAGACCATCAGACTTTTGCACATTCGAAAGTGCCTTATTCGGCTTAACCTTATACGCTGCAAAAGATGAAGAAGCAAACGCAAAGACCATCAGTCCTGTAAGTGCAAATGTAGCAAGCTTCCTTTTCATATGTTAATCTCCTTTTCCACACAAGTTTATGATACGCAGTACCTATCTCTTTTCGTGTAATCTTACCTGGTACATAGCTTGCTTATCTTTTTCGCGCAAGCTTACCTGGTACACAATACGCTATCTTTCTTCGCACGAGCTAATCCGGTACGCAGTACCTCTACGTTTTTCTTCATTATAAATGCCAGCTTCCTATTTGCAAATAGCCCGTGTGAAATCTTCAGTGAATCTTAAGCAAACCGTTAAAAACCGTAATATCCCTTACGCCCCGTCCGCCAATGCCTCCATCAGCCTGCTGCCCGCCAGGTTTCAAGCACAATCCTCTCGTATCTAACTGCGACATCGACACCCTTTCGCTAATTTATAAAGCTCCAATTTCACCTAATTCCTAGACGTTGCTTTCCGCCTCGCGAACTCTTGGATTGCATCATATTCCAAATCCATATCGCAATAAACGATGCTGCTAGTATTAATGCAACATGCAGAATTGTCTCTAAAGCCCATAAACCAGATACCGGGATGAACGCATACACCATGTTCCAGTCCAGAAACCTCATCTCAAACAAATGAAACGCCAGAATCACGATAGAATGTCTTCCGCACCATCTGAAAAACTTGGCGATGATTTCATTCCATCCGTCTAGTTCTTTAGATACGCTCAAAACAAATACACAACCTGCTATGCTCATCACGACAGCCCCGATATAGTTCCCATAGGTTCTTACCGCCAACTCGAGCATCTCCTTCTGTAGCAGACAGATAAACCAGATGCAGAACGGCACTGCGATAGTGTACGTCTTTCCATACTCTTTCTCAAAAAATTTCGTTTTTGCAATCAAATCCCCGGCTGCAAGATAAACGACCGCAAACATCGCCACGTCCATGCTCCATGGAAGATAGTACCCAAGCTTCCCGAGCACGACGCCATCATACGAAATGAACAGATAAAGTATTTCGCAATAATAGATATTTGACTCATATGGCCAATGATAACAAGAAGTATGGTAACGCCTTTTGCGAAATCCACATACGTTACCCTCTGTTTTACTCCGTCTCTAGTCGGTATTTCTTTTTTTAATTGAATTGTCATGTCATTAATCTGCCTTCCACTTTTTATAATATCCGCTGACCACATATGTATATTTATTTGCTATACTAAGCTCTGTTATAAACACTTATTTTTAATACAAATATCGATTTCTAATGCAAAATTACGAGGCGTCATGATAAACGAACATAAAAAAACAATTCTTATGCTGTCTACGAGAATACCTTATCCTTTGACAGCAGGGTTTCGTATCAAGATTTATACCGAATCAAAATATTTTAAAAATGATGGTTATGTCGTTGACCTCATGTATATCGGGTCTCTAGAAGAATACAACAAGTATAAAGAAGACCTTCGCGTGGTTTTTCGGCATGTCTATCGAATCGACAGGTCTAAGCCTGAAATCGCCATGAATGTCATTTGCAATATTTTTAAAAGAGACACCCCCTTCCAAGTGGCTCTTTACAAAAATAATAAATTTAAAAATAAATTTTTCGAAATAAAAAATAACTATGACTTTATCATCGGAAACCATATCCGGACGGCAGAATATCTGAAGCTTGCCGATCCAGAAAAAGTGATTCTCGATCTCCACGATGCCATTTCTTATAATTATAAAAATGCAATGCTTGTCGTTTCTGGTCTAAAGAAGCTTGTCTATCGCATCGAATATCCGCGCGTACTAAGCTATGAATGCCGAATCGTAAGCGAATTCCCAAAGATTGTCATCATCTCAGAAGACGATAAGAAGTGGCTTAAACAAAATGGCGCTGACATAAAAAACGTCTGCGTCATTCCGACAGGTGTTCGAGATGATATCAAAGACCAAAAAGAAAACTATGAAAAAGACGAACCGTCCATCTGCTTCCTAGGGAAAATGTCCTACCAACCAAACGCCGATGCGGTACTATGGTTTGCCAAAAATGTACTGTCGACGCTAGAAAAGAGAATTCCTGACATACGATTCTATGTCATGGGCATCGAACCATCGAAAGAGGTCTATAGTCTTACGAAAGATTCACACATCATCGTAACCGGTTTCATCGATAATCCCTACGCCGTCATGAAACGATGTATGGCGACCGTTGTGCCGATTCAAAATGGCGCCGGACTTCAAAATAAAGCTATGGAAAGCATGCTTGTCGGCACGCCTGTCATTGCATCGCCGATTGCCGCCGAGGGGCTCCATGCAGATGCAGGAAAGACATTTCTCCTAGCCGAAAAGCCAGCAGAATATGTCGAAGCCTTTCTTAAACTCTATCATAAACCAGATCTCAGAAAACAAATCGGAACAGCCGGCAGAATACATGTACTTGAAAATTTCACATGGCAAAGCATAGCAGAAAAGTGGGAAAAATTCATGCTAAAATAAAACTATAGGTTCATCGCATAAACCTCCATGTCGCAAAGGCTTAATATATCCACAGCCTCATACTTCGTGCAATTCCTATCCTCTTATGGTAATATATGGAAAGCAAATTCACAGGAGGTTCCTATATTATGAATAAATTTATGGTCCAAAAGGAAAACGATCTTGATTTCCGAAATCTTTGGTTCGCCACACTTCGAAAGTGGCGCTTCATCATCTTCTTCTCGCTCTGTATGATGGTTCTCCTCGGTGGACTTAGTTTCATGAAAGGACACCGGACGCTCTCTGATGAAACGGCTGTTTCCCAAAACAACAACCAGTACCAGGCTCAAATTGACGCATACAACCTTTCCGTTTCGAACCTAAATACACAGCTCGCCACACTGCAGGATCAGATCAAGCAGAAGCAGCATGAGAAGGACTTCCGCTACCTCTATTCGATTGATCCCTACAACACAGAGCAGCTCACGCACATTTATTCGATTGAGATTCCCGAAAACGAAGATGGCAGCCTGAAATCCGATATCGACACTGTAATCGGTGGCATCGACGCAACCATCGGAAACGCTGATCTCCAGTCAAGTCTCCTCCCATCCCGTGCCGGCCAGACCGAAGATGACTCGCTCAATGCGACCATCGTGCGCTCCTCAAACAACACATTGAAAACCTTCACGGTGATGATCCTCGCTGCCACCGAAGACGATGCTAACACCATCGATGCCGCGGTTGACCAGCTTTTAACCGAAAAACTTTCGGATATGCAGAAGCAGTACGGCGAGTTTACCCTGACTACGCAGGACAAGTCTGCGAAGGTCACCTCCAGCGATGTCATTCAGAACCTAAACACCAGTTACACCCAGGCCCTCACTAATCTCCAGTCTTCCCTCAGCTCGATCAGCAAGCAGCTTGATGATCTGAAATATCCGGAAGGCTCTTTCATCAACGCTTCTACCATTAAGAAAGCATCCATCAAGCGTGCCATCATCGGCCTGATTCTTGGACTCGTCCTTTCGGTCTTCTTCGTCATCCTCTGGTTCCTATCAAAGGATACTATCACTGGTGTCGATGAATTCTCAAAGAAAACGAACATGAACCTCCTCGGCTTCATGCCCCGCACGGTTTCCAAACTTCCAGGAAAGCATATCGATGCCTGGGTCAACCATATGGATGAAGGCACCACAGAAAAAGATCGTGACAAGACCCTCCATGCCATTGCAGCCCAGATCGAAGCTCTGATTCCAGCAAATGCTTCCGCCGTTGCTTTACATCCTGAAGCTACGATAAACGTACCTGCAACAGCTGACTCTGCAATTTCTGACAGTGCTACTTCTTCTGTCGTAGCCACGCAGAAAATTCTCCTGCTCAATGCCCATACGAACGCCGCCACAGAAAAACTCGCAGAAAGCTTAAAGTCTCTGAACCCCGACCGCTTCCTCGAAGCTGGTACTCTGCTTGACGATCCGGAAACGGTAAAGCTTGCGAAGGAAACAGGAACCGTTATTCTCCTAGAATCCCGTGGCAAATCCCGCTACTCGATCTTTTCACAGGAACTTAACCTTCTGAATACTATGAATACAAACGTACTCGGTACAATTTTACTGTAAGGAAATCGTATGGCTGTCTATCTTACTGTAGTTCCCTTCATATTGATTGGAAAACTGGTATCCGTCCGGTGCCATGAAAAATATGAAAATCTAAAGCGCATCGACCTCTTTTTGACCTTTATTCCATTTCTTATGATGGCGCTCATCATAGGCCTTCGTGGTCCAGAGGTCGGTTCTGATACCAACAATTACCTTTCGATTGCATCATGGTATGAGAATACCAGCTACAAAGATATCCTTCTTTTGTCCCTCGGACGTGGCGGTCTGACCGGAAAAGCCACGACGCTGGAATTTGGCTTTGAGCTTGTTACAAAATTTCTATACGATACTTTTCACACGGAACAAGCGCTTCTTATTTTTATGCCATGTGTTACATTTTTTTGCTTTTGGATTACTGTAAATTACCTGAGTGATGATCCCTATCTCTCTACGCTCATCATTTTCTCAACCGGATTTTTTACGAACTCTCTCAATATAGCGCGTCAGCTTACCGTCGTCGGGCTTATGTGCGTAGCTTATATTTTCATTTTAAAAAAGCGCTGGGGACTGTCTATCCTGATGACCCTCATAGGTTGTTCATTTCATCAGACTGCTATCATTCCTTTCCTCTTTTATCTTTTCATCCGGCAGATTCCCCTCCGGCGAAAATATGCCCTTTATGATTTTGCATCCATGCTGATGCTCGTCGTTCTGATTCATCCGATTGCCACGATCTTCGTTAAATTCTTTCCGAAATATACAACGTTCATCACCAAAACTGACCTTCTTGCGAAGTGGGGTATGATCCGCTTCGTCTGGATCTTTGAAATTTTCATCACGTTCTACCTACTGATGTATGCCTTTGGCAATATTGAAAAAAAAGAGATGACGCTTTATGACCGTCATCTCTTCTGCACAATCTGTTTTACCTATCTCTATATAGGCCTAACCTACTGCTCACAGTATGTCTGGCTGGTATCTCGTATCGGATTTTATTTCCAGCTTGGTACTGTCTTTCTCTTTCCGATGATACTAATAAGACTCCGGCAAAACGCGCCGAAGCCTTTCTACTTTTTCTGTACAGTTATGCTATATCTCTTTTTTATCGTTTGGTTCATCTTCTCCATCAAAAACGATCCGATGAACGTATATTCAAGCCCCTATCTCACCCTTTTCTTTAACCCATAACCTATCTTCCCATGATGTCTCTTAGTGTGTCATCCTTTGTAACCAAAAGCACAAAAGAAAATCCGACAAGATAAAAGCATCCACCAAGAAACAGTGTCAAAAGAGCCGGCAGAGAACTCTTAATCATGAAAATACCTGCTGGTATCGCTCCAATCATCATCGAAAGAAGATATTTTATCCAGGGTACACCTCTGACACCATCTTCGATGATTTCTCTCCCTAAAAATAGCTGAACCATAAGTACTAGCGTTTCCGCTATAGTTGTCGCAAGCGCTGCACCTGCAGCACCAAACTGTGGAATCAGATAAAGATTCAAAAGAAAATCCGATGCCGCACCGACCATGACAGAATAGAGCACATATTTTTCTTTATTTAAGGGCGTCAGAATCTGTACGCCGATTAATCCAGAAAGTCCAATCGGTATGAGAGACGGCATGATGAGTTTCATGGCGGAAACAGCAGGTGAAAAGCCATCTCCTGCCAAGAAAAGAATACAATCACGCGCAGAAACGATAAAGAAACCACATAGTAATATCGAAAGAAAAGCCGTCAGCTTGAGCGACTTTTTCATGAGCATAAAAAACTGTTCCTTTTCTCTTTGTTCTACATAGTATGACATCCTCGGAAGAAGCACGTTACCAAGAGATGTGACAATCGTCGTCAAAAGAATCTTGATCTTAACAGCCGCATTGTAATAGCCGACATCTGCGTCGGTTTTCATGATGCCCAGCATAAAAATATCAAGGTTTGTATAGACTGATGTTGTCACATTTTGTGCAAATAGAATGAGGATTGGCTTTAAGTGCCGCCGTAGTTTTGGTTTATAGATTTTTTTTAAGGTAATATAGCGCCGGAGTCGAAGAAAATTCAGGACATTGGATCCTGCCAACGCGAAAACTGATACGAAGGCATATGCAGCATACTGATTCTTCTCTCTCACGAAAATAAACAGAAGAGCGATAGATATCGTTTTAAACACAAGCGACCGGATCGTAATGTAATCATACTGTTCCAGCGCCTGATATAGCCAGTTCACGCCGAATAAGTTAAGTACAATGTTGATTCCTTCAATCAGGAAAAGCTTCCTGTCCTGCTGTAGCCGTGGAATCAGCGCGATAGAGCAGAGATATAGTACAGTTGTCAGGGCGGTTGCTATACTGTTTATGATAAAGATTTCCTGAACAAGCTTCGAGAGTTTCTCTCTGTCATCCTTTACCTTTGCGCACTCCCTGATACCATACGTCGGTATACCAAGCGATGCCAGCATCGTAAAATAATTAGCAACTGATGCTGCAAAGGCAACCTTACCGATTCCTTCAGCATAGAGAATTCTGGATGCATACGGAAATGTAATCAGCGGAAACAAAACATTTGATGCTGTAAGCACCAGATTCATCATAAAATTGTATCGAATCGTATGCTTTTTCACGCTCATTTTTTCCTGATGTTCTTATATAAGCGGCTGTCTAATAATCGCCGATACATACTTTCACTGAAATGTAATTTATTCATAAGCTGATACGCTACTCTTTTCCACGTAAGTCGGCGATACAAATCGGGTGCTTTCATCTTAAGCATCCTGTTATATGCTGTGAAATCGCGATTTCCCTTCCGTTTATCCTTTTCAAGAAGACAGGTCGTCACATAATGGCTAAGAATCACTTGTTCTATCATAAGCTGACAGAAAACAGCCTTAGGCTGAAGGCTTTCCCGATTCTGTCTCGACGTATGATTCTTTTTATCTTTTGCTTCACCTTTCTTCAAATTTGTATAGAAATTCAGCAGATTCTCCGTCACGCTCTCCGAATCTCCAAGCCGCTTCACCCGGCTTTTTGCTGACACACTTTGCGATACATCGCCGATTCTATATGCATAAAGATAAAGATTCACCGGATAAAAAGATTTAGCCAGAGCACAATTGACTGTCACATATTCCATGTCCTCATAAAATACCTTTCGTGGCAGCCGATGTCCGACCTTAAGACAGTGTTCTCTTCGAAAAGCTACGCCATGATAGGAAAGGCAGCGAACATAGATTCGAAAGTCATGTACAATCTCATCAATCGAATAGCTCTTCTGAAAATCTGATACCTCAGGCAATCTGATTGGATAGGCAACTCTTTGACCGGTCTGTTGGTCGATCGTATAGTACGGAAGGATGACAACATCTGCCTCACACTTTGACAGAATATTTATAAGCTTCGGAAGATGATTTGTTATGACCCAATCATCAGAATCCACACATTTTATGTATTTTCCATTTGCTCGTGTGATACCGCTATTAAGCGCCTCTCCGTGTCCGCCGTTTTCCTGTGAATACACTGTAAAAAGACCGGGATATTTTTCTGTGTATTCCATCGCAATCTTGAGTGTTTTATCCCTTGAACCATCATCGATGATGATAACCTCCATTTTTTTACGAGGTGCATCATCATCACAAAGAAAGGAACCCAGGCATTTTGACAGCGTTCGTTCCGCATTATATGCAGGCACAATAAAGGATAAAATTTTTTCCGTTCCTACGCTGTCCATTTAGAACCCTCCTGCTTTTTCCCGCCTTGCATATTCATACATCTTAGAGACAATTTCCTGATACTGTTTCATGGCCGCTTGTGCTGAATACTTCTCCAGAAAAACTTGCCTAGCATACGAATTAAAAAATATATCCGTGTTAGATGATTTTGCCTCATCTAGCTTAGAAGTTAAAAAACGATTGATTTTTTCGATGAAGGCCTTCGCATCATCGCAAAGTCCTCCCACCTGATTGAAATCAACATCATAACCCATAAAAGCTTCCGTCGTGCCAAAAATATACTTACCCTGCATCAGTGCTTCTGCTGTCTTGAATTTCATGCCGGCACCACTGAAAATCGGAGAAACGATTGCTGCTGCATCTTGATAGTACGGATCTGTAGAGGGTACAGTTCCTATTACCTTCACCTTCTTGGATATTGCAGCAAACTCATTACGTCTATTTTCGAAATTTTTCCCGACAATCCATAAATCAGCAGAAATGTATGGTAATACATTTTTCACGAACCATAAAATACCCTGATAGTTCGGTCCGAAGTTATTCCCTACGAACAAAAGATGCGCCTTCAAAACTCGTTCGGATGCAGAAACAGTGCTCTTTATCGCTTCCCTTTTTGATTTCTGCTCGCTTGTACCATCTGTTACTGTATCTGATATCCCATCTATTTTTTGAGTCGTATCCTTCTTCACAAAATTATCTTTACAATTTGTCGGTACAATATATTCTGCCTTTCTATGATAAAGTTCTTCAGATCTCCTGGCATCACGCTGATTCAGACTCACCATAATTTGCGCATAACGAAAAGCTTGACTTTCATCTATTCTTGCAATGTTTGATTTTACAAAACGCTTAAAAATATTTGAGGATTCTGCGCGGTAATAATCGTATTCACAATTTACCGAAAAGCAAACTGATGCAATATTACGTTTGGAGAGCGCACAAATCGCCTTGCCAAACATGGCACTCATAAATACCACAAAGTCAGCTTCATGATCTATTGCGCAGTTTACTATTTTCCTTGTCACTCGATCAGAAATCCATGGAATGAAAACAGAATAATTATTATCACAAACCCTTGCTAATCCGCTCACAGCATTATCATCATTAATCTGTAGAAGCACTGCATCCGTAAGCTTTGAGAGACATTCAAACGCCTGCTTCTCATAGGCGCCTCCGCCATCTCTTACATTAGAAAGATTATGAAATGTCACAAATAGTATTTTTGCAATAGTTCTCTTTTCATTCACAAGTTGTGATGTCCTTTCTTCTCGCATCAGATGTATAGCTTTATCCGAAGAAATGGTCTTCCAGCATCAGACACAGGCAATGATACACTGGAAGATGTAATTCCTGTATCAAATAGGTCTCTTTTTCTGGAACCTTGATTGCAACATCAGAAACCTTCGCAAGCTCCCCGCCTGGCATGCCTGTGAGGCCGATTACCTTGATATCTAGAGCTCGTGCTACGACTGTAGCGCTCATGACATTCCGGCTGTTTCCACTTGTACTGATGCCCAAAAAGACATCTCCAGGACGTCCGAAGCCATAAAGCTGTTCCGCAAAGACACCATATCCGTCTACATCGTTAATATAAGCAGTGGTCATCGCTTCATGCGCGACAAGCGGAATCGCCATGAGGCCACGTTCAAGATTCCGGCTGAGCTCCCCACCACGTACCGGATCGATGGCCATCAACTTCTCTGCAAACTCTTTAGGCACAGGGCGTGGTCTCTTAAAGCGTTTCATAAGCTCCCCTGCCATGTGCTCAGAGTCAGCAGCAGACCCTCCATTCCCAGCGATAAGAAGCTTCCCGTCATGCAGATAACAGTCTTCTAGTATTTGATATGCATCCACTATACTTTCCCTGCAAACAGATAGAGATGGATACCTCTCAATCAGTCGATTTACGTGCTGATATAATTTTTCTTCCAAGCTATGCTATTCTCCTTTGAAAGCCTTCGTTACGAAGCGAAGCAAACTGTCTACCGTCATATCCTGTTGAAAATCCTCAGTTCCGATCAATGCTGTATGACAGCCTGCGTTCTTTCCTGCCTGTACATCGATCTTACTGTCCCCTATCATCCAGCTTTCAGAGAGATCAATGTTAAAATCCTGTGCAGCCTTAAAAAGGAGTCCGGGCTTCGGCTTACGACAGTCACAGTCTATTTTAAGCTCCGGCACTTCTCCTTCGAAACCACGATCCGGATGATGAGGACATACGTATATCCCGTCCAGATACGCCCCGTCTTTCCCAAGTAATGTTTCCATCTTATCATGAATAAGTGAAAGCTCCTCGATACTCACTTCACCACGCGCTACTACTGGCTGATTTGTGATAACGATGGCAAGATAGCCGGAGGAATTAATTTTCCGAATTGCCTCACTGACCCCCGGTAAGAGCTCGAACGCTCGAATATCTCGTAAGAAACCGACATATCGATTGATTGTTCCATCCCGATCCAAAAAAATCGCCTTCTGCTTATTCGTGAGCTTTTTCGATGATATGATACCCCTTCGAAAATCCTCTGATACCTGCCTGTATCGCTCTGGTGTCCCCATGTCCTTCACATATTCAGGACTATCATAGCAGAAAAGCTTACCTGTTCCAGCAAGCGGTTTCAAAATATCCCGATCCAGGTCAATCTTTTTTTTGAAATCGGTTTTATTTCTATTGCACGATTCATTACCCGTGTTTTCAGGCATTTCGGTTTCATTTCTAAGCTTAAGGCACGAAGTGAAATGTTCAAATATTTTAGGGGACAAAATATGGAGGCCAGCATTCACTCTGTTTTTGTACCATTGCGGTCTTATATCTTCTTTGGCGAGCCAACTTCGAACTGCATTATCCTTGTCAGCAATGATAAGCCCGCTATCGTAAGGATGTTCATTTGGATGCGTTAATATAGTTGCAAGGCTGCCTTTTTCACGATGATACGTCACAAATCGACGAATATCGATATCAAAGACTGTATCTCCATTAAGAAGGAGAAAATCGTCTTTCAAGTTAAGCCTTAGGAGTGCTCCGGCATTTCCCAGAGGTTCTTTCTCGATATAATAATCAATATGTATTCCCAGCCGAGCCCCATCCTGAAAATAATCAATGATCTGATTTGACAGGTAGCCAACAGTAATTGTGATATCGTAAAAGCCCTGATCTCTTAAAGAGATTAATTCTCTTTCCAATACCGGTACTCCATCCAAAGGAATCATCGGTTTCGGTGTATCAGGGAACAAATTTGCGATTCTGGTTCCTCGTCCCCCAGCCATAATTACTGTTTTCATCGTCTTCGACAACCTCTTAATCTTCACTTAGTCTGGAAGAACATACTCCTCAGGAGCATAATATAAAACTCGCGTACCTTCATTTTCAAAGTGAAATGGTACATATAAGAGCTCTTTCAGTGCATCTCTCACTTCTTCCTGTTTTTCTAATGGCACATAAAAGATAAGAAACCCCCCTCCGCCAGCACCAAGTAATTTTCCTCCTAAAGCACCGGCTTTTTTACCTCTTTCATAAAACTCGTCAATTTCCTCAGTCGTGATAACATGACCTGTTTGTCGCTTTAATTTCCAGGTTTCATCAAGAAGGAGTCCAAAATCATCCAGGTTTTTATCTTTATTTGTAAGGATATCTTCCGCTTCATCAACCAAGGAAAGCATCTTTAGCTTCTCTTCTATTTTATCTTCGTCCTTTTCGTTTTCCCTTTGTATTTCGGAAGAAAAGTGCGTAAAACCAGTAAAAAACATCATAAGATGGTCATCAAGAAGTCGTTTTCTATCTGGTGAAATAATGATCGGCAAAACCTCATAACTTCCATCCCTGTTAAAATTAATCCTGTTAAAGCCGCCAAAAGAAGCCGCAATCTGATCCTGCCAGCCTCCGGCTTCATCACATAGCACACGTTCGAGATAGATAGCTTCATCCGCTAATTTTCTCTTATCGGCATATTTTCCCTTTAAAGCATAAAAGGCATTTAACATACCCACAGCAAAAGAACTGGAAGTTCCCAATCCAGATCTTGCAGGTAAATCTGCCTCATAATTAAGCCGAATCTCATGAATATGAAGATATTTCATCGCTTCACGAACAGCAGGATGTTGAATCGAATTCACATCTCGAACACGTTCTAGCTTAGAATAAACGATCTCATTTGTATATTCAAAAAAACGTGGCAGATGTCGAACAGTCACATAACAGTATTTATCAAAAGTCGTTGATAAAACAGCACCTCCATGCTGCCGAAAGAAAGCTTCCTTATCAGTTCCACCGCCAAAAAAAGACATGCGAAACGGAGTTTTAGTAATAATCACTTTATGCAACTCCCTACCATAGTGTCAATTTATAAAAAAGAGGAATCCATCACTTGATTCCTCTCATTATAACACCAACACTACAACACTTCTTTTATTATTTTTATATATTACGATTGACAGATCGATCAATCAGTTTTTACTTGCTGCTATAGATTCTTGGACTTTATCAATTGTCATAGATGGATCAAAAGGCATCTCTTCCCCAGCTTTAACAGTATCGTCAATCACTGTTTCACCATTTTGTGTAACAACATAATGATAGTTGTACTTGTCAAAGAAGGTTCCAAAATTTTGTCCATTGGGAAGTTCAAAGCGAAAATCTTGCATTTGACCTTCTTCACCGATATCGAGTGTTAAATTCGTAAGTAATGCAATGATTGCATCCCCAGATACATTTTCAGCTACTTCCAAATTTAAGTCACATATCATTGACGTGTTATCTCCACTTATTTCAAGATTCTTTATAAATGGAAAAGTAGTTTTATAATAATCATCCTGAAAAGTTTCAATAACATTATTGTTAATCTGAATAAAGTCTATATCATATGGATCAGATTCAGACCGCACTGATGTTTCAGGCGCATCGACAGGAGCCTCATATGTAGGTTTACATGCAGTTAAAATTATTGCAACGAAAAATATAAGAAGTTTTTTCATAATATTTAATTAAAGATATTATATTCTACTTATAAGGGGAGGCTACAATCTGTAGCCTCCCCTTATATTTCCTTTATAAATTACTAAGTTAATAATTAGTAATTAACGCCCTTAGTGAGTACTTTAGAAGTATCAACCTCTTTATACTCATATTCCTTTGTAGTCTCATTATAAACTTTCTTATAAACAGTATCTGGAACCTCATTAAGAGCAATAATATTAGAAGCACCCTTTACGTATTCACCCTTACTGTTCTTAGTATAATAGTTATCAAAGAAATCATTGTAAGCGTCATCAGACTTAAAGTACATAAGAACCTTTGCATCATTATCAGTATTACCAACTACATAATAATGATCATTTTCATCTCTAAGCTTGGTCTTATTAGCAACAACTGTACCACTCTTATTAACAAGAATCTTTCCAAGAGTCTTCTCATCAGTTACAACAAGATCCTCACCAGGAGTAACGGTATCCTTATAAGTAGCATTCAGTCCAACATAGTTAGAGTCATCATCATCAGTAGCCTTAAGAACGAGACCATTTACAGTATACTTCTTAATCTTGCTTACGTAACCTGTAGTAGCCTGACCTGTCTTTGTATCAAAATAGAACTGATATGTATCATCATCAAGTTCAACATTCTGATAGCCAGTCTTTCTAGAACCATCCTTCTCTTCATCTGTCGAATAGAAGTACAGGCTATGGCCATCAACCTTCTTGTTTACAGTGCCATCAAGGAACTGAGCGCGAGTATATTTGTCATGATCGAATTGATCAACATACTGCTTATCATCAGCCATGACAAAATCAGTCTTCATACGGCCAGCTTCATCAAATGCATACCACTTACCATTGATCTTCTTGATTTCGTTGCTTGCAAGAACACCAGACTTGTTGTAGTACCACCATGAATACTCATCCTTGTTATAGTCATCGCCAACAAGCTTTTCGCTGTAATCCTCTGAAGGAATAGCCCAAACCCACTTGTTCTTTCTCTGAGCGCCATCGCCGTTAGCATACTTAAGAGTAGATGCTGTCGTATCATTATCCACTTCACTTACTGTGCTACCGTCAACATCAACCCACTCGTCAAGCATATGGCCATCATCAGCAAGAAGATATGTCTTTCCATCAACCTTTTGCTTACCAGTCTTCTTCTCACCATTCTTGAAGTAGAACCAGTAATCCTTCTCATCACCGTCGCTATTTGTTACAGTGAGCTGCTTCCAGCCGTTCTCAGCATGGCCATCGTTCCAACCGTTGAAATACCACTTGGAATCTTCCCAAGCAGTATCATTATCATCCTGCTGATCCCAGTTTGTAGCATTGATCCAACCATAAAGCATATGGCCTTCATCATCGAAGCAATACTTAAGGCCATTGATGGTCTTCAGCTTATTCTTTGTAAGCTCCTTATCAGCATCATTGGTATAAGCCTTACCATCGGATCCGAAATAGTACCACCAGTACTCAGCATCGATGTCTGTGTTCTCAGAGCCATCAAGTGCTACTGCCTTCCAAGTGTTGGAAACTCTAGCACCATTAGCATCTACATAATAGTACTTGGTCTTGGACTCTGTAGTATCCTCAATGAGGGAATCCGTAACCATGTTGCCGTCATCGCCGAGCCAGAACCACTGACCGTTTGAAGACTTCCATGTGTCTGTTACAGGCTCGCCATCCTTGTCAAGGTACTGCCAGGAACCAGTTGAATTGTCCCAGCCCTCTGCGAAAGATACTGCAGAGAAACCTACTGCAAGGAGTGCTGCTGCTGACAGTGTTGCAAGAACCTTTGTCTGCTTTTTCATAATAAAACACTCTCCTTTTTTCTTTTTGAACAAATTTTAATTAATTCTTAGTTTTGAATTAATTTTGTTCAGTTACGGTGAGATTATACCGCCGAGGTTTCTATTAATCAAGTCCTTTTCCTGTTTCCTTGACCAATGTACCTCAAGAAATGTACGATTTGGTATAGCTCATCTGTTACGATTGTGATTCTACTCCCTTAGCTTGATTTTCTGCATAATTTAATTATCTTGAAATCTTACGGAATTATGAAGGTAAATCTTTTGTTCTTTTTAAGAAAGTCTTAAAGAATTACCAACTAAAACTTCCCACGTCAAAATGACGTGTTGAACCTTGAAAACTCTATATTCCGGCGCGAAAAAAATCTTCAGGCAGCCTGATTTCGTTCTGAAAGTGCCTTCTGGATGAACTCTGGAAGTCTCTGATAGAACTCAGAAGCAAGCTTGTCAATCTCATCTTCTGATAGATGCATGATTTCCTGAACACAATGAAGCATCGCCTCGCTGAGAATAAGCATGGATCTGTCATAAGTGATATCTTCCATCTCATCAAGCAGTTCGTAAAAGATATCACCTATCGTTCGTTCATCAGTATCTTTCCTCTGATAAACGGACAATAGCATATACCTTGCGAACACGATAGCGACATGTGCATTCAAAGCATCAAACGAAAGACTGTGACATTCGTTAATGAGGTTGAGATAGGACTTGCAGGTCTTGAAAAAGACCTCGATATCCCATCTTTTGCCATAAATACGAATGATCTCGTCTTCAGAAAGATCCGGATCCGTGCAGATCAGCGCAAGCCATTCCTTACGGTTAGCCCTGTTTCTTACACAGACAATCTTTGCAGGAATCGAATGTTCGTCTTCAGCATCCTTGCCAACTGTTACATTGACAGAAAGCAGATACCTCGAACGACCTCTGCGCTTTTTGCAACGATTGTAGATCTGCTTGATGTTCAGTGACTTGTCGTTGTAAATGTAATGGATTTTGGTACTGAGCTTCACCATCGCAATGGATGTCATGCCCATATCCTTGATCTTTACAAGCTGATGAGGACTGGAGAACCAGCTGTCGAAGAGAACATACTTTGCTTTGTGTCCATTCTTGATGGCATATTGAAGAAGCTTCAGCATGACATCGGTACCTTTTTCAACCGCAAGAGCACGGCGCTTTCCGGCAAGCGAGCGCTTGTCGAAGCTGCTGAAATCTCCGATCTGGTTCGATTCCTTTGATGAAGCCAGGAGGCTGAAGTTGATCGGCGTAAAGGAGACTCCGTCTGAATAGCCAAGCGTAAGAAGACGGAAGCCTTTCTTGTAAGACATGGAAACATGATCAAACACCTTGGACGCCAGCTGCGTTTTCTTGTAGCCTTTTCTCTCATACAGGGAATCGTCAATAATGAATGCATCTGCCCGATCATCGCTGGTCAGAGGACGTATGAATTCATTTACGATCTTTGCAGAGAGCAGTGTAACAAAGCGCAACCAGTTGGTTCCCGCATGGTTCAGGAAACGGTAAAAGGTGTTCTTGGAAAAATCGCCTGAAAAAT
>Ga0256406_1003402_pt1 | contig 19866 bp, 12 predicted proteins | sample RumenRJG_03DNA_FD_185986 | JGI IMG/M metagenome (GOLD analysis project Ga0256406, IMG submission 185986) | Bovine rumen microbial communities from Lethbridge, Alberta, Canada - RJG_03 | ecosystem: Host-associated > Mammals > Digestive system > Stomach > Rumen | place: Canada: Alberta | collected...
TCCTCTAAGAGCTGAGCAAAAAAGAAGCTGAGTCCTGAAGAATAACATTATTATTCTTCATCCAGCTTCTTAACTTAACGGGTCAAAATCTCAATATCACTTTCATGAGCTTATCTTAATGACATTGAGGCTTGACCTGTGCTTTTTTGTTTCCTAGGGAATCATTTGTTTTCGAATGATGTTTTGACAGATATAATGGGACAATGAGGTGTGACAATGGACTGGAAGACATATTTTAATGAGCGCAGTCTGCATAAGGGCCTTGCTTTATGGAAAGCAAAGTCTGTCATCAGCTGCAATGCGACGGGAGATCTTGTGACCGGCAGAGTCAAAGAATCCGGCAGGGTCTATATGACCTCTGTCAATTTGAGTGAGGGTTTTCATGCGTCCTGCTCCTGCCGCAATGCCGCAATGGGGATGCGCTGTGCCCATATGGCAGCGCTGCTGTATGCCCGCGATGCCCAGTTACATAAGCAGATTGATGTGCATAAGCCTTTGTTTGATGCTAGAAAGGATGCCAGGTGCTACTTTGATCTTGCCCGTATTTTCAAAGATGTTCGGTTTCCATCCGAGATGGTCCGTCAGGCCCGCATCCTGGTCATGGATAAGACGGTCATTTTTGACGGTGTTCAAACTTCCTACTGGAGTCATTATGGCCTGCGTGACAGCAGTGAGCAGTCGCTGATCATTGACGGCCACATCGGTACTGATGATTATCCCAGAAAAATTCAGGTCGTTGTGACTCATGATCATTATGTGGGTGGTACATGTGATGAGGATTACATTTATTCAACATATGCCAGCCGTCTATGCGCCCATCAGCTTGCCCTGCTGTTACTGGCGGAGGAAACGATCCAGCATTTCAATCTTGGCGATGCGACCGACTATGGTGCTGATCAGTTTCTGACTGCCTTTGCCGAGAAGCGCACATCACGCCGCCTCAAGGAAATCGGTACAAAGAACAATGTGATCCAGTTTAAGCCAAGACTGACTGTCACAGAAGATGGCAAGCTGGAACTTGGCATGAAGATCGGTACGGGCAAACTGTATCTTGTTAAGGATATGTCGGCGCTGCTGGATCAGAAAGACAGCGGCGAGACGGTCAAACTGGGCAAGAACAATGAAATCAATTTCGGCATGCAGGATTTTGTCAGCGAAGATGAGAAGTATTTCAATTTCATGCGCACCCAGATCCAGGAATCCAGGGCAGAATTTGCCCGTTTTACACGGCGCTACTATGATGCCTATACATACTCACGGCCGGCGTTTCCAGGCATCAAAAACAGAATGGAGCTGTCTGATCATACGCTGGATGTCTTTTTTGATACAGCAGAAGGGGATGTTATTGAATTTGCGGACAAGCGGAAAAACAGCAGTTCTGCCAGCTCATTGCAGCTGAAGGACGGCCAGGCAAAGCTGAAACTATCCATTGAGACAGATATTGATGCCGACCGCAATGTCCAGTCCGTGCAGCTGTATCTGCCAAGAAGCGAGGTCTTCCATGGCTCACGCTATTACTATGCGATCAGCGGCTCCACACTATACCGTCTGCCGGAAAAAGAAGCAGAAATGCTGGATACGATGGGGCTTGGCAGCAATGGCGCGGATTCGATCCGCATCGGCATGCGCCGTCTTTCCGAATTCTATTATCACATCCTGCCGATTCTGCAGCAGTCCGGCTATTTTGATATCCAGGAAGATGACAAAGTGGCAGAGATTGTCCCGCAGGAAGGTACCTATGATTTCTATCTGGACCGCCATGATGATGTGCTGACCCTGTCAGCGCAGGTATCCTTTGGGGATGTCAGCTATCGGATCATCGATGATCATTGGAATGATTATGAAAACTCACCGCTGCGTGATCATACGTATGAGCGTGAGATCCTGGATACCGTACAGCTGTATTATCCTGATTATGACAGAGATCATCATCAGTTTACGGCTGATGCGGATGATGATACGGTCTACAGCATTCTCAGTGAAGGCATCAAGGCACTGATGATGCTTGGTGAAGTACATGTAACAGATGCCTTTGACAAACTGCGCATCCGCAGAACACCAGTTGTCTCCATCGGTGTTCGCACTGAAAACAACCTGCTGGATCTTTCCATTGCCACCCATGACATGAGTGAGGAGGATCTGCTGGCTTTGCTTGACAGCTATAAGCAGAAGAAAAAGTATCACCGGCTAAGCAATGGTGATTTCATTGAACTGGACCAGAATGATTCTCTGGATGTGCTATCTGCCTTGTTTGATACGATGAACATCTCACTGGATGAATTCACCAATGGCAAGATGCAGCTGCCGCTGTACCGTGCCCTGTATATCAATAAGCTTCTGGAGGAACATGACAGCGTCGCGGCAGACCGTGACCGCACATTCCGCAATCTGATCCGCAACTTTGAAAATGTGCGTAATTCCGACTATGAAGTGCCATCCAGTCTGCAGGATACGATGCGCTCCTATCAGATCTATGGCACCGAGTGGATGCATACCCTTTTGACATGCGGATTTGGCGGCATTCTGGCCGATGACATGGGCCTTGGCAAAACACTGGAAACCATTGCCTTACTGCTATCACGCAGGGAAGAAGGGATCCAAAAGCCTTCCCTGGTGATCACACCGGCATCTGTTGTCTATAACTGGATGGAAGAGTTCAAGCGTTTTGCACCGCAGATGAAGGTGCTTCCGGTAGTTGGTACCGCAAAAACAAGAAACCAGCTGCTGAACCAGAAGGCAGATGTGTTTGTGACAAGCTATGATCTGCTCAAGCACGATATCAAGAGCTACCAGCAGTACAGCTTTGATGTGGAAGTGATTGATGAGGCGCAGAATATCAAGAATCCTGGCTCTGCAGCTGCCAAGAGTGTCAAGATCATCCCGAGTGACCACCGCTTTGCTTTGACTGGTACACCGATTGAAAACCGGCTGTCAGAGCTCTGGAGTATCTTTGATTATCTGATGCCAGGCTTCCTGTTTACGTATGATACGTTCAAGTCACGCTTTGAAACGCCGATTGCCCGCAATAAGGATGAAGCAGTGACCCAGCATCTGCGCCGAATGGTATCGCCGCTGATCCTGCGGCGTCTGAAGAAAGATGTGCTCAAGGATCTGCCGGATAAGATGGAAGAGACGGTCTTTGCAAAGTTTGATGCGGATCAGCAGAAATTATATGATGCCCAGACGGTGCATATGAAGCATTCTTTGCTGGCATTACAGAATGGTGACAGTAAGAACAAGCTGCAGATTCTTGCCGAGCTGACAAAGCTGCGGGAGATCTGCTGTGATCCAAGACTGATTGCCACGGATTATACCAAGGGCTCTGCCAAGCTTGATACATGTATGGAACTCATTGAAAGTGCGATGGATGGCGGCCACAAGATGCTTGTATTCTCGCAGTTTACAAGCATGCTTGCATTGATTGAGGAAGAGCTGCAGAGCAGACACATTGCCTATGATCTGATCACTGGAGCAACGCCAAAGCTGGAACGGCAGCGTCTGTGCCACAGCTTTAACAATGATGATACGCCGGTCTTCCTGATTTCCTTAAAAGCAGGCGGAACAGGTTTGAATCTGACCGGGGCAGATGTGGTCATCCACTATGATCCATGGTGGAATCTTGCAGCCCAGAATCAGGCAACTGACCGTGCCCACCGGATTGGCCAGGAACATAACGTGACTGTGTATAAGCTGATTGCCCAGGGGACAATTGAAGAGCGTATCATGGAACTGCAGAATACAAAGAAAGATCTGGCAGATGCGATCCTGAATGGTGAGACGGCAAGTCTTGCATCGCTGTCTGCAGAAGAACTGATGGAGTTAATCGGATGAGTGAAAAGAAAACAACAACACGCCCGGTGATTGAAACAAAGCTGCGGCACAATATTCTCAGTATTCCCGAAGAGGCCCGAAGAGCCTCCGGTATTGTCGTCTTTGGCAGAAGAATCAAGACACTCGTATTTACAACCGATGTGGCGATTATCCGCAACTGTGATGCCGATGCCGTCTTTGCGGTGTATCCTTTTACACCCCAGACTGCCATTGGCGATTCCGTCATCAAGTATTCCTACATTCCGGTTTTCTGCGGGGTAGGCGGCGGTACCACGCATGGTGTCAGAACCATCGGCCTGGCCAGGGATATGGAAAGCAGTGGTGCTATGGGCGTTGTCCTCAACAGTCCGATCACAAACCTGAACCTGGCTGCGGTTGCCAAAGCAGTAGATATTCCGGTTGTGATAACCGTTACCAGCATGGATACAGATATCCAGAAACGCCTGGAGGCCGGTGCATCGATTCTCAATGTGGCCTGTGGGCCAAAGACACCGGAAGTGATCCGGCATATTCGTGAGCATTTTCCGGATGTCCCGATCATTGCCAGCGGCGGCAGTAAGCCGGAAACGATCATTGCAACCGTGGAGGCAGGTGCCAATGCCATTACATATACACCGCCAAGCACCGCACAGCTGTTTGCGTCCATGATGGACAAATACCGGGGTGATGCACAATGAAGCCGATCCTGTTCTGGGACTTCAACGGCACCATTCTGGATGATGTGCATCTGACATGGCAGATTGAAACAAGGATGCTGCAGGAGCGCCATATGCGCACTTACACACTGGAAGAATACAAAGACATGTTCTGCTTTCCGGTGATTAATTACTACTACAGGATGGGTTATACGTTTGAGAACGAAACATATGATGATGTTTCCGTGGAATTCAATGATGCCTATGCCAGAGGATTCTCTTCCTGCCGTCTGATGCCGGGATTTCTTACAAAGATTCAGGAAGCAATTCAGAAGGGGTATGAGAATATCATTCTCTCCGCATCGCAGAAAGACAATCTCAAACAGCAGTGCCGGGAGCTTGGCATTGATCAGTACTTTTCCTATCTGCTTGGTACGGATAATCTCTATGGCGGCTCCAAGATCGATATGGCCATAGCATTTATGCAGAAACAGAAGATTGATCCTACAAACTGCCGCTTCATTGGTGACACTCTGCATGATCAGGAATGTGCCAATGCAATCGGCATCAATGATGTCGTTCTGGTTGCCCAGGGTCATCAGTCCAGAAGTGTGCTGGAAAGCGGCTGTGACCATGTGGCAGATTCTTTGATGGAGGTAGAGCTGTGATGAAGCGCTGCAAAGTCGATCAAAAGTGCGGCGCATGCCGCTATCTTGCAATACCTTACAGCCAGCAGCTGATTCAGAAAAGAAATAGGGTGCGGGAATTGTTTCCTGGCGTCAATGTGGAACCTGTGCTGGGCATGGAGGATCCTTACCATTACCGCTGCAAGATTTACTGTGCCTTTGGCTATGACCGCAATGGTCATGTCAAAGCAGGTCTGTATCAGGAACACAGCCATAAGATTGTTTATACAGATGCCTGCCTGATCCAAAACAGCAGGGCAAATGCCATCATTCATGATTTGTGCAGGATTGCCGATCAGCTGCACATTGAACCCTATGATGAAGATGCCGGCACGGGTGTTCTGCGCTATGGCTATCTCAGAGTTTCTCATCAAAGCGGTGATGTCCTGCTGACCATTATCATCGGATCTCACTTCCTGCCCAGAGAAAAGGCATTTCTCTCATTGCTGCGCAAAGCACATCCGGAAATCAAGACTGTCATTCTCAACTATAACCATGGTACAGATTCCATGGTGCTGGGACCAAATGAGAAGGTGATCTATGGCCCAGGATCCATCACGGATACCATAGACGGCCTGACCTTCTCCATCTCCTCAAAGTCCTTTTTCCAGGTCAATCCTGTCATGACAGCAGTGTTGTATCAGACAGCTCTGGATCTGGCAGATCTGAAAAAGAATGAAACAGTACTGGATGCCTGCTGCGGCATTGGGACCATTTCACTGTTAGCTGCCAGACAGGCATCTTTTGTCCTGGGCGTGGAGATCAATCCGCAGGCTATCCGTGATGCAAAGAGAAATGCGAAGATCAACCATATCAGCAATGTCGAGTTCATCGCGATGGATGCCGAAGAATTCATCCGCCATCTGGGAGAAAGACCGGATGTTGTCTTTCTGGATCCGGTCAGAGCAGGACTTTCCGAAAACTTCCTGCACACACTGGGCAGTCTGCAGCCGGACAGGATTATCTATGTTTCCTGCAACCCGGAAACACAAGCCAGAGATACAAAGATCCTGCGCAGGTATGGCTACCGGATCCGCACCATGATTCCGGTTGATCAGTTCCCATTTACGCCAAATATCGAGAATATAGCGTTACTGCAAAAGAGGACATCGCGGAAATACTGAATTTTACTCACTTTTCGGAGCATATGATCTTTGGAAAAACCAGCACATCTGCTCGTGGAAAGCGTTTAGAAAAGTATATTCATGTCAGCGTTGCTGTCCATCTCGACACTGTAGCAACAAAAACTCCACCTGATCAGCCTGTTATAAACAAATGATTTTTGATCTGAATATGGACGCGATTTATTGCATTTCCAATAAACCGGCGTCCTTTTTCTATGCCGGTAAATAGAAAGGAGGGAAGGAAAATGCAATTCGATTATTTTACAGGCAGACAGACAGAACAGTTTGCATTCTATCAGATTCCTAAGATTCTGATCATGGATGAGCGCTTTGAGCAATTATCACTTGATGCAAAGCTTTTGTATTCGATCATGTTGGATCGGGCAGCCTTATCGAGCAAGAATGGATGGCTTGATGATAAGGGAAGAGTCTACATCATTTACACGCTTGAACAAGTGATGGCAGATTTGCACTGTGCCAATCAAAAGGTGTCCCGGATGATGAAGGAACTGGTGAAAATTGGTTTGATTGAGAGAAAAAGGCAAGGACAGGGTAAACCTACACTGATCTATGTTAAAGACTTTACGACCGGACTTGACGAAGAACAGCCTAAATCATCACAAGTCCAGAATCATGAAAATCATGAGTCTGAAGCAGATGACCCTGAGAAAGATGGAGTATCACAAGTCTTGAATCATGAAAATCATGAATCTGATGTTGTGAATATCATGAGTCCAGAATCATGGAAATCACACACTAATAATACTGATAATAACAAGACTGAGAATAACGAGACTGAATCTATCAATCAATCAGCATTCCCAACACATCATTCACTAGAAGAATCGAAACGGTCAGAGCCAGATGGATATGATGTGATGAGAAATCGCATTCAGCTTGAAAGTTATCTGAAGAACAAACTGTACTACGATGACCTGCTGATGAAGTATCCGTATGACCACGGAAGAATTGATGAGATCTTTGGAGTACTGGTAGAAGTTTTAACAAGCAAAGCAAAAGCTTTCAGGATTGCTGGGGAAGATATGCCAGCCAAAGTGGTAAAGAGCAGATTCATGAAACTCGAATACAGTCATATAGAGTACATTCTGGAATGCTTCCGCGTTCAGGTTACAGATATCCGGAATATCAAGCAATATCTGCTGACAACAATCTACAATGCACCGCTGACCATCGATCATTACTACACAGCAAAAGCCCATTACGTAATGGCTAATTGGAAAGAAGGAGAAGAGTTATGAAAGACAAATCAACCGTAATTGCGGTTGTCAATCAAAAAGGTGGTACCGCTAAGACTACCACCGTTGAGAATCTGGGAATCGGTTTGGCAAGAGAGGGATACAGAGTATTGCTTATCGATGCCGATCCGCAGGCATCTCTCACAATCAGTCTTGGATATCCAAGACCGGACGATCTGTACCTTACGTTGTCCGATCTCCTCAACAGCACTATAAGTGAGAATTCTATTTCTCTCAAGGATGTCATTTTGCATCAGAATGAGGGAATTGACTTTATCCCGTCAAACATCTCACTTGCAGGGCTGGAGGTATCGCTTGTAAATACGATGAATCGTGAGCGCATCCTGATGCAGCTGCTGGAACAGTTCAGGAGCAGCTACGATTACATCCTGTTGGACTGCATGCCTAGCCTTGGCATGCTGACAGTTAATGCCCTGGCAGCTGCAGATACGGCATTGATTCCGGTCCAGGCAAATTATCTGTCGGCTAAAGGTCTTGAACAGCTTCTGCAAACCATTAACAAGGTTAAACGTCAGATCAATCCAAAGCTCAGGATCGAGGGCATTCTGCTCACAATGGTGGATGGCAGAACAAACTATGCAAAAGAGATCAGCGGAATGATCCGGACTACTTATGGCAAGAAGATCAGAGTCTTTTCCACTGAGATTCCCAGATCAATCCGTGCTGCTGAGATCAGTGCAGAAGGAAAGAGTATTTTTTCCTACGATCCAAGAGGAAAGGTTGCAGAAGCATACAGAACATTAACGAAGGAGGTGCTGCAGAATGCGGAATAAGGGAGCAAACATCAGCTTGAAAAGCTATGACGAGATTTTCTCAACTGAGGAGACCAGGCAGGACACAGGTGAACATGTCATTATGGTCAAACTGGATAAGATCCATCCATTTAAGAATCATCCCTTCAAGGTGGTAGATGATGAAGATATGCGGAAGACTGCTGACAGCATCCGTGAGTATGGCGTTCTTGTACCAGCAATTGTACGGCCGCTTGGCAACGGCGAATATGAGATGATTTCCGGTCATCGCAGACGGTATGCATCCAAGCTTGCCGGAAAGGATGAGATGCCGGTTATTGTCCGGGAGATGGACGATGATACAGCAACCATCCTCATGGTAGACTCCAACCTTCAAAGAGAACACATTCTGCCAAGTGAACGCGCCAAGGCTTATCAGATGAAGATGGAGGCTATGAAACATCAGGGGGAACGTACTGATTTAACTTCGCGCCAAGTTGGCACGAAGTTGAGGGCTGATGAACAGGTTGCAAAAGATACAGGAGAAAGTGCAAGGACCGTTCAGCGGTTTGTACGGTTGAATCATCTGATTCCAGAGCTTCTGGAAATGGTCGACGAGAAGAAGATCGCGTTCAATCCGGCTGTTGAGCTTTCCTATCTGAAACCCCAGGAACAGAAAGAATTCTATGAAGCTATGGATATCATGCAGACTCCTCCATCACTGTCACAGGCACAGCGGCTCAAGAAATCCAGCCAGGAAGGCAGGTGCACTCCAGAGCTGATCGAGAGCATTATGGATGAAGATAAAAAGAGCCCACTGAATCGTGTCGTATTTGACTTCGAAGATTTGAGAAAGTATTTCCCGAAGAACTACACGTCGAAGCAGATGCAGACAGCGATTCTTCTGATGCTGGATCAGTGGTCAAGAACAAAAGCAAAGCCACAGGAAAAGTGAATAGCGTTTGAATAGCGCAGATGTAAGACGTTTCAGCGAAAACAGCAGGAACGTCTTTTTTTATTGGAGAGAAGGATATGAACAAATCAAGAAATAGAAATGCTCAGGTTCAGGATTCCTGGCTGATGCAGAAAACAATCATTGTTGCTGCAGACGATGGTTTGCCGGAAAATGAAGATCTCACATTGTACGATGAATCGGATATGCTAAATAGCGCTTTCTATGGCTTATCAGCAAAGCTTAAGCAGTTGGAGCTGGAGTGCAGAAAGGAACAGAAGCAGACACGATTTTTCAGAAATGCTCTTGTTCAGCTGGTTTATTCCATGCTGAAAGAAATGAATCCAGATGAACTGCAGAATTTTTTTCAGTGGATTAACGTATCTGAAGGAACTGATTATCACGATATAGATATGCTGATCAAAGACATCAGAGCAGATGAAGGCAATGCTATTCTGCTGCGTACAGTGATGTATCTGAAAAGCTATGAAGGGCCTGGCACAAAATAAATCGTTGGGTGAATTGGAAATAGGAAGAAAATGAGAAACGTTAGATCATGGCGGAGCATCATGCAGATGCAGATTCCAAAGGAGGATGGGATCCTGGATCCAAAGCCCCGTTTGTTGGAAGTAAATGAAATGGTGCTTGATATCTCTGCGCTGTATAAGCATCAGATTTTAACTGTCACAAAGGATTTACGGGTCAAACTGAATCCAGATGCAGAATATACACCATTGGTGAAAACAGGCGGCAGCATTATCCGTCAGCCAGAAAATAATAATGCTGAAAAACGGAATGAGGCGATGATTGCCCTGGAAGAGGATGCCAGCTTTCGTGCTCAGCTCTATGACGTCTTTGAACGCTGCTTCAATATCTTTCTGAATGAGGATCAGAGAGGAGTTTATGCAGCAAAATACTTTGGATTAATACTGAAACTGAATTACAAATCGGGAAGAACAATCAGATCAAAGTATAACAATGACAAGCGCCGGTTTTTACTGGCTGCAGCGGAAGAGCAGATGATTGAAGGTCTGATGCTGGATAGCTGCGATGAATATGGTGAAGTTATGGCATCCGGAATAGTCAGAAAGAATGCAAATGCTCGCATCAACAGAATCGATCCGGATCATAAGCTGTCTTACTGGTGCTGTAATGATTGGGCAATGATATACAAGGCATATCCACAGATAGAATGCCTGATTCCTCAAAGAATCGCAAAGATCATCGATGAAAGTGAGACTGGAAAGAATAGCAATATCCATTTATGAAAAAAGGGATTCTCAAGTCCTAAAAAGCACTGGATTTTTAGGACATGAAAATCTTACATGCTGGTGAATCATTTGAGGATTATATGGGTTAATCACATTGTTTGAGGACTTTTGCATGTCCTCAAAAGGGGGTATAAAATTTCTATGCTGAATAAATTGGATAGTGATGAATACCACTCACCCCCATCTGGTATTCAATGTTACGGCCGAATGTTAATTGACACTCGGCCTTTTTATTGATATGAAGCATTATATAGATGCTTAAAAGCCTGAGGGAAACTTATGGATACAAATACTGATCAGAACACAAGTCCGTCCAAAGAAAAAACAGAACCAACCACCGCTCCAGCCTCCAAGGATGCCAAAGGCGCAAAGAACGTCAACACTACCAAATCCAAGAAGAAAGCCTATAAGATCGTAGGAGGCTGTGTGTCAGCATCATTGCTCATTGCCTGTATCGGCTTTGCATCGTGTAACGCTGGTGGCTCGTCTAAGGCAGAAGCCAGTGCAACATCAACCGCAAGCGCAAAGGCGGAAACACTGTACGCTAATGCCAAAGAGGTGACACTGCTGGATGCTAATGGAAAAGAAACCACCGATAAGATCACAGTAGCTGCGGTTAAAAAGGCGGACGCAACACAGGCCAGTCTGAAGGACTGGTACTTTAACCATGTCGTAAAGGGCGGCTATAAGTATGGCATTTTGAAATTCTCCGATGATTCTGGTAAAGGCATCTATGCTGACAGCACGGGTATTTATGAAGGTGAGCTGAAAGAAGACACCGCCACAAAGGGATACACAAAACCGGCAGACAGTGATTTGATCTATACAATTGATACCAGTAAGAAAGTACTGACAAAGAAAGCCAGCGCAAGTGCATCTGCTGAAGCAAGTGCCAGTGCCGTTGCTGATGGCACTTCTGATGACAATGGCACTTCTGATAGCGGCGATACGGCATCGGATAATAACAGTGCATCCGGTAATACGGCATCTAATAGTGGAACAGCATCCACGAATAACAGCGGATCAACTTCCTCTAATACGAGTGCTAACAGCACTAAGAGCAGTTCTTCCAATACGAACAGCAACAGTTCTTCAGGAAACGGCAGTAGTTCCAACAGCAGTAAGTCCAATACCCAGACATGCAGAACCGTGCATCATGATGCAACAGGTCATTATGAGAACGTCACTTCTCAGCAGTGGGTACAGGATACAGCGGCCTATGATGAACCTGTCTATACTTGGATGCCAAGACTGGTTTGCAAAAAATGTGGATATACAACTGATAATGTTGATGACATGATTATTCATGCTAGTGATGAAGGATCTACTTACTACAACGATCCTTATCAGGTTCAAACCGGAACGGTTCATCATGACGCGACTGGTCATTATGAAACAGTAGTGACTGGTCAGCAGTGGGTACAGGATAGTGCCGCATATGATGAAACAGTTTGTGGTTGATTCAGATCAGATAAATAGGATATCAAATACCAGAATGAGGATTCCAAACAAATGGAATCCTTTTTTATGGCATTCGATATAGAGAAGGGGAGGAGGACAGTTATATGAACTGTGCAGACAGATGCAGAGACCCATAGAGATTTCTGCATTTTTTAACTTTGCAAAAATGAAAGGAGATTAGAATGGGAAAGTTAAAGAAAGCATTGACAGTCTTGCTTGCTCTGCTGACCATGACCGCAACTGCCGTTTCAACAGGTGTTACGCCTGTTAATGCGGAAAGTGGAAGTTGGTCGCTGACAAGCCACTCCTCACTGTCAAACAACGGATTGCTTAACGGATACACAACCAGTATTCCGAGCGAAGCAACGCTTCATGTACTTGCTCTGAATGGAGTAGGTATAGGTTTCTGTGCTGACGCGGAAAAGGGTGTCAGTGGTTCCTATCCGTATGTAAGCCGTGATTATGAGGAAAATACAACCCGTATTGCTTATGCTTACTATGGATCAACTGGTGCACCTTCCGGACAGGAAGCTACCTATTATGCCGCGGCACAGAGATTGATCTGGGGCCTTTATTGGGAAAATAAGGGTGGCTCTATGTCTGGAAGAATCACTGGAACTCATGCGGCAGAAGTGGCGGCAGCCGAACAGGATATTGTCAATAAGTACAATTCGGAAAAGAACCAGTATACATATTATGGGTATGTATATCATTCTCAGTCCAGCGCAGATCAGGATATCCTTTCCAGTGCTGCAAGAAAGCAAAATACAAAGGATGTTCCGGTAAGCGTAAGTGTGCATAAGTATTCAGCCGATCCATCTATGACAGACAACAATCCATGTTATTCGCTGGCTGGTGCAGTATTTAATGTGTATCAGTCTTGGGATGGTGCATTTGTCACTCAGATTACAACGGATGAAAACGGAAATGCCTCGTACTCAAAGACATATTCCGGTATTTCAATGGATACTGATACATCAGGTTGGTCTTTCAAACTTACTGAAGCATCTGCTTCAAAGGGTTATAAACTCAATAACGGTTCATGGACTCCTGGCAATGGTGGAACAGCAAATGTTCCTGAACTTCCAGGTAATGACCCTCTTACCATCACGCTGAATAAAATTGCTGATGATGGGCAATGGCTGACAAATGATTTACCTGCTCCTCTTGATGATGGCGAATTTACTGTGAAATATTATGCCGTTGATCCGAATACTTATACAACGGCTGATAGCGTAAGTGGTCTGACACCAGCAAAAACATGGGTGCTTGGCACAAAACTTATAAGTGGAAAATACAGAGCAGGTTTGTCTAGCACATACAAAGTATCTGGTGATGATTTCTATTATGATGAAGCAAATGTTCCCTGTCTTCCTCTCGGTGTAGTAACAGTTCAGGAAACAAAGGCTCCTACTGGATATACACTGGAAAACAGCATCACAAATGCAGTCACGGATGGAAATGTCACCGAAACAAATGGTGTTGCTTATTTTGCTGTAACTCAAGATGGCCCAGATTCATTCCAAGTTCAGGGTGGCAACGAATATACTGTTGCTGATAAATCTCTGCGTGGCTCGGTAATCTTGCATAAGTATCTGGCATATACTGGAACGCAGCTACAGGGCGATATAGCCAATCTGACAACTACCTTCAAAGTTACAAACAACAATGATTTTGGTGCTGTTATGAAGGATGGCGATACCGTTCTGGCTACTGCTGATGCAAATAGCGACTTTGTGAAGGCTGATGGTTCTCCATATACTGTCACAACAGATGAAAAGGGATATTGGAAATCCCCTGACAACTATCTGCCTTATGGTACATTCACATTTGTTGAAACAGCAGGCCCGACTGGTACAGACCTTAATGGTAAGACCAGTGCATCCGTTACCATTGATAATGATGGTAAGGTAGTATCTCTCTCTAATAAAGAGATTGAAAATACACTTCTCCGCGGCACATTCAGTATGAAGAAGAATGACCTTGATATGGGTACAAACATTGCTCAGGGTGACACGGATCTCTCTGCAAAGTACGCATTGATCAACCGTTCTGCCAATACTGTTTATGTCGATACCAATGAGGATGGTGTCATTGATACCAAGAAAGAGGCTTTCGCCCCTGGTGATACGATCTATAACCGTGACTCTCAGAACAGTAATAAGCCGTATAGCTTTGAAACTGCCGCTGATGGTACTTACACATGGGATTACGGTGATGCAGGTTCTCCAAATCATCTTCATGGTCTGCCTTATGGCACATATGAGATTCAGGAGGTAGAAGCACCGAAGAACTATACACTTGATGGTAATACTTCCGTCACGTTCTCCATCCGCAATGAGGATCAAACCGTATCCCTTACCATTGATCCTACTGCCGGACAGATCAATAAGAATGTGATTGCCAACCGTGTTGCTTACGGTCAGATCGAAGTCTATAAGCATGTCAATCAGCAGGCTGGATCAGAAGTTGATGATCTTCCTGAAAATGGCGCAAAGTTCCTTGTCATCCTAACTTCCAAGCTGAACAGTCTCTATGGCGGAGATATGCAGAAGGCTTGGGATGCTCTGAATGATAAGAACGGACAGAACATTGATGCAAACGGCAATGTAGTAGCCGCTGGCAAGGATGTTGTGCTTTCTGAGCATGAGTTCTCAGTCATTACAACTGGTACAGAAGTTGACGCTGATGGAAATACCATGGAAGGCTACGGTATTACCAGAGACCTCGCTGTTGGTAATTACACTGTCATGCAGTTTACTTCCGGTACTGCCAAGGGTTTCACTGCTGATGATCTGAAGATGTCTGATGAAGCTAAGACGGTTGATGTTAAGGCTAACAAGACCACAGATGCCAATGGTTACACCACTTACACGGATAAGAAGTCTCCGGTTAAGCTGTCTGTTACCAATGACCAGAAGATCTACAACGCAAGAATCCTGAAGAAAGACGCAAGAACTGGCAAGCTGGTTACATTGAACAGCGCATCCTTCAAGCTGGTAGTTGATGCCAACAACAATGGTGTGCTGGATGCCGATGACTACAAGTACAGTTCTGTGTCTGCAAATGGTGACATTGATCCAACCTACTATCAGGAAGGCAAAGTTAAGATTGTCAATGGTTATGTAACAATGACCGCTGGCAGCACTGAATACAACACATTCAGAACCTATGCCGATAACAACGGCAGGATTCCGGCTGGTACATTCGTGGTCGATCAGATCACAATGGGCGGCAAGACGGTTGCCAATGATAAGGGAACTGCACCTCTGCCTGTTCAGTTGACCAAGGGTACATATTTCATTCTGGAATCTGATACTCCGGCTGGCTATCTGAACTATAAGGACACTGGCCTGAAGTTTACAGTCAACGGCACATGCTATAAGGACGTTACTTCATCCACAGAAGAAAATCTGCATCAGAACATTCTCGAAAAGGTGTATTCATGGTTCGATCACGCAACAAGCTGGATTTCCGGCAAGAAGCGGATGCAGTTGGACGATGAATACTTCGTCACTGAAACAATCGCCAATGAGCGTGCTACTGGCACATTGACAGTAAACAAGAGCATTGAGGAAAAGCCTGAAGGTGTTGATTATACATATATCAACCGTGATGATCTCTCCGGCATCCAGTTCACTCTGTATGCGGCAGAAGATATCAAAGATCCGGCTGATGGAAGTGTAATTACCAAGAAGGGCGAAGTAGCAAAAGTTCTGACTTCCGGCTCTGCGGCTGACAGCTTCGGTGTGCATTCTGATACCTACACACAGGGCGGCAGATTCTATGTCAACAAGGATGGCAGCTTCACACTGAAGAACATCCCGCTTGGCAAGTACGTCCTGAAGGAAACAGCTGTACCGGATGGCATTGTCCTGTCTGATAAGACATGGGATGTGACCATTGAACAGCCTGCCGATGACCGTACAACGGCTGAGTTCCCTGTTGAGTACGATATCGAAAACTACACAACCAAGACAAAGTTCTCCAAGACTGATATTGCTGGCAAGGAGCTTGCGGGTGCAACCCTGACAATCCTTGATTCCAAGGGCAATCAGGTCAAGAAGGCCGATGGTTCTGATCTGACATGGGTTTCTACTGATACACCGTATTATGTAGAAGGTCTGGCAGATGGCGATTATGTACTGCATGAAACCGTTGCACCGGAAGGATACGTGCTGAGAACAACAGACGTTCCGTTTACGGTTGAAAACAACGAAGTTGTTCATACTGTCACCATGGCAGATAAGACTTACGATCTGACCAAGGTTGATGCGGGCGGAAAAGAAGTTGAAGGTGCAAAGATCACTGTCACCGACAATGCGGATGGCAAGGTCGTTGATACTTGGACTTCCGATAAGACAACCCATCATATCAATGGTCTGACTGAAGGCCATACCTATACACTGCATGAGGAAACAGCACCTAACGGTTATGTTTACTTCACAGATGTACAGATCACAGTCAACAGCGACTACACAAAGAATCAGAGCCAGACATTGACAGATAAGCGTGTACTCCTGACAAAACAGGATACAACAGGCGAAACTGTTGAAGGTGCTGAGCTGAGTGTCTATGACAAGGATGGAAACCTTGTCGATCAGTGGACTACCGTTAAGGGCGAAGGTCATTACATCAATGGTCTCCATGCCGGACAGTCCTACACATTGAAGGAAACAAAGGTACCGGATGGCTATGTAAAGGCCGCTGATATCACAATCAATGTCGCAGATGATGGCAAGGATCAGTCCGAGTTCTTCATCAACAAGCAGGTAACAGTTTCCAAGGTTGATGCTGGCGGCGAAGAAGTCATTGGTGCTGATATGACAGTCGTTGATGAAAACGGCAATGTTGTTGATCAGTGGACATCTGATGGCACCGACCATAAGGTCAACGGCCTTGAAGAAGGCAAGAGCTACACAATCCACGAAGTAACAGCTCCGAATGGCTATGTAGCAGCTACCGATATTCCGTTCACCGTTTCCGGTGCTGATAAAGACGGAAAGAAGGAAAATCAGGAATACACAGTCACCGATAAGCGTGTAACGATGCTGAAGGTCGATATGTGCGGTACTGATGTTGATGGCGCACAGCTGAGCGTTTTCGCAAAAGACGGTTCACTGGTAGACCAGTGGACAACAAAGGCTGGTGATCATCACTTTGTCAATGGACTCAGAGCTGGCCAGACATACACTGTGAAAGAGACAATTGTTCCTGAAGGATTCGTCAAGGCTGCGGATTACACATTCACAGTTGCCGATGACGGAAAGGATCAGACAGAAACAATCGTTGATAAGCAAGTTGAAATTTCCAAAGAAGATGCTGGCGGTAAGGAAGTTGAAGGCGCAAAGCTGACAATTACTGATAAGGAAACAGGACAGGCAGTTGATTCCTGGACTTCCGGCAAGGAAACACACTATGCATCCGGTCTGGAAGTTGGAAAGACATACACACTGACTGAAGATACTGCTCCGCTTGGCTATGTAAAGGCTACAAGCATTGACTTTACAGTGAATGATGATGGTGTTGACCAGAAGGTTACGATGGTTGATACAATCGAAAGACTGGCAAAGGTTGATGATAAGGGCAATGTCCTCAAGGGTGCTACACTGGAAGCTCGTGACGAAGACGGAAACGTAATCGACACATGGGAGTCCGGCAAGCACATTGTTGATCTGACTGAGGATCAGGCTGCTGATCTTGAAAAGGGCAAGAACGTTGAATTTGAGCTGGAAGATGGCTCAAAGGTAACGGTTTATGCACTGGTAAAGGCAACAACCGAAACAACGGATGACAGCAAGGATTCTGATCTGACGGCTGAAGAAATCAAGGAACAGGCTTGCAAAGCTAAAGAACTGAGAAAGGCTGGAAAGACAGAAGAAACACCTGCACCTGATAAGGATGCAGAGTACACCTATCAGGCAGTCATTGTCCGTCCTGATGGAACGTATGAGTATCGTGACATTGATCTGAATGGCGATGAAACAACTCATATGGTTCAGAACCTTGAAGCTGACAGGAAGTACACAGTTGTTGAAACCACTGCACCGGATGGTTACTACTGGACGGCAGACGGTGATGTCAACGCTACTGGAACAGAAGATCATGTGACAACCATGACAGACAATTCTATTAACTATCAGATTGCAAAAGTCGATGATAATGGTGATTATGTCAAGGGTGTGACATTGCAGCTTACGGATGTAACAGACAAGGATAATCCGGTTGCTGTTGAGCTTCCGAATAATGGTGTTACAACGGATGAACCGTTCCTACTTGAGAACAAGCTGATTGCAGATCATAAGTATGAACTGGTTGAATCCGAGTATGTAGCTGGCCTCTATCAGGCAACATCCATGACATTTACTATTCCTCACAGCGGCACATCTGAAGTGACTACAATCACGATGAAGGATGTATTGACCAATGTTGCCGTTACCAAGGTAGACAACCATGGTAAGCCTGTTTCTGGTGCAAAGATGTCCGTTCTGAAAGCTGAAAAGGATGATGATGGAAACATCGTTCCGGTTACTGATGAGCGTGGAAATGTTGAGTCTGTCTATGACTTTATTTCTACAGATGAATACACAGATATCTCTGATTATGTCAAAGGCTCCAATGATGTATCAGGTGATGTGTGGTATATCCTGAGAGAAGATGAGGCACCGTTTGGCTTTGAAAAGACAGATGACATTCCGTTTATCGTAAGTGGAACAAATGATCAGCATCAGGTGATCATGGCTACCGATGTCCGCAAGACTTATGCGGTCAGCGCAGTCAAGGTTGATGCAAACGATGAGGACAAGCATCTCAAGGGTGCAGAAATTACACTGTTTGACGCAGAAGGAAACATTGTGAAGGATATCAACGGTAAGGAATGCGTTGGTGTAACAGATGGAACAGGCGTTATCACGTGGCAGATTGAGTACAACGGAGATGGTACTGTTGATACTGGCTACTATGTAAAAGAAACGGCTGCTCCAACGGGTTATCGCATTAACAAGAATAACTTTGCAGTCATGCTTTCTGAGGACTATGACTTTGCAAAGGATAACCCGGTCATCATTACTGTGAGCGATACATTGCTGCCGGCAAGAGGTGTGCAGACCGGCTATGGCAGCAGCATCTTCCCATATGAAATTGCTGGAATGATTGCAGGTCTAGCAGCGATCACCTGCCTTGTATTACGTGATGAAAAGAAACGCCTGAGAAACAAAAAAGATTAACACGAATCGTGTTGGCACTTCCTGAAACGGAAGTGCTTTTCATATGGTCAATAAAGACCGCCGAAACAATAGACAGCAGATATCAATGCTGCAGAAAGGAAAAGCAGAATATGTGGAACAATTCGGTAATTTTGGCAGGCTATCTGGTCAGAAAGCCAGAAGTAAAGACGGTGACGATAACTGGCGAAACGGAAAAGAGGAACGTCTGTAATTTTGTGATTGGCGTGAATACCGGTCATGATGAAGGATCCTTTTTCAAATGTGCTGCCTGGGGCAGAACAGCTGACTATGTTGCAAAGTATGGTGACAAGGGATCCTTTATCACAGTGGAAGGTGAATTAAAGGCACATTCCTATCAGAAGGATGATATCCAGGTAACATCCTACGACATCCAGGTGAAAACCTGTCATGTGGCTGCAGTGTCAACCAGAGGAAAGACAAATGTTAATGAGCATGGAGAATGATGGTTGCAGAAAAGGAGATGTCTATGCCAGAAAACTCCTCATTTCTTAAGATTGCATTTCCTTTTGATCCGGCACATTCTGATTCACTGGAACACCTGATCTGGAATTATGGAGCAGGGCAGGCAGTACTTTACTGTCAGCGCACGGTTGATGGACAGGTACATCCTTTAACGAAGGTTGATGCACATGCAATGCGCTTGTTTCCTAT